>Ga0315268_10003850_pt1 | contig 16433 bp, 14 predicted proteins | sample C1_top_MG_FD_204535 | JGI IMG/M metagenome (GOLD analysis project Ga0315268, IMG submission 204535) | Sediment microbial communities from Yellowstone Lake, YNP, Wyoming, USA - C1_top | ecosystem: Environmental > Aquatic > Freshwater > Lake > Sediment | place: USA: Wyoming | collected 2017-08-01
GCCCCAAGCCCGGTTGTTGCGCACCACTTGATTACGCACCTCCATCAGCGCCAAACCGCCGCGATTAAGGTAGGATTCGTTGTCTTCCCACACGTTGTAATAGGAATTCATGTAATGGGTACCGTAGCGCAAGTGATGCATCTTGTTGCCACGAAACAACGCATGGTGCGACACGTCTACATAGATGCCATCGCGGGTGAAACTGATATTGTTGCCGATAATTTTTGCACCCGTCGTGTTATACAACTGAATACCGTTCCCGCGCTGAGACGACAGAAAGTCGCGCTTACCCGTAATAATGTTGTTGATGATCTGAACGTCCTTCACCTTTTCAATCCACAAACCGAACAAATCGTAGGTGAGTTCATTGTTTTGCACGACGGCACGGTCCGCCCCTGGAAAGATATAGATGCCGGCGTTCTGCGCACCCAGATCCGCACCGCTGTCACGCACAATGAAGCCCTCAATCCGCACATCCGGGGAAGTGATACGAATTACATCGCCCGGCTGGTTGCCGCCGCTGATGGTCGGGCGGTTAAGCCCGAGTAACACAAGCGGCTTGTCGATCATAAGATGGTCAACGTAATAGCCGTGCTCCACTTTGATCGTGTCTCCCGCTGCGGCTGATTTAATCGCCGCGGCAATGGAATGCCCTGCCGCCACCCGCCATTCTTTCGCAGTCGCCGGCAGCACCACGAGAACCATGCAAAGAAAGAAACAAGCCTGTCTCACGGCCTTCCGCGCGCCTTTGCAAAACGTTGAAAAAATGCAGGGTGAATCATCTGCCGGACAACCTCCAAAAAATCAACCGGGCGCTGTCGGCAATACCCCAAGGGTGTACAGCACAAGGAACAACCCCACTCCGATAAGCAAATTCTTGGTGACCACATAAGCAATCATGTCCACCGCGCTGGCTCGCCGGTATTCGCGGCCCCACCAAGGACCTTCCTTGACAAAGGGCTTGCAGCGCATCCGGCACATGTACTCGTACACACTCCAACCGGTCCACCAAGCGATCACGACTGCCGGTGCAATACGTCCTGTTGCGGCCAAGATCCAGGCCACTGTTACGGCTACTGCCAAGCCAACGCCGGCCGCAATGATGGCAGGCTTCTGCACCAGAAAATTTGGCCCCCATGGCAACAGATGATATTTCACCTCGGCCCATATCCAGTGTATCCATGACTGCTGCTTGTTATCCGGCGGCAATGAAACGTTGTTTTCAGTTGCATGTTGCTCCACCATGGCGCCTCCTTCTTTGTACCGATTAGGTTAAATAAGGCTGCTGCTTACTCACAAAACGCTCGCCCACTTGAACCAGCTTATGTGCGCCGCCCTCTAATTTGATCCACCGGAATAAAATAGCCCTGGGGTGAAATTGGAGTAAGTGGCTGGCCGGCCTTTCCCCTTCGCTTGCGTTCTTGCGACAATGGCGGGCAGGAATGGTCATCATAGTACATAACCATGCAATCCAGACACAGCAGACATTCACGCTGATCAATTTTTCCCTGCTTATCGATGGCGAGCGATCCGCAACCGACCGCGCAGGCGCTGCAGGATTCGCATTCCTTCTTGCGTTTAAGTCCAAAGAAGCGGAACGTCGAGGGCACGGCAAGCCCCGCGCCGAGAGGACAAAGATACTTGCAAAACGGACGCTCGGTAAAGAACGCGGCGCCGAACAGTACCGCCCAGAACAATACATAAGGCCAGGAGCGGTTCCACACGCCGACCAGGAAGGCGGTCTTGAACGGCTCCACTTCCGCCATTTTTTCTGCCATGCCCATGGAGTAGAAAGACATGGCAAGCAAGGCGGTGAACACGCCGTATTTCACCCACTTCAGTTTGTCGTGCAGCGCCTTGGGCAGGAAAAACTGGAAGCGCTTCAGGCCGATCACCTGCCCCAACTTGTAGGCCAGTTCAGACAGTGAACCATACGGGCAGAGCCAACCGCAGAACAGGCCGCGCCCCCAGATAAACACGGTGATGATGATGAACCACCAGAAAATGAAAATGAAGGGATCGGATAGAAACAGTTCCCATTGCCACTTGTACAATATCGAGTGAAACCAGGCAAGCACCTGGGTAATTGAGGGCTGCGCCATCAGGTAGAAACCGAAAAACCCCACGCTACCGAACCAGATCAGGTATTTTGGAATCATCACCCAGCGCTTGTCCTTGCGCCTTGAGCGGCGCACCAGCTTGTCACGCAGGGCATATACTGTGGCAGTTACGCCAAGCACCAGCACAAACAACGCAATCTCGACCTGCTTCTGTTTCCATATCCTCAGCCAGACGGGCGCGGGGCGTTCCACCTTTGGCCTACCGCCTTCGAGATAGCGCGCTGGCAGCCAGTACTCCTTGTCAAAGCTGGTAAAAGTCTTGCTGCCCGTTTCCTTGTCGACCTTATTGGCGAGAAACACCAGGCTCCACGGATAGGCCCCGCTGAAACTCGAACCACGAATAATGAAGATGCCGGACTCGTGATAAGACGGCGCACCATGTGCCTCGATGCCGTAAAGATTCAAATAATCCAGATCACGGAAAGTAAAGCTGTCCATTTCCTGGGACACCTGGATGCGGTCGTAAATACCGCCGCGCACGAAGCCGGAGCCCTTGAACGATTCCATGCCATTGGCGATGATGAAGATAGCGTGCTCATTGGGTTTCAGGCGCGACATCAGGTTGGCATAGCCGTATTCGCCGAGGATGCTCTTGCCCACCGCCGGATTATTGAGATAGCCGAAATACATGTCGATGAAAGGCCCCTCACCCTTGACGCCCACATCATCCGGCGACACGGTGAGGCGCTGGACGCTGCCTTCCTTCACCATCTCGTCCCAACTGAGCTTGTCCGCGACGGCGGTAAATTTTGCCTGCGGTCGGATGGTCGGCTGGATGATTCCTACCTGCTTGGCGATCTCCATGCCGCAACGCAGTATGACCTGATTCTCGGAAATAACCGTCACTGTCGCCCCGGTAATGGCATCCAGCCCAATGTATCCCTGCCCCTCGCGGGATTTCCCGATCTCGATCCTGTCGCCGATGAACTTGCCGACATATTGCTTGATAAACTTGGTCAGTTCCGTTTCAGGAATACCCAGCAAGAGGATCGGCTCGCTGTGGCGCAGCACTTTGGCGCCAGTGATATGTCCCTTCGTATCCATACCGATCAGGGTCACTACAGGCTTGCCGGAATAAGCCGGAATATCCACAATGTCCGTGGACAAGAACACGTAACCGATCAGCCTCTTCTCTCCCGCCTTGGTTTGGTAGGCCTCGACATAAGCAGGCTTGCCCTTGCGATCGGAAAAACTATCAGCACCCGCAATTACGTCCTGACATGGGACGTATGCACACAAATTAGGATCGGTGGAAAGCTGTACCGGCAACGGCGCCTCATAGGTTCCGCTGGCAGCCATGGCTGACACTGGCCAAACATGCGCCAGCAACATAAGGAAACATGCGAAGCTGCACAGCCGTGGGGCCAGGTTATATTTGAAAGTCATGTCAAGGAATCTTCCTGCTTACTTTAAAGAATCCCAAATAATCACTTTAGCAAACCGACAACATATGGGGTTTGAGCCAGATCAAGCGTAACGATTATTTTGAAACGAAAAAAAGGGGGATCGAAATCCCCCTCCTTGCTTGCCACGGGAAAACTGATCTTTAATCTCTATTTCTCAACCAGCATCCGGCTACGCATCTCCAAGTGCAATGCATGGCAGAAGTGCGTGCAATAGCACCAGTAAACACCAGGCTTGTCGGCCTTAAAGGTGACCGACTTGGTTTCCTGCGGGTTCACGATGAAGTTGATGTTGTATTTTGGAATCGCGAAACCGTGGGTCAAGTCTTCCACCTTGTCCAGGTTGGTCAAGATAATGGTGACTTCATCGCCGCGCTTGATCTTGAACTCGCGCAAACCGATGACCGGCGCCTGGGAAGTGAGGTGCACGGTAACCTTGTTGCCCTTGCGCTCTACACGGCAATCCTTGGCATCTTTCGTCGCCAGCGGGAAGTCGTCCAGATTGTAGACTTGCCGCGTCCTCACGCGATCACGCCTGACAATAATCGCATCATGCGGCTCGGAATAAGTCGTATGATCCGCCACCAGCTTCATCTTGTCGCCACTGATATCGATCAGTTGAGCGTTTTCTGGATGCAAGGGTCCCACCGGGAGGAAACGATCCTTGGAAAACTTGTTGTCCGAGACGTAGAACTTGCCATCCGCTTCCTTGGTTTCGCCCATGGAGGTGAAGCCGTGCCCTGGCTGATAGGTGACGTCAATGCGATCCACCACCGGCTTGGCGGACTTGTCTCCCTTGAAGGCCTTGATGGCGGCATCGAGATTCCACTTGACGATCTGGCTATCCAGGAACAGCGTCGTGTACGCATTGCCGCGCCCGTCAAAGCCGGTATGGAGCGGGCCCAGGCCGATTTCCGGCTCAGCCACCACGGTGTCGCGCGGCTCTTTCAGTTCGCCATTGAACCATTTCAGCACCAAATCATGCTGAATCAGGGTTGCAGTAGGCGACAGTTTGCCGGCACAAGCATAGTACTTGCCATCCGGGCTGATGTTCACGCCGTGAGGATTTTTTGGCACCGGCACATAGCAGGTCAGCGCGGTCTTCGGATCCTTATTGGCATCAGGCATCCCATCCACTACCGGAACTTTGGAGCTCCCAATGGTAAAGTACTTGCCGGCCTTGACTGCCGCCTCGATACGCTCAATGTTGAAAAACACGCAGGCATCACGCTCGGCTGACATCATGTCCTCGTAGTGCACGCCGTTCTCGGTATTGTACTGGTTGGAGCAGGCCAGTTTGCCATCGTACGAGGTCGCCACCAGATCCATGTTGCCGTTGACCTTGCACTGCCAGCGTGGCTCCATGGTTTCGGCATCAATACAAGTAAATACGCAGTAGTACTTCTTGGGGTCGTCCAAATCACGTCCGTCATTCGGCTGCGGAATATGGAACTCCATGCCGCAGAACACGCGTGTCGTGTGGTTGATCTTCGCATCTACCGGGTCGCGCTTGTCCGGGAAGATGCCGTGGAACCCTTGGACATTGGGTATCTCGGTGATCTTGTCGGTTTCCATGGTGTCCATGCGGATCCGCGCGATCCGTCCGTGAATCTTGTCGTTTGTGAATAGATATTTGCCGTCATAGGTGCTGTCGGTATAGGAACCATGCACATGGTGCGTATCGCCGGTGTCGTACTTCACGCTGCCATCCGGCTTGGTGCCGATAATCGCCTTGGATTCGTTGGTGATCCCCCAGCCCACCATGCAGTCCAAATTGAACACCGGAATACGTTTAAGCGTCCGGCCTGACGGCAGGCCATAAATCCGCACCTCACCAGAATGTCCGCCGCTGGAGAACATATAGTAATCGTCCAGCTTCCCCGGCGGCACCTCATACTTGCCGAATTCTCCTGCCGTGCTCGCCACTGATGCTGGTTTGGCGCTACCTTCCTCACTCTTTTTACAGGAAGCCAGCCCCGCTGACATACCCGCACCTGCCAAGCCAACCATTGCCGCCGTGTTTAGAAACTTGCGACGCTCCAAATCCATTGGAGTGCCACCATTAATTATCTTTTGCTTGCCCATGATTACCCCTTTCCCACTCCTTACAAGTTTTCTATAGAAATTACATCGCCAGAAAAATCCGCTCCGCTTACTGCGGCAATATGTCGCAGTATAATCTATATATTAGGATATACAAATCCTATTTCTTGACCTACATCAAGTTCCGGCAATGCGTAAGAACACGCTCGCTTCCCATCTCTTGCGGATCGTTGATGCATCTGGGATCAGGCGAGAACTGAATCATGGCTGACGTTTGCACGGGAATACATCCGACGGGTGCCGTGGACTATCCACCTAGCAACCAGTACCGACAAGGTAGGGAACATTAGCCGCGTTGACAATTGTCCCTTCGGAGGCCGAGCAAATTGGCGCGGATGTTGATCACTTGTTCAAAGTGAGTATGCAGTACCTTTCACAAGAAACATAAAGCCCGGAACCGTCTAGAACAGCTTCGTCAGACCAACGCTTTACCTCGGACTCCCTTCAGATTCGTAGCCGCCCACGACACTCTTGCCGCTGGCTAGTACTTCCCCATGTCGGGTGTATAGCGTACCGCCACTGCCTAGCGGGTGTGTCCGGCAGAGCACACAAAAGAAAAGGGCCGGCAAAGCCGGCCCATCTGCCACCTGAAAACCGTGTGCTTATAACAAGGGTACGATCAACAAGGCGACGATATTGATAATCTTGATCAGCGGGTTGATCGCCGGGCCGGCGGTATCTTTGTAGGGATCACCCACGGTATCGCCGGTGACCGCCGCTTTATGCGCGTCGGAGCCTTTGCCGCCATGATTGCCTTCCTCGATATATTTCTTGGCGTTATCCCACGCACCCCCGCCGGTAGTCATGGAAATAGCCACGAAAATACCGGTGACGATGGCACCCATCAGCACGCCGCCCAAAGCTTGCGCCCCGAGTGTCAGCCCCACCACCACCGGCACCAGCACCGGCAGCAGCGAGGGGATCATCATCTCTTTGATCGCCGCTTTGGTGAGCATATCCACCGCCTTGGAATAATCCGGCTTGGCCGTACCCGCCATGATCCCCGGGATTTCCTTGAACTGGCGGCGCACTTCCACCACCACCGAACCGGCGGCACGGCCCACCGCTTCCATGCCCATTGCGCCGAATAAATAAGGCACCAGACCGCCGATAAAGAGGCCCACGATCACCATATGATTGGACAGATCGAATGACGTCGTCACCCCGCCCATATGCGCTTGCAGTGTGTGCGTGTAATCGGCGAACAGCACCAGCGCGGCCAGACCGGCCGAGCCGATGGCGTAGCCCTTGGTGACCGCCTTGGTCGTATTGCCCACGGCATCGAGCGGATCGGTGATGTTGCGCACCTCGTCCGGCAGATCGGCCATTTCGGCGATACCGCCGGCGTTGTCGGTCACCGGGCCATAGGCGTCGAGCGCGACGATAATGCCGGTCATGCTGAGCATGGCCGTCGCCGCGATCGCGATCCCGTACAAGCCGGCCAAGGCATAGGCGCCCAGTATGGCCGCGCATACCGCCAGTACCGGCAAGGCGGTAGATTTCATGGACACGCCCAAGCCGGCGATCACGTTCGTGCCGTGGCCGGTGGTGGAGGCTTGTGCGATGTGACGCACCGGGGCGTATTCGGTCGCGGTGTAGTATTCGGTGATCAAGACCATCGCGGCAGTCAATACCAAGCCGATGAGCGTCGCATAGTAGAGCGCCATGGTGGACACCGTGTTGCCGTCGAGCGTCACGCTATCGCCCATGATGTAGGTGGTCACCGGGTAGAACGCGATACCCGCCAGCACGCCGGAAACAATCAAGCCGCGATACAAGGCATTCATGATCTTGCCGCCGGTGCGCGCCTTGACGAAAAAGGTGCCGATGATCGAAGCAATGATAGACACGCCGCCCAACACCAAGGGATAGAGCAGTGCTTTATCGCCCATGCCTTTCATCATCAGGCCGCCCAGCAACATGGTGGCGATGATGGTGACGGCGTAGGTTTCGAACAAGTCCGCCGCCATACCGGCGCAGTCGCCCACGTTGTCGCCGACGTTGTCCGCGATCACCGCCGGGTTGCGCGGATCATCCTCGGGAATACCCGCCTCGACTTTGCCTACCAGATCGGCGCCCACATCCGCGCCCTTGGTGAAAATGCCGCCGCCAAGACGCGCGAAGATGGAGATCAAGGAACCGCCAAAAGCCAGACCCACCAGCGGTGTGATGTTCACATCCGAACCCATAGGCGTGATGGAAGCAAGATAAGCGTAGTAGCCTGCAACACCCAACAGCCCCAAGCCTACCACCAGCATGCCGGTAATCGCACCACTCTTGAATGCCACTTGCAACGCGGCATTCAAGCCACTGCGCGCGGCTTCGGTGGTGCGCACGTTAGCGCGCACGGAAATGTTCATGCCGATGTAACCTGTCAGTCCGGATAAGCATGCGCCGATGGCGAAACCGATGGCGGTTAAGGCACCGAGTTTCCAATATATGAGCGCGAATAGCACCACGCCGACCAGGGCGATAGTGCGGTACTGGCGGTTGAGATAGGCCTGCGCGCCGACTTGAATCGCCGCGGCGATTTCCCGCATGCGCTCATTGCCGGTGGGCTTGGCAAGCACCCAACGGCTGGCGAAAAAACCGTAAACAATTGCGAGACCGGCGCAAGCGAGCGCAAAGATCAGACCTGCTGACATGACTCCTCCTTCTGGTTACAGTGTTGTGTGCAGCCGATGGATTGGCCGTATTGTTACCTCACCGCACGCGGGCAAGGCGATTATTCGTACCGGGTAATGGCAATGCCTTTCTCGAAACGCGTGCCCGGCGTAAAACCGAATACTTCTTGCAAACGGCACTCGCGGATCAGCCGATCCACTGCCGCTTGTCCATGTTCTTTTTGCACTTCCGACAAAATCAGCTTGGCGGAATTGCCATTATAAAAACTGCCGAAACCGGCTTGTAAAAGCAGCAGTTCGTGGGCACGTTCCAAAGTCATGGCAAAATCCTAATCCCAAAGCGCCACGGGGGCCATGCGAGCCGCAGGCTGTGTTCAGTCTCTGCTTTTCCCATGACCCCCGCGATCTCCATGACGGCTCTGTGCGTTAAATTTTAAAAGCGCCCTTGAGCTTCTTCGGCACCGCCACATTCTTCAGCCGCACGTAAGCCGGCAGGCCCTCTTTGTAAGGCGGATAATCTTCGCCCTTGATCAAGCCGGAAAGATACGCACGGCATTTCGGCGTAATACCGAAGCCGTCCGGAGTAATGAAATTGCGCGGCATCATTTTTTCTTTATTCGCCACGTCTTTCAATTCCGCCACGCCAATCTTCCATTTGTACGGTTTGTCGGACACGCGCACCACCGTCGGCATCACCGAATTCTTGCCCTTCAGCGCCAAATCGACTGCCGCTTTGCCCAGCGCATAGGCTTGCTCGACATCGGTCTTGGAAGCGATATGGCGCGCCGCGCGTTGCAGATAATCCGCTACCGCCCAGTGATATTTATAGCCGAGATGGTCTTTGATCATGCCGGCCACCACCGGTGCGGCGCCGCCCAATTGCGCATGGCCGAATGAGTCGCGCGTGCCGGCTTCGGCCAGGAACTTGCCGTCGGGATAATGCGTGCCTTCCGAAACCACCACGGTGCAGTAACCGAATTTCTCGACCTTCTGCTTCACGGCGGTGAGGAATTTATCCTGATTGAATTCCACTTCCGGGAACAAGATCACAATCGGAATATTGTATTCGTTGTCGGCCGCCATCCCGCCTGCGGCGGCGATCCAACCGGCATGACGCCCCATCACTTCCACCACGAATACCTTGGTCGAGGTTTTGCACATGGAGGCCACGTCGAAGCTCGCCTCGCGCGTGGAGATCGCGATATATTTCGCCACCGAACCGAAACCGGGACAGCAATCGGTAATCGGCAAATCATTGTCCACGGTCTTGGGCACGTGGATGGCTTGCAGCGGATAGTCCATGGCCTCGGACAATTGCGATACCTTCCAGCAAGTGTCGGCGGAATCGCCGCCACCGTTGTAGAAGAAATAGCCGATGTTGTGCGTTTTGAATACTTCGATCAGGCGATCGTATTCGCGCTTGTTTTGCTCCAGGCTTTTAAGTTTATAGCGGCAAGAACCGAACGCGCCGGAGGGTGTATAGCGCAAGGCGGCGATGGCCTTCGCCGATTCCTTGGTGGTGTCGATCAGGTCTTCGGTCAATGCACCGATAATGCCATTGCGGCCGGCATAGACTTTGCCGATTTTATCTTTATGTTTGCGCGCGGTTTCGATCACGCCGCAGGCGGAAGCATTGATCACCGCGGTGACGCCACCCGATTGGGCATAGAAGGCGTTCATCTTGGCCATATGAATTACTCCTTATCAAATCGCTTATTTAAACCGGTTATTATTTTTGTTCGGACCGCATCGCCTCATGATCCGCTTGCACCCGCAGCAGCGTAATCACGCAATCGCCCAGATCGTCGTATTCTTCGCGTCCGGTGCCGAACTGATCTTTCACCGAATAAAAAAACTGATTGCGATAGCGATTCTCGGCGACCTTGAAAATCACGAATTGACAGTCGCGTTCGCTCCAGTACAGCACCGGCACTTCCGTCAATTCGCGGTCGCCGCTATACAGGCGAATCTCGGCATCCGCCATCAGCACGTCGACCGGCTTGCCGAAACGCTCGCGCACCGTGGATTCCACAATATGGCGTTCGGTATCGGTGAAATCAGGGATGAGGCTCATGAAAAAATCGGACGCGGTTTGCCGCGCCCCAACATCTATGGATTAACCCAGCGCCGCGAAAATCTGATCGCGAATCGCTTCTACCTTACCCACGCCCGCGACTTTCACATACTTGGGCGCGCCGGCCACCCCACTCGCCGCCCATTGATTGTAGAAATTCACCAAGGGCTTGGTCTGCGAGTGGTATACCTCGAGGCGTTTTTTCACGGTTTCTTCTGCGTCGTCGGCACGCTGAATCAAATCCTCGCCAGTCGCGTCATCCTTGCCCGCGACTTTGGGTGGATTGAATACCACGTGATATGTGCGGCCCGAAGCCACATGCACGCGGCGGCCGCTCATGCGCTTGACGATTTCCTCGTCCGGCACATCCACTTCCACCACATAATCCACGTTAATGCCGAGTTTCTTCATGGCATCGGCCTGGGGAATGGTGCGCGGGAAACCGTCGAACAAATAGCCCTTGGCGCAATCCGGCTGCGTCAGACGCTCTTTGATTAAACCCATAATGATGTCGTCGGACACCAGGCCGCCGGCATCCATGATTTTCTTGGCTGCAACGCCTAAGGGGGTGCCGGCCTTGACCGCTGCGCGCAGCATGTCGCCGGTAGAGATTTGCGGTATACCGTATTTTTCTTTGATGTAGTTAGCTTGCGTGCCTTTACCGGCGCCGGGCGCGCCGAGCAGAATCAACTTCATAAATTCTCCACTTTCTCAATTTTTGTATGCAGAAAGCGCAATATCATACCACTGAACTCAGCAGGGAGATGGAGGGTAGATGGAATGCCGGAACAATTCTTTTTATCCCGGCATAAACCAAGTTTACGTCTTAAATAAAGCCCTGACTTTGGCCAAATCTTCCGGCGTATCGACCCCCGCAGCGGGCGCCAGATCGGTCACCGCCACCGCGATTTTGTGGCCGTGCCACAGCGCGCGCAATTGTTCCAGGGCCTCGTACTGCTCGATCGCCGCCGGTGCAAGTTGCCGGTAGGTTTTGAGAAACGCCGCGCGGTAGGCGTAAATACCGATATGCCGGTAGACAGGCATCTCCTGCGGCAAACGCGTGGGGGCATTTTGGAAAGCATCGCGCCCATAGGGAATCGGCGCGCGCGAAAAGTACATCGCATACTGCATGCGGTCGAGCACCACTTTCACGATGTTTTGATTGAATAGACTCGCCATATCGTGAATCGCGTGGCAGGCGGTGGCAATATCGGCGCTGCCGTGGCTTTCCAGACTGCTTGCCACATCGATAATCAATTGCGGATCGAGCAATGGCTCATCGCCCTGCACATTGACGATAATCTCGTCGTCCGCCCAGTGGAGCGTGCTAACCACTTCCGCAATGCGATCGGTGCCGGAGGCATGATCCGTGGCGGTCATCAAGGCGTTGTAACCACAGGCTTGCACGATCTCGGCCACGTGCGCATGATCGGTCGCCACCCACACTTCCTGTGCGCCGGATTTAAGCGCGAGTTCCGCCACCCGTACCACCATCGGTTTACCGGCGATGTCAGCCAGCGGCTTACCGGGCAGGCGCGTGGAAGCGTAACGGGCGGGAATGACGACTTTAAATGGGGTCATGGTGAATGGTGATTGCGTGAACGGTGATTGGCGAATAAACAAAAATGACCCAATTACCTAATCACCCAATCACACCTCTTCTTCCGCCGGCAGCTTGCGCGCCTCGTCTTCCAGCATCACCGGAATGTCGTCGCGAATCGGATAGGCCAGCCGGTCGGGTTTGCAGATCAATTCTTGCCGGTCTTTACGATAAACCAGCGGCCCTTTGCATAAGGGGCACACCAAAATCTCAAGCAGTTTCGCGTCCATCAGCGTTCCTTAATTTTTCCAATACCGCGCGGCCCACACCGGGATCGAGCGTCGCTTCCACCGGCAGCGCCCAAGCATTATCGCTCACGAAATCGATGCACTTTACCGCGTCTTTTTCCGTCATCACAATCGCTTCCGATTCATGCCAGGGTAAATCCTGCGGCGTGAATGGGTGATGGTCGGGAAACGGATGTTCGATAAAGCGCATGCCGAGTTTTTTCAAATAGGTAAAAAACCGTTCCGGATGACCGATCCCCGCCACCGCATGCACGCGCTGGCCGGCAAACACTTCAGGCCGCGCTTTGAGTTCAGGGTTACGCAGATTGTAGAACAGATCGCCGCTGAGTTGCATGGTGAATTCGTGCCGCTTGAGCGGCGCGCCGGGCAGCCAGCCGTTGATCACCACCGCGTGCGCGCGCTTTAAGCGCCATACCGGTTCACGCAACGGGCCGGCGGGCAATAATTGGCCGTTACCGAACCAGCGCGCGGCATCGACTACCACCACCTCTACATCGCGCGCCAGGCGATAATGCTGCAAGCCATCATCGCTCAGGATCACATTCACTTCCGGGTGGCTGCCGATCAGCGCCAGCCCCGCCTCCACCCGATTCTGCCCCACCCACACCGGACAACCGGTCTTGTGCGCGAGCAGTACCGGCTCATCGCCCATCTCATTCGGATCGCTGTCAGGTGCCGCGGGGCGCGGCAGCGTGCCTTTGCCGCGGTAACCGCGGCTGATAATGCCCGGCCGGTAGCCATGTGCCTTCAGCAAGGCGGCCAGCGCAATCACCAAGGGGGTTTTGCCGGTACCACCGACGGAAATATTGCCCACCACGACCACCGGCAGCGGCAGCTTGACGCTACGTTTCCAGCCCAGACGATACAAGGCGCGACGCGTGGCCGATAGCATCCAGAATAGCAGCGACAAGGGCAGCAAGATCGCGTGCCAGATCGACCAGCGATACCACTGTCGTTCGAGCCAAGTCATGATGGGGTGTGAATGATAGGCGATGGGTAATGCGTGATGAAGGTGGGTAAGGATGCGGTACCGGCGTCACCACCCATTACTTAGCTATTACCTTTTTTGCGCTGGGTAGCAAAGGTCAAGCGCGTTAGTCCCGCCTGGCGCGCGGCCTCCATCACATTGACCACGGATTGATGCGTGCTATTCGCATCGGCGCTAATAATCACCACCGGTTCCGGCGTCGCGCTGCCCGCCGCGCGCTTTAATTCCAATGCCAGGCCATCCACATCCTTGCCGGCGTAGGGCTTGCCGTTCACCGTATAGTGCCCGGCCACATCCACCGCCACATTGATCGCCGTCGGCTTCTCTTCCGGCTTATCGGCCTGCGCCGTGGGCAGATTGATTTGCAACTCGGAGAATTGCGAGAAGGTGGTGGTGACCATCATAAAAATCAAAATCACCAGCAGTACGTCGATCATCGGAATCAGATTGATTTCCGGTTCTTCACGCTGCTTGCCGCGCTGAAAATTCATCGCCGCCGCCTTACTTGCGATCGCCGTGCAACACTTCCACCAGCTTGATCGCCTGCTGCTCCATGTCCATCACCAGTGAATCCACTTTGGTGCGGAAGAAACGATAGAAAATCAGCGAAATAATGGCGACCATCAGCCCCATCGCCGTATTGTAGAGCGCGACGGAGATACCATGCGCCAACTCCGCCGGATTAGCGCCGCTGGGACGCATGGCGCCGAACAGCTCGACCATGCCGAGCACGGTGCCAAACAGCCCCCATAAGGGCGAGGCGGTGGCGATCGTGCCCAGCGTCGCTAAAAAGCGCTCCAGCTCGTGCGCCACGGCACGGCCTTCTTCTTCGATTGATTCTTTCATGATGTCGCGCGTGCTGTTCGCATTGCGCAGCGCGGCGCTGAAAATGCGGCCTAAGGGCGAGCCCTGCATCAGGCGGGTAAGCATGTCTTGCGTGACGCCCTTGGTTTGCAATTCTTGCAGCACGCCTTGCAGCAAGCCTTTGGGCGCAACCAGCTTGGCGCGAAGAGACCAGAAGCGTTCGCCGATGACGCCCAAGGCGAGGATGGATGCGAATATCAAGGGCCAGATCGACCAGCCCGCTTTTTCTATGATGCTTAGCACACGGCTTCTCCATCGAAAATTGGCGTAACTTTAGCTTGCTAAGCCATTTTCAGCAAGGGAACTCGCGCACCATGCGGCGCGCAAGGCACAAAAAAATACCCCGGGAGGATGGCAACCCGGGGTAAAGCGGAGCAGAAACAAAAACAGGGGGAAACCTAAATCGAACGGCAAACTAAGTATCGCCGCACCAATGTCATTGTACTATTAAAATGTCATAGCGCAAGGTTTGCCCAGATTAAATTTCATTCACCACCGCGCCACATATGGCGATATGCCAAGAACCATTTTTTTCCACTTCCCGATCAAGGGATTAGCCAGCACGGTCTTGCACGCAAAAAGCTAAGCATGGCCCCTGTAAAGATTTTTTTGTTTTGCCCACATCCGCTGTGGATAACCATGTGCATAAGCTGTACGAATCGAACTTAAGTTGACCGGCGTAAATGACAATTATATTTCGCTCAAGTTTTACTCCGAACAAAAAACCAAAAAAATCATGTGCTTAATTTTTTTGGATGACAATTCTTCAAGCAGGGTTCAGAAACATCGAAATTTCTCGGGGATTGTGGATAGCTGCTACAATCCGGCCATGGTAGACCCCTTATTTACTAGGGTAGAAGAACAAGCAATCACGGTCTCGGCGCTAAATAGCAGGGCCCGCGCCTTGCTCGAAAATGCTTTTGCGCCGCTCTGGGTGAGCGGCGAAATCTCCAATCTCACCCAACACACTTCCGGTCACTGGTATTTCTCGCTGAAAGACGAAAAAGCACAAGTGCGTTGCGTCATGTTCCGCCACCGCAATCAGTATTTGGATTTCGCACCGAAAGCGGGCATGCAAGTCGAAGCGCGCGTACTGGTCTCGCTCTACGAGCCGCGCGGCGATTTTCAGTTGAATGTGGAAAGCCTGCGCCCCGGCGGCTTGGGCGCGCTGTATGCAGCCTTCGCCAAGCTCAAAGCCAAGCTCGAAGCCGAAGGCCTGTTCGATGCCGCGCGCAAACGCGCACTGCCTGTCTTCCCGCGCCAGATCGGCCTCATCACCTCGCCCCAAGCCGCCGCCCTGCGCGATGTGCTCGCCACGCTTAAGCGGCGCATGCCGAGCATTCCCATCGTGCTCTATCCCACTCCGGTGCAAGGCAAAGGCGCGCACTTGCAAATCGTCCAAGCGATCAAGGCCGCGGGCGGGCGCAAGGAATGCGACGTGCTCATCCTGTGCCGCGGCGGCGGCAGTATCGAAGACCTGTGGGAGTTCAATGAAGAAAGCGTGGCGCGCGCCATGGCCGCGAGTCCTATCCCCATCGTGTGCGGCGTCGGTCACGAGACCGATTTCACCATCGCCGATTTCGCCGCCGACCAACGCGCGCCTACCCCCACTGCCGCCGCGGAACTGGCAAGCCCGAACCGCGCCGACCTCTTACATCGCTTAGAAACGCTCGCGAATCGCACACAACACCACATTACGCGCACGCTGGAAACACGCATGCAGCACCTGGATCATTTGGCCAAGCGCTTGGTGCATCCGGGTGAACGGCTCCGGCACCAGCGCAGCCAGCTCGCGCACCTGACGCAACGCTTGCAGCGCGCCTTAGGACACGGCCTAGAATCGCAAAACTGGAAAGTAAAACAGCTCACCGGCCGTCTCGCCAACGCGCAACCCAACTTGACTCCGCTCGAACAACGCCGTGCCCATTTCACCACGCGCCTCACTTTAGCGATGGGGAATCGTCTCGCATTCGCGAATCACAGCATCGCACGTCTCTCCGCCAATCTTTCCCATCTCAATCCGCGATCGATATTGGAACGGGGTTACAGCATAGCGCGCGATGCGCAGGGGCGGATCGTGAAGGATAGCGGAGCGATTGAAGTGGGGAGTGTGCTGGGATTGACGTTTGCGGCGGGAGCGGCGAAGACTAAAGTGGTTTCTAAATCTGGTTAGTCGATTCCCAAAAACCGATTCACCGCCTCCCCCACCCGCTCGGTGAGGCGCGCATCCAAACAATCCATCACCATCGCATCGCGCATTGAACGCAGCCAAGTCATCTGCCGCTTGGCGAGTTGGCGCGTGGCGGCGAGGCCTTTATCACGTAGCGTATCGCGATTGAATTCACCCTCCAGATATTGCCACGCTTGGCGATAACCGACGCAGCGCATGGCGGGCATCAGTGCATTCAA
>Ga0315268_10003851_pt1 | contig 16433 bp, 14 predicted proteins | sample C1_top_MG_FD_204535 | JGI IMG/M metagenome (GOLD analysis project Ga0315268, IMG submission 204535) | Sediment microbial communities from Yellowstone Lake, YNP, Wyoming, USA - C1_top | ecosystem: Environmental > Aquatic > Freshwater > Lake > Sediment | place: USA: Wyoming | collected 2017-08-01
ACTGCTGGAGCTTAGCTGGCAAGAAGAGCCGGAATCATAACTTAAATTAGAAAGATTGGTAACGCCAGAGCTTTGAATGGCCAGGAAAAGCTGTTGGGACTGGATTAAGTAGGTTTGGGCCTTTTCGTTTAGCTGTTCCGCGGTAACCGCAACCCCGGAGATAATGATAGTGCCGCCGGTTTCTTCCGCCTGCTGATAGGCCTTGGTATAATATTCGGCTAGCATCTTCAGCAGGTCGGCCAATCTGAAAATGGCTTTGAGGCCCAGATTTATAAAGGCATTATTGTTGAGTCGTCCCTCGGCGTTAAGCAATTGGCTCTGATGGGTGGAGAGAAAGCAAAGCAGCTTGGCGATATCTCCTTTGACGATATTTATATACCCATTAATAGCCGCAATGCCCTGCTCGGGATTCTCAAAATTGGGAATGGAACCATAAGGGCCGATAGCAGGAAAGTCATTACTCGGGGTTTGTGGGCAGGTTACCTTAAGAAGCGAAACCGGATACAGCATTTTATTTTCCTCCTATATAAAAACAAAAAAGCGAGCGTACAGGCATGCTCGCTTAATTGCCGAATATGATGCTCTCTTCTATATATATATCGTCAGTTTCCACGGGAAATTTCACTTTTTTTTATGTATAATAAAAACATGACCCCCAAGATTTGTCTCTTTTATATTACCCTGCGCTGCAATGCTACTTGTGAGTTCTGCGGTATATGGCGAGAATATCAGAATAACAGCATAACTGAAATAACAGACCTAACTGAAATAACATCCAAACTACGACAGCTAAGAAGGGCCGGGATTGAAACTTTGGAGATCACAGGCGGCGAGCCGTTGCTGGTTGATAAGTTGCCTCAAATATTAAAGACTGCCAAAGACCTGGAACTTAAAACCGTCTTGACCACTAACTGCATACTATACCCGGACCGCTACCGAGAACTGAAAGGGCTGACTGATACGCTTTATTTTTCACTGGATTATCCTATCGCCGAAGGACACGACCGCAGCCGGGGGCTGGCCTGCTTCAATACCGTCCTGCGCAGTATAAACTACGCCCATGAAATAGGGGAGAACCCGGTTATTTATTACACTCTAAAGCGCGATAGCGTTTTGTATCTGCCGGAAATGGTGGAGCTGGCCGAAAAGCTGAAAGTCAGGGTCTTTTTAAATCCGGTTTATGATTTCAAGGGCCTGCACGGCTTTGAGAAAGATACTTATGCCTATATTAAATATTACGCCAGGAATAAGATCGTGGAGGTCAATCTGGCGGCCCTAAGTTTTTTAGCGGCGGGAGGCAACAATCCGGTCTGGCCACGCTGTCATGCCCGGCAAACCGTGGTTACTCTGCTTCCCGATCTTAGATCGGCCTCTCCCTGTTTTTATAACCAGGGGGGGAGGCAGGGCCGGGAGGCGGTTTGTTCCGGTTGCACCCGCTGGCCGTATATGCTACCATCCTTTTCGGTTGGGCTGGATAAATACCGCTGGCTCAACTGGTATTCTAAAGTCATAGAGTATCGGAAAAATCAAGGAGGTAAAACATGAAGATCGTAATGTTATCACCTTATTTCTATCCCCATACCGGCGGCACCGAGAAATATGTCAAAGACCTTTCCACGGCCTTGATCCTGAAAGGGCATGAAGTTACAGTAATTACCAATAACCTGCCCCGGGCTAAAAACGCCCCCTCCCAGGAAACCACCCCCGAAGGCGTAAAGGTCATCCGCCTGGACGCCCTAGACATGTTCTATTACCTGCCGGTTTCCCTGCAGTTCAACCTTAAAATGCTCCTAGGGTTCGATATCGTGCATGTGCATGTGCCGGCATTCAGCTTCCTTAGGGCTGTGGCGGGCAAGATCAAACAGCCCCTGATAGTGACCTATCACTGCGATGTTACGGTTTCGGAGAAATATTTTGGCGTGCCGCTGCCGCGTTTTGTGGTGCCTCCCTTTGAAGAGAGCTCCAATATGTACGCCCGCCTGCTCCTGCCCAAGGCCGACGCCATTATCAACACCACCGAAACCTACGCCTCCACTTCCCCGGTCATGAAGCATTTCCCGCACCAGGTGGTGCCCATCGGCATCTTTCACGACAAAATTGACGAGGTGCAAAAGAAGCTCAATTTAACGCCGGACAAGAAAAATCCCCGCCAACTGCTCTTTTTGGGCCGCCTGGCCGGCAACAAGGGCTGTGACTATCTGGTCAAAGCCATGCCTGAGGTTTTGGCCAAATTCCCCGATACTAAACTCATCATTTGCGGGGATGGGGAAGAGAAAGGGCATATCCTGGACCTGGTGACGCAATTCAATATCGGACCTTCAGTCACCTTTTTGGGAACCGCCACTTTTGAGAAATTAGTAGAGCTTTATTACACTTCTATTATGTATGTTTTCCCTTCCATCAACCGCCTGGAGGCCTTCGGTATCGTACAGCTGGAAGCTATGGCCAATTACACGGCAGTGGTGGCTTCTGATATTCCTGGGCCCAATGCGGTGATGGAGCCCGGCCAATCGGGACTTTTAGTGCCTAAGCAGGACCCGCACGCCCTGGCAGTGGCTATCAATTCCCTGCTGGCTGACCCTGAAAAAGCAAAAGCCATGGGGCGGAGGGGCAGGGAGCTGGTCGAGAAAAAATATGATTGGGGTGTTATCGCGGACCGGATCATAGGGATCTATAGATCTGCGGGCAAAAAATCATAATTGTTGCCGGCATTCCAGATCAGGAACCTATTAACCCCTTCATCCTGGCAGGCCTTGATCTGTTCGGCAATATACCCCGGCCCGAAGTTGGGAGATTTTAAATTGAACCCCTGTATCCACGGCACCAACTGGGTTTTGGCCTCGGCGCTGATCAACATAGAGAGGGCTTTCTTGACCCCGGTATTAACGAAATAATAGGGATAGGAACCCGGATTCCCGTAGCCTTCGTAGCCGCGATGAAAATGCGAAGGATAGAACATGGGTGATAAGACATCCAGGTACTGGGCCATGGCCTCCAGGGATTGCCCCAAAGTTTCTACATCCCACTGGCTCTGCCAGGCGGTGACCCCAAAAATATCCACGGCTAAAGAAACATTATATTTTTCAACTCTTTTTTTAACTTCGGCTAGAAATTGATTTATCATCTCCACCCGGCTTTTCTCATTGGCGTGGGGCAGGACGATATTCTGGGCGTTGCCTTCAGCCGGGAAACGGATATAATCGAACTGCACTTCATCCACGCCTGAAGCCGCAGCACATTCGGCGATCAACGCATTATACAGCCGGACCTCAGCAGAATAGGGATTGGCCCAGCGGCCACCTTTGCGGTCGCGGTAAATTCCACCATCATTCAGGTAAATGGCCAGGTCCGGCCGACTAATTACCAGATGGTCGTCCTTAAATACCACCAGCCGGGCGGTAACGATGACTTCCTGGGTGTGCAGTTGATCGGTCAATTCCTTTAGCCAGGGATTGGGCTCCACTTTATAGCTTTCATTGAGCTTTTTTTCTTTTAGCAATTCCAGCAGGGGACGGGAGATCATCTCCTTGGCGTCCACCACCAGGGTATTCAACTTATGCTTTTTTAAAATATCCTGGATGTATTCCATTTTTCTTTTTGATTGGGCGGACCAGGCGGTGATATAGAGCCCCCTGTCGGATGTGCGCTTTTCTTTAATTGTCAGGGGAGCGGGTGAAGGGTAGAGGGATGGGGGTTGGACCAGGAAAAAGGGAATAGGCAATATTAGTAAGGTTAGCAGAGTTATTCTAATAATATGGAACCGCCCCGGAAACCGGGGCAGGTTCCATCGCAAACTCAATTTCATAAATTGAATTTTAACATATAAATAGGTATAATGCCTAGAATTATGGCGGATAGATTTAGGGAAATAGTTAAAGTTTTAATCTATGTGCTGGTGCTTAACTGGGGAGTGGCCCTGGCAAAGATACTGGTGGGCTTATTCTTCGGGGTGATCTCTATGGTGGCGGACGGCTTCCATTCTTTCTCGGACGGCACCTCCAATATTATCGGCTTGGTGGGGATTTATGCCGCTTCCAAGCCCCGGGATGAGGACCATCCCTACGGGCATAAAAAAATAGAAAGTTTCACCGCCCTGGGGATCACGGTGTTGCTGCTGCTGGTCTGCTATGAGATCGGGGAGGCCGCTATCCGGCGGCTGCTTAATCCTTCCGCTCCCGAAGCGAATATCTTAACCTTCGCGGTCATGATCATAACCATGATCGTGAATTACCTGGTCATGAATTACGAGCATAAGCAGGGGAAGCTGCTTAAAAGTGATATTTTGGTATCAGATTCCCTGCATACCCGGAGTGACATTTTTACCTCGTTGTCGGTCTTTGCCACCCTAATTGCCATCCGCTTCGGTTATCCCATCATGGATGCCCTGGTCTCCTTTTTGATCATTGGCTTCATCCTGTATGCCGCTTTTGAGATATCTAGAAAAGTATTTGACGTGCTGGTGGACCGAATGGCCATGGACAGGAAGGCGATTGAAAAGGTAGTCTTGTCCATTCCTAAGGTAAAGGTTTGCCATAACATTAGGACCCGGGGAAGGGAAGACGATATTCATGTGGATCTGCACCTCTGCGTGGACAAAGGGATGAGCGTGGAAGAATCCCACCGGCTTTCACATCAGGTTCAATCGGAAATAAAGACCAGGGTTCCCGGGGTCACCGACGTCATTATCCATATCGAACCTACTTGAGGATTTCCCTGACGAATTGATTGACCAGCTTGCCGTCCGCTCCCGGGCACTTGGCCAGCACCGCTTTCATGACTGCACCCATCTCTTTTGCAGAGGCGGCGCCTAACTCCTGAATGGTTTGCTGAACGGCGGCCTTGATCTCTTCCGGGGAAAGCTCCCGGGGTAGATATTCCGAAACGATGGCCAGCTCAGCTTTTACTTTTTCCGCTTCTTCGAGTTTGCCTACTTTGGTAAATTCTTCAATGGATTCTTTAAGGTCCTTGCCGTATTTGGTCAGGATTTTTATAACTTCCGCGTCGGGCAGGTCGCCGCGCGCGTTAACATATAAAACCTTGCTTTTCATCATGCGCAGGACCGAGAGGCGATCCGGATTCCGCTCCTTCATGGCCTTTTGCAAGTCGCCGTTTATTTTCTCAAATAATTTATCCATGGATTTTCATAATAATGGCCTCCGCCATCTGGCTGGTGCCTACCGCAGTCGGGTCGTCCCGATGGGGTTTCAGGTCATAGGTTACGGATTTCCCTTCAGCGATCACCTGGGCTACCGCTTTCTCCAATTTTTGGGCCGCTTCCCTCTCTCCCAGATAATCGAGCATCAAGGCCGCGGAGAGGATAAGTGCCACCGGATTCACTTTGTTCAATCCGGTATATTTGGGAGCGGAGCCGTGAATGGCCTCAAAGACCGCGATCCCCTCGCCAAAGTTGGCTCCCGGCGCCACCCCCAGGCCGCCCACCAGCCCGGCGCAGAGGTCAGACAAGATGTCGCCGTAAAGGTTGGGCAGGCACAAGACATCGTATAGTTCCGGCTTCTGTACCAATTGCATGCACATATTGTCTATCAGCCGCTCCTCGTATTCGATTTTCCCTTCGTAATCTTTGGCCACTTCCCGGGCGGCGGCAAAAAACAGCCCATCGGTGAACTTCATGATATTGGCTTTGGTAATGGCGGTCACCTTTTTGCGTTTATGTTTTACGGCATATTCAAAGGCGAATTTTACGATGCGCTTGGTGCCGGAAACTGAAATGGGCTTGATGGAAATGCCGGAATCGGGGCGGATCTTCTTTTTGGAATATTTCTCGATTTCCTCAATCAATTTTCGCGTTTCCGGTTTATCTTTTTCAAATTCTATCCCGGCATAGAGGTCCTCGGTATTTTCCCGGACCACCACCAGATCGATGTTTTCATAACGGCTGCGCACCCCTTTATAAGATTTGCAGGGGCGCAGGCAGGCGTAAAGATCCAGCTCCTGGCGGATAGCCACATTTACCGAGCGGAATCCGGTGCCGATGGGAGTGGTGATGGGCCCTTTTAAAGCTACTTTATTTTTTCTAATAGAATCCAGGGTGGAAGGGGGGAGGGGAGTGCCGTATTTCTCAATTACATCCGATCCCGCCTCGGCGATCTCCCATTTGATCTTGACTCCAGTGGCCTCCACTGAGCGGCGAGCGGCTTCGGCCACCTCGGGTCCGATGCCATCGCCGGGTATTAAAGTGACGGAATAAGCCATATGGGAACTATATTTTCCTTTCTACCGAGATAGTGCATTCGGTTACCAGGGCGGCAATTGCCCCGACCGCGGCCAGAATGGGGGCCAGCACCGCGCCGATCACTCCCAGGGTCAGGGGGAAGGATATGATCACGTTCCCGGATTTATCCTTGATGGTGATCTTGCGGATATTGCCTTCCTTAACCAGTTCATTGACCTTCTTTAAGAGTTCTTCTCCGCGGACCTTGAATTCTTCCTGCATGTCTGCCATGTTTTTCTCCTCCTTTTTCAGCATTATAGCATAAACCGGGGTTGAAGCTGAAGAATTAAAGAGGTATATTATAGTCCGATGGTGGATTATATTTTAAACGGTTTGACTTCCAGCCAAGCCAGAGAAAAACTGATTAAATTCGGGCCCAATCAGGTATTTAAGCCCAGCCGGATAAGCTTTTTCGGCATCGCCCGCCACGAGGTGACCGAACCGATGATCCTGTTGCTGCTGGTCGTCGGTTTCTTCTACAGCCTGTGGGGAGAACTGGGTGACGCCATTACCATCTTCACCGTGATCTTCCTGCTGGTGCTGGCGGAAGTGGTTAATGAATATCGCGCCAAAAAAGCGATCGCCGCACTGACCAAGATTTCCGCGCCCCAAAGCAGGGTGATCAGGGACGGCCGGATAACGGAGGTTGATTCCGAAGAGATCGTGCCGGATGATATTCTGGTCCTTACCACCGGCACCAAAGTCGCGGCCGACGCCCGGGTGGAAAAGGGGATCGGCCTGCAAATAGACGAATCGGCCTTAACCGGCGAGTCTTTCCCGCAGGAAAAAAAGGATGGCGATGAGATCAGCGCCGGCACGGTGATTGTCAACGGCGAGGGCCGGGCGCGGGTCATTATGACCGGGCCGAGGACCAAACTGGGACAGATCGCCGCGGCCGCCAAAGAGGTGAGGCCGCCGCGCACCGCGCTGCAGCTGGCGATGAGGTCGCTGGCGGGCAAACTCGTTTATGTTGCGGTCTTCTTCTCCACCCTCATCCCGCTCATCGGTTGGCTCAGGGGCGAGAACCTCAAGGTGATGTTCCTGACGGGGCTGTCGCTCTCCTTTGCCACCATACCCGAAGAGCTGCCGATAATCATCACCATGGTGCTCGGCCTCGGCGCCTATACTTTGTCCCGCCGAAATTTCCTGGTCAAGAGGATCAATGCGGCGGAAACGCTGGGGAACGCTACCGTGATCGTCACCGACAAGACCGGCACCATCACCGAGAACCGGATGAGGATCGCGTCGTTTTATCCGAACGATGAAAAGACGATCATAGGAAAAGCGGCGCTTTCACTCTCCGAATTTTCGCTTTCGCCCCTGGATCAGGAAATAAAGAACCGGGCAGGCGCGTTGCCGGCAGGCGCGATCCTGCGCCAACGGGATTTCGGCGACGGCCGCAAGACCCGATCGGTCATAAGAAAAATAGGCCAGGGCTACGAGCTCTTCTTGAGCGGCGCCCCGGAAGAAGTTTTTTCCTACTGCGGGTGTGACTCTGCAGATATCCGGGATGAATTGTCGAAGCAGACCCGGAACGGCCGCCGGGTGATCGCGGTCGCCAGCAAAAAGCTTGCCCCGGGGGAGGAGAACGCGGATTTTAATGCACTGGAGAAAAACATGGAGTTTGTCGGATTGATCGGCTTTGAGGACCCGCCGAGAAAGGAGATAAGGGAAACGATAGCGACCGCCGCCGGCGCAGGGATCAGGACCATCATGGTCACCGGCGACCATCCGCTGACCGCCGGCTTTATCGCAAAGCAGGTTGGCATCATCAAGGAAGGCGGAAAAGTCCTGACCGGCAGCGATCTCGACCGGCTGAGCGACGAGCAGCTCAAGTCAACAGTCAAGGAGGTTTCGGTCTTTGCGCGCACCACGCCGCAGCACAAGTACCGGATCGTAAAAGCTCTGCAGGAGAACCGGGAGGTGGTTGTGGTCACCGGTGACGGCATCAATGACGCGCTGGCGCTCAAGGGCGCGGATATCGGGATCGCCATGGGGATCCGGGGAACGGATGTGGCTAAAGAGGCGGCGGAGGTGGTCCTGGCGGATGACAACTATGTCACCATCGCCCAGGGTGTTTTTGAAGGGCGCAAATTCTTTGACAATTTACTCAAGGGGGTCAAATATTACCTGTCGGTCAAGACCGCGCTGATCATGATATTTCTCCTGCCGGCGCTCTTCGGAATTCCCATGCCTTTTGCGCCGATCCAGATCATCCTGCTCGAGCTCTTCATGGACCTGGCGGCCTCGGCCGGATTCGTTTATGAGCCGAAAGAAAAGAATATTTATTCACGCAAACCGCGCGATCCAAAAGAAAGCGTTTTCAACAGCACGACGATCGGCGACATCCTGGTCAAGGGGGCGTTCTTATTTGCCGCGGTGATGTCGGTCTATTTCTTCGCAATGTACCGGCATCTGCCGGTCAGGGAGACGCAGACGCTGGCCTTTTCGGCCTGGATCTTCGCTCACATTTTCCTGGCGTATATTTCGCGTTCGGACAAAGACCCCCTTGTTTCGCTGGGCGTCTTCGGTAACCCGATCATCAATCTCTGGATGATAGCGGCGCTGACTTTTCTTCTGGCGGCCATCTACGTGCCGGTATTAAGCGCGCGGCTCCAGCTCACAGCGATTGCTCCTCTGCAGGTGGCCTTTATTGCCCTGACGACAGCGATCATTGTCGGCCTGCTGGAGATCAGAAAACAATTATGGAGAAAAGGTAATGCTGATTAAATTAGCTTTCCGCAATATTTTCCGCAACTTCCGGCGGACGTTCTTCACCTTTATCGCCATCGCCGTCGGGCTGGCGCTGATGCTGACGGCGGATTCACTGCTGCAGGGGATCGACGCGCAATCGTTCGCCAAGATCATCAATTATGAGACCGGGCATGTCAAGATCTTCTCGCTCGGTTACCAAAAAGATAAGGATAATCTGCCGCTCGATAAGCTGATCACGGCGCCAGGCACTCTGGTCGGCACGCTGCGCCATGACCCCCAGGTCGTTGGGGTCACCTCCCGGGTCAATTTTCGGATCATGCTTTCCGACCGGATCGACGAGATCCCGGCGATCGGGGTCGCGGTTAACCCGGCAGACGATGAGTCGGTCTTTGAGCTTAAACAGGCGGTAGCGCAGGGGCAGTTCTTGGTCGGTTCCGAGGAAGCGATGCTGATCGGCGACAAGCTGGCGCAGGATTTCGGGGTTGGGGTCGGCGATTACCTGACCGTCCTGGCGCGGACAAAATACGACACTTACCAGGCGCTTGATCTCCGGATCAAGGGGATCCTCCGGACCGAAGACCCTCAGATCGACTGGTATTCGGTCGTCATCCCGCTGGACGTGGGGCAAAGCTCGCTCGACCTAAAGCAGGGGGTCACCGAGATCGATATCAAGCTCAAAGACATTAACGACGTGGATAGCTTCAAGAGCAAGCTTACCAAGGAAATTCCGGGACTGGAGATCGCCACTTGGAAAGACCTGGCCGAGGATGTCCTGGCCATTTCCAAAGCTAAATACACAGGATCGTTCGTGCTCTTTTCCGCCATTGTCCTGATCTCCTTGATCGGGATCAGCAACACGATCCTGATGGCGGCCTTCGAGCGGGTCAAGGAGATCGGGATGATGGGGGCAATGGGGATGAAAAGAGGGGAGATCGTCAAGCTTTTTGTCCTGGAAGGGACGATGATCGGACTGCTCGGCAGCATTACCGGCTGCCTGCTCGGGGCGCTCCTGGTTGGCGGCTGGATGGTCCCGATCGGGATCGATTTCAGCCAATTCATGCGGCAGATGGGGCCGATCGGCTACCGGACGACTGGGCATTTTACCGGCACTTGGCACCTGATCATGTTCCCGGTCGCGTTCGTCTTCGGTCTCGCTGTTTCCGCCCTGACCAGCCTCTATCCGGCGTTCGTGGCGTCGAGGATGGAACCAAGTGAGGCGTTGAGGAAATAGATGTTCAAACTGGCGTTGAGAAATGTATTAAGGAACAAGAGACGATCGTTCCTGACCGGGCTCTCGATCGCCTTCGCGGTGATGATTGTGATCTTTCTCTGGACGTTCGTTTCCGGGATCCTCGTCGGCATGTTCAACAATTACGTTACTAATTCGGTCGGCCATATCCGGGTCCTGAATACCGATTATCTAAAACGGGAGACGATGCTGCCGCTGAGCGCCACGGTCCCTGATTATCAGCGGCTTATCACCACGCTCGAGCAGGACCAGTCAGTTAAACTGGCGACCGGCCGGATCAAATTCGGCGTCCTGATGGATATCAAGGGGAAGAACAAACCGGTGCTTGGGATTGGGATCGACCCCCAGCGCGAATCAACGGTGCTCGGTCTCTACCAGAAGATGATCTCCGGGAAAATGTTCGCGGCCGGGACCAGCGAAACCGTCGTCGGCGCCGGCCTGGCCAAAGAATTGGGATTAAAGACCGGTGACACCCTGACTGTCATCACCCAGACGGCTCACGGGTCGCTGTCGGGCTTGAATCTCAAGATTGCTGGGGTCTTCAGCCTGGGGATCGCTTCGGTCGATAACCGGACTTTCTATCTCCCACTGGAACAGGCCCAACAGCTCCTGGACATAGAGGGACGGGTGACGGAGGTATTCATTTTGATCAAAGATCCCGATAAAGCTGTCCAGGTCGCTGCCGGGATCGGGAAAACATTGCCGGCCGGCTTGACCGCCGTCCCCTGGCAGGCGAACGGCTTTTTATTCTACATGATGACGATCATCAAGAATATCTACGGGGCGATCTATGTTTTTATCCTCCTCCTGGCCAGCTTTACGATCCTCAACACGATGTTCATGGCGGTGATGGAGCGAACCCGGGAGATCGGGATGATGAAGGCGCTCGGGATGAAAGAAGGGGAGATCGGCCGGCTGATCACATTGGAAGCCTTGATCCTGGGCACACTGGCCAGCTTGGTCGGCGCCGCCGGCGGGACACTGCTCGCTTACTATGTCAGCACCGTTGGGATCGATTACACCGCCGCTTTTAAAAGTATAAGAGATGTGGAGATCCCGCTCTCTTATGTTTACCGAGGGGAATTCAGCTGGCTGACGATCCTGGTCGGTTTTTTGCTGGGAGTACTGTCTTCGGTTCTGGCGTCGATCTTTCCCGCCCGGCGGGCGGCCAAAATGGAGCCGACCGAGGCAATGCGTGAATAATTGGGGTATAATATTTACTAATGAGGAGGTCCCGACGCTTCGGTCGGGATCCCGCAACACATTAGATTAATATAATAAGGAGGCGGGAAAAAAATATGTCAGTAGTTAAGATGGAGAATGCGGAAAAGCATTATAAAGTTGGAAAAGTAGATGTCCCGGCTTTGCGAGGCATTAATCTTTCGATCGAAAAGGGGGATCTCGCGGCCATTGCCGGACCTTCCGGTTCGGGCAAGACCACCATGCTTAATCTCTTTGGCTGCCTGGACAAGCCGACCGGAGGAAAGGTGTTCATTGAAGATCACGACGTCGTAACCCTATCCCCGGATCAATTAGCCGAGGTTCGCAACCAGCATATCGGTTTCATTTTCCAGAGCTTCAACCTGATACCGGTCCTTACCGCTTTCGAGAACGTGGAGTTCCCGCTGATCCTGCTTAAAAAAGACGGGCCTAACGCCCGAAGGAAAAAGGTCATGAATATGCTGGCGGAAGTAGGGATTGCCGAATTGGCTAATCGCAAACCCTCCGAGATGAGCGGCGGCCAGCAGCAGCGGGTGGCCATTGCCCGCGCGCTGGTTAAAAGCCCCGATTACGTTCTGGCCGACGAACCCACTGCTAATATCGATACCAAAACCGGCCATGAAATTCTCCACCTGATGGAGGAAATGAACCAAAAAATGGGCACTACCTTTATCTTTTCCACCCATGATCCGCAAGTCATGGAGCACGCGCGCAGATTGATCAAAATACGGGACGGGCAGGTTGAGTCGGACGAAAGGTAATAAGCTTGCTCGTCAAATTGGCTTTTAGGAATATCTTCCGGAATTTCCGGCGGACGCTTTTGACCCTTTCCGCCCTGGCCGTGGCCATTTTGTTTTTGATCATCTTTGATTCCTATTTCAAGGGATTAAATCTAAAGACCTTTGAGAAGATCATCGATTATGAAACCGCTCATATAAAGATCTATGCCCAGGGTTACAAGGAAGATATCGATAATCTCCCGTTAGAGAAGACCTTTGATCCCTTGAAGATCATCCCTATTCTCAAAAATGATCCGGAAGTCAAATCGGTCACTCCCCGGATAAGTTTCCGCTGCACCTTGTCCAACGGGATAGACCAGCTTCCGGCCGTAGGCCTGGCGGTGGACCCCGTGCAGGATGAAAACGTCTTCACCATGAAGTCCTCGATCAGCCAGGGAGAATATCTGATGGGCTCCTCGACCGAGCTCGGAGCAAGCACCGAGGAAGCCATGGCGATCGGCGCCGACCTGGCCCAGGATTTTAATGCCGGGATCGGCGATACGCTGACCGTTCTGGCCCGGACCAAATATTCAACCTTTCAGGCGCTGGATCTTAAGATAAAAGGGATCATAAAGAGCGATGACTACACCATCGACGCCAACTCGATCCTCATCACATTGGCTTTGGCCCAGAAAGCGCTGGATTTGGGGAAGGGGGTTACGGAAGTCGATGTCCGCTTAAAAGATCCCGAGCGGATAGATCTCTTTAAGAAAAAATATTTCGGCAGATTCCCCGGATCGGAGATCTGGACCTGGAAGGAAGTAGCGGAGGATGTTATGGCGCACTCCCGATCCCACGATAGGGGAAAGAATATCGTCTTCTTTTGCATCCTTATCATAGCTTTGGTGGGCATCAGCAATACCATCCTGATCGCCGCGTTCGAGCGCACGCGGGAGATAGGGATGCTGGCCGCCATGGGGATGAAGCGCGGGCAGATAGTCGGCCTTTTCATTCTGGAAGGCACCATGATCGGGATGGTGGGCAGCGCTTTGGGCTGTCTGGCTGGCTTTTTGCTGGTGGTTTTCTGGACCACCAGGTTCGGTTTTGATCTTTCTTTTGCCATGAAAAGCTGGGGGTACATCGGCTTCCGGAGTGGCGTATTCCTGGGCGCTTGGAACCCGGAGCTCATTCCAGAGGTTTTTATCTTTGGAGTGGTTGTCTCCGCGCTTTCCAGCATTTATCCAGCCTGGGTGGCTTCCCGGATGGAGCCGACCGAGGCCTTAAGGAAATATTGAAATGGGATTTTTGTTAAGACTGGCGATAAGGAACGTGTTCCGCAACACCAGACGATCGATCCTGACCGGCACTTCCATTATGTTCTCGGTGGCCATTCTGATCTTTGCCTGGTCATTCATTGAAGGCGAGATCAAGGGCATCTTCGACACCTTTATCCGCTTCCAGAGCGGGAATATCCGGATCATGACCCGGGAATTCGCCCGGCGGGAGAAGATGCTTCCGCTCCAGTATTCAATTCCCGATTATCCTTCAGTCCAAAAGCAGGTAGCCGCCGTTCCCGGAGTGAAGATTGCCACCGGCCGGTTGAAGTTCGGCGTGCTTTTAGATTTTGAAGGCAATACCAAGCAAACGCTGGGAATGGGCATCGATCCCGTCGCGGAAGAGAACATCCTGGATCTGTCTAAAAAAATCGTTCAGGGCCGGGCGATCCGGTCCGCAACCGATGAGGTCAATATCGGAGTGAACCTGGCCCGGGACCTGAAGATGAAGCTGGGAGATATTTTAACGGTCGTGACCCAGACCGCTTACGGTTCCTTAAGCGCGAAGAATTTCAAAGTGGTCGGCATCTATGATTTTGATTCACCGACCATAGACCGCAAAATCTTCCTGGTCCCGCTGAACAGCGCGCAGGACCTACTGGATCTCAGCGGCAGCGCAAGCGAGCTTTTCATCATTACCGATCAGGCCGATTCCGCCCGCCGGATCGCGCAGAACCTGGCTCCCCTTCTGGGGGACGGATATAAAGTGACGGCCTGGCAGGACCAGGGCTCGATCTATTTTTTCATGGTGCTGGTGAGATATCTTTACCTTATTATCTTGATCATGATCGTCCTGCTTTCCGCTTTCACCATCTTGAACACCATGTTCATGACGGTCTTGGAGCGCACCCGCGAGCTCGGGATGATGAAAGCGCTGGGGATGACCAACCGGCAGCTGATAGCCCTGATGCTTTGGGAGGCGCTCATCTTGGGTACGTTGGCCAGCCTGGCCGGGGCGGTTTTGGGTGCGGGGCTGAGTTATTACGCCACCCTACACGGGCTGGACGTGAGCAAAACAGTTGAGAATATGGAATTTCCCACTACCAACGTTTATTATGCGGTTTTCAGCTGGAGCTATGTGCTGACCGGTTTCCTGGTCGGCGTTGTTTGTGCTACACTGGCGGCGGTCTTTCCCGCCCTGCGGGCGGCCAAATTGGAACCAACGGAGGCGCTTCATGAAATTTAGATTTTTGGTCTTAATATTTTTGGTGCTGGGGACCGGGTGCTGGGGCATAACGGGGGAAGAAATAATAAAGAAGGTCGATGCCAACATGACTTTCAAAACTGCCCGGACAGAGGCCAAAATGGTAATCCATGTCGATAGGGAAGTGAGGGAAAAAACGCTGATCTCCTATGATAAAGGGCAGGATGCCGGCTACGCCGAGTTTACCTCGCCGGCACGGGACAAGGGCGTCAAGTACTTGAAGATCAAAGACAACATGTGGATGTACCTGCCGTCGGTCGACAAGATAATTAAAATCTCGGGAGCCATGCTGCGCCAGTCGATGATGGGTTCTGATTACAGTTATGAAGACGCCCTGGAGTCCACTAAGCTCCTCACAAAGTATACTGCGACCTTGATCTCCGAAGAAGTCATTCCTGTCACTTTCCGTCAAGAGGAAAATACTGTAACCAGGGAACGGCGCTGTTACGTGGTGGATCTGACCGCTAAAGTTAAGGACGTTACTTATTACCGGAGAGTTGTTTATGTGGATAAAGAGCTGTTCGTTCCGGCGAGGGAGGACTTGTTCGCACTTTCCGGAAAAAAATTAAAAGAGATGACACTGGGTGATATCAAGAGGTTCGGAGCGCGATATTATCCGATGTACATGACTATGAGCAATTTATTGCGGGCGAACTCCAAGACCGAGATGTTCATCACCAAGATGCAGTTTGACCTCTATGTGCCTCCGGAGACCTTTACACAAGGGAATCTGACGAAATAATTTGAAGATACAAGATACAAGAAACAATAACCAAGTAAAATTCAAACTTCAAAATTCAAACCTCAAATTTGATTATTGGATATTGATATTTGGGATTTATTTGTATCTTGTTTCTTGTATCTTGGTTATTCCGGCTTATGCCAGTATTGGTCTTAATGGTTATTATGAAAATGATGTCTTAGGCGTTTTGAAGGGGAGTGGTGGCGGGGCCTGGGGGGATGTAAACCGGCTCCGGTTGAAACTTGATTATAAGCCCAACGATCAGGCAACTCTCCATCTTGAACCCCGCTATTATTTCATGCTCAAGTCCGAGACCCTGCCGATCACCGGGGTTACCGACCTCGATAAACTGGTCTGGGATAAATATTATATTAAATTTTACTCTCCCCGGATCTCTTTGACCGCTGGCAAACAGCGCATCGCCTGGGGGTCGGGGTACATCTGGAATCCAACCGATGTCTTTAATCCTTTCGTCCTTTCCTTCACGGTGAAAGAAGAGGAGGAAACCAATGTGGAGGCGGCGAGGGTCGAAGTCCCCCTGGGCGCGGCCGGCGGGTTGGACGGATATTTGTTAAAAGATAAAAGGGGTATTCGCGCCAAGACCAATGTGGGATTGTTCGATCTTTCCGTAAGTTATGTGGACAGCGGAGAGGCCTCCTCTCAAGCGGGGCTGGATTTTTCAGGGGATGCGTGGGGGGCGGGGGTGCGGGGGGAGGCGGCGTTGAAAAGAAACAATATCCTTCAATATATGCTGGGGTGGGAATATACCCTGGACAATGGAATAGGCCTGAATCTGGAATATTATTTCAACGGGCTGGGGAAGAAAGATAAAAACAGTTATGATTGGGTGGGGCTGGCTTCCGGAAGCGTCAATCAGCTGGGGATGGATTACTTAAATTTTGGCTTGAATAAGATTTTAGACGAGATAACTACCGTTAAAGCTTCGATTTTGACCAATCTAAACGATTTAAGTTTTCTGATCTATCCCTCTTATACCCGCAATGTGGCGCAGAATGT
>Ga0315268_10003852_pt1 | contig 16433 bp, 20 predicted proteins | sample C1_top_MG_FD_204535 | JGI IMG/M metagenome (GOLD analysis project Ga0315268, IMG submission 204535) | Sediment microbial communities from Yellowstone Lake, YNP, Wyoming, USA - C1_top | ecosystem: Environmental > Aquatic > Freshwater > Lake > Sediment | place: USA: Wyoming | collected 2017-08-01
GCTGGTGCCGGTCGTGGCCGATGTCGTTGGCTCACCGCCCATCGGCTACGAGGCGCAGCAGCCGGCTCTCAGCCCGGAGCAGGTGCTGGTCTCCGGCCCCGAGGATCTCGTGAAGCGGGTGAAGTCGGCTGTGGCCACCGTAAACCTGTCGGGGGCAGTGGGCGGCGTTCGTCAGTCCTATTCGCTGGTGGCCCGTGACGACCGCGGCTTCATTGTGGCCGGGGTGAGCCTCGACCCCAGCAGCGCCGCCGTGGAGATCCAGGTGGAGCAGAAGCAGTTCGAGCGGCTGGTGGCGGTCAGCCCCTCGGTCCGAGGCAGCCCGGCTGCCGGCTACAACGTGGTGGCGGAGGAGGTGGACCCGCCCAGCGTGACGCTTCTGGGGCCTGTAGATATCCTCAACGTCACCAGCGTGGTCCTCACCGATGACATCGATATCAGCGGCGCCACCAGCGACGTATTCCGCACGGTCTCGCTGCGTTTGCCTACATCGGTGAGCGTCAGTGGCAGCAGCGGCACGGTTTCGGTCCGGGTGCGCATCGAGGCCGGTCAGGGCGAGGCCACCTTCGGCGTCGCCCCCACGGCCACCGGGCTGGGCAGCAACCTGCGCGTCGCCAGCATTACGCCGCTGGTGGAGGTGCTCCTGCAGGGCGAGTTGCCCCTGTTGCGCAGCGTCATTCCCGATCAGGTGAAGGTCACCGTCGATCTCACGGGGCTGGCGGCGGGCACGCATCTGCTGGAGCCCCGCATTGAGGCGCCCCAGAACCTCCAAGTGCTCGGCACCTCGCCGAACACTGTGGCAGTTGTGCTGGAGTCTACCCTTGCGTCGCCCACCCCCACTCCTACCCCGCCCTAGCGGCGAGACGACCCTGCGGCCCGCGCCGAGGCCTGTAGTGGCCATCGTCGGCCGGCCGAATGTCGGTAAGTCTGCGCTGTTCAACCGCCTCATCGGCTCCCGCAAGGCTCTGGTGGAGGACATCGCCGGTACCACCCGCGATCGCCTCTACGCCGACGTGGAGTGGGGCGAGCAGGCCTTCACTCTGGTCGACACCGGCGGCCTGGAACCGACGGGCGAGGCGGGCTACGCGCCCCTGGTGAAGCACCAGGTAAAAGTGGCCCTGGCGGAGGCCGATGTTGTCGTCCTGGTGGTCGATGCCCGCGACGGTCTCACCTCCACCGACCTGGAGATCGCCGACCTGTTGCGCCGTTCCGCCAAGCCGCTGGTCCTGGTGGCAAACAAGACGGACAATGAGGCCCGTCGCGAGGCGACGGTCCAGTTCTACGAGCTGGCCTTGGGCGATCCTCTGCCGGTGACCGCCCACCACGGCCTGGGCCTGGCGGACCTGATGGACCGCCTGGTTGAGTTGCTGCCCGCCGCCGCCGGCGAGGCGCCCGCGCCCAGCCTGCGCTTCGCCATCGTGGGTCGGCCCAACGTGGGCAAGTCGATGCTCGTGAATGCTATCCTGGGGCAAGAGCGGGTCATCGTCAGTGACGAGCCGGGCACAACACGCGATGCCATCGACACGGCGTTCCATTACGTGGATCGCGACCTCGTCTTGGTGGACACGGCGGGCATCCGGCGCCGGGGCCGGATCCAGGGCGGACTGGAGCGGCACAGCGTGCTACGTGCCCAGGAGGCTATCGACCGGGGCGACGTAGCCTTCCTCGTCGTCGATGCCACCGAAGGCGTCACCGCCCAGGACACGCATATCGCCGGCTACGTTGCGGAGGCGGCCAAAGGGTTGGTTGTCGCCGTCAACAAGTGGGACCTGATGCCTGCCGACGACGAGACACGCAAGGTCTTCGTCCGGACGGCTCAAGCCCGCCTGCGCTTCGTCCCCTGGGCGACGCTGTGTCTCGTGTCGGCCAAGGAGGGCAGCGGAATCAGCGAGTTGCTGGCGGCGGGCCTGGAGGCGGGCGCGGCGCAAGAGCGGCGGGTGGCCACCGCTGAGCTCAACTCGGCCATGCGGCGGGCACTGGCTGCCCATGGGCCACCGTCGGTGGGCGGACGCCGTCTCAAGCTCCTCTATGTGACCGAAGCCGCCGTGCGGCCCCCCACTTTCGTCTTTTTTGTGAATGATGCCACTCTTCTCCATTTTTCCTATCGCCGCTATCTCGAGAACTCTATCCGCAGGGCTTTCGGGTTTCAGGGCACGGCCTTAAAATTGATCTTCCGGAGCCGCGACGAGGAGTAGGGATGGTCTGGCAGTACGCTTTGGCGACCGGCGTGGGCTATCTCGCGGGGTCGATCCCCTTCGGGTGGGTCGCGGGCAAGGTGACGCGCGGCATCGATGTGCGCGACTACGGCAGCGGCGCCACCGGCGCCACCAACGTCCTGCGCACGCTGGGCATGCGCTTCTTCCTGCTGGTGCTGGTGGCCGATGCCCTCAAGGGCTACATCCCGGTTCTCGCCACCTGGTACATCGCCGAGCCTCATGTCGGGTCGGACACCGCGCACGGTCTTCAGGTTGCCGCCGGAGTGGCGGCCATCGTTGGGCACGACTGGCCGGTGTACATTGGCTGGCGGGGAGGTAAGGGGGTCGCCACTTCCTACGGGGCCATGGCCGGGCTGCTCTTTCCGCTGAGTCTTGGCCTGGTGGTGCTGGCGATGCTTATCGTATTGACCTTCCGCTACATGTCCCTCATGTCCGTCACAACCGTTCCTGTCGGCTCGGCAATCCTGGTGGGCTTGGCCCTCGCGGGTCATGCGCCGCTGGCCTACGCGGTGTTTGGCCTGTTGGCGACGCTGCTGGTCCTCTTCCGCCATCGGGAGAACATCCGGCGCCTGGTGGCGGGACAGGAGCCGAAGATCGGCAAGGACGGCCGCAGACAGGGCCGAAGGTCTCCCCAAAGGGTACGGCCATCTCATAGAATGTAATGGGATGGCTTCTTTTCAGGACTATCTGGACGAACTGAGTGCCGACGGCCAGCCTGTGAAGGCCGCCAAGCTGACTCGCCTCTCCCACCTGTCGGACGAAGAGCGGCGCCTGTTTCTGAAAGCCTGGGCGACTTTCTCGGACAAGAGGCGCCGTCGGGTGATCCGTCTGCTGGTGGAACTGGCCGAGGACAACGTTGAGCTGAACTTCGACGACATCTTCCTCCCCGCCCTTTCGGACGGTGATCCCCGGGTGAGGGCAGACGCCATCCGCGGCCTGTGGGAGTACGACAATCGCGAGCTCATCGACCCGCTCATCCGCCTCTTGAGTTCCGATGGCGACATCGACGTAAGGGCAGAAGCAGCCTTAGCCTTGGGCCGCTTCGTCCTCCAGTGGGAGTTCGGCGCCCTGCGCGACCGCTACTTCCAGCGGGTGGAGGAGGTCCTGCGCCAGGCCCTGGCCAACAACGACGAGGACGTGGAGGTGCGGGCGCGGTCTCTGGAAGCCATCGGCGCGTGCAGCCTCCCCTGGGTGAGGCAGGCCATCCGGCAGGCCTACAATGGCGGTGACCGTCGCCTACGGGTGAGCGCCGTCCACGCCATGGGTCGCAACTGCGACCCCAACTGGCTGCCCGTCGTCTTCGAGGAGCTATCGAGCAGCGACCCCGAGATGCGCTACGAGGCTGCCCTAGCCTGCGGCTCCATGGCCGATGAGGCTACAGTCCCCCGCCTGTCTCCTCTCCTGGAGGACGACGACCCTGAGGTGCGCGTGGCCACCATCGCTGCCTTGGGTGAGATCGGGGGCCGCGAGGCCAAGGCGGTCCTCATGCGCTATATCGACCACCCCTCGCGCATTATGCGGGATGCTGTCCGCGAAGCGCTCTCCCTGGCCGACTTCGACGAAGATCCCTTCTCCTTCTCGATCGGCCCTAGATGACCAGACCCGAGCCTAACCAGAAGCTTCCGGTCCAGCGGGCCGTTTCGGCGGGTGGGGTGGTGTACCGGCGGGGCCCCGAGGGCATCGAGGTGGTGCTCTGCGGCCGCACCGAGGACGGGGTCTGGGGCCTGCCCAAGGGCACACCGAATCCTGGCGAGAGCCTCGAGGAGGTGGCGGTGCGCGAGGTGGGCGAGGAGACGGGCCTCCAGGTGGCGATTGAGCGCAAGATCGACACCGTCGAGTACTGGTTTGCCCGCGAGGGCGTTCGCTACCACAAATTCGTCCACCATTACCTCATGGTGCCCGTCGGTGGCAACACGGCGGATCACGACTGGGAATACGACCGCGTCGAGTGGTTCCCGGCTGAGGAGGCCTGTAAGACGCTGAGCTATCGCAATGAAGTGCAGGTGGTGCGCAGAGCGATGGTCTTGCTCGAGGGTGGGGGCTCAGGGGCATGCTAGCTACGCCGGACGACGTGGCCGCTCGCGGCCGACGCGTCGTCCTCCGCCACAAGCGCCTCTCCGACGGGGCCAACGACTACGCCTGGCGCTGCGACGAGGAACTGGCGCGCTTCGACGCGGCCCCGCCCGTGCGCACGTCGTTCGTCAACTTCCAGGCATCGCTCACCGCCCAGCATCGCTATCCTGACTCCGGCCGCCGCTCCTATGCCATCGAGGACGAAGGTGGCCGGCATATCGGCAACGTCATGTACTACAACCTGCGGGAGGAGCACGGCGAGGCGGAGTTGGGGATCACGATCGGCGACCGCGGGTACTGGGGCCAGGGCTACGGCAGCGACGCTGTGCAGGCCCTGGTGCGGCTCCTGTTTCGCACCAAGGGGCTGCGCCGCGTTTTCCTCCACACGCTGGACTGGAATACCCGGGCGCAGCGCTGCTTTGCCAAGGCGGGGTTCGAGCCCAGGGACACGGTCTGGCGCGACGGCCAGAACTTCATCCTCATGGAGGTGCGCCGCGACCGGCGGCCGGGAAAGAAGTAGAGTCCTCTGCTGTTGTCGAGTGCCTGACAGACTGGGGATGGAGCCGTGCGGCTCCATCCCCAGTTCGTTGCCGCTCTGAGCTCTACGCCTGCGCCTTGACCGGCCGGCCCGGGATATCCAGATCGTCCGGTGGCGGTGCGGGATTCGGGAGCCCCGCCATCAGGTACTGGGGGACCAGCGTCGCCAGTTCCTCCACCGTCCATTTGTCGTCCTTGCTGATGGTGGCGATGGGCGTCTCGGGCTGGGCCAGGGAGACCATGCCGCCGGACACGTGGAAAATCTGCCCGTTGATGTTCCAGGCCTCGTCGGTGGCTAGATAGAGGGTCATCGGGGCCACGTGCTCCGGCCGCATCTCCTGCACGGCTGCCGATACCACGCTGGCCGGGGCGCCTGCCCGCTGCTGCTGCGGGACCGAGGCCGTCATTCGGGTTATCGCCATCGGCGCGATGGCGTTGCAGGTCACGCCGTAGCGTCCCAGGTCACGGGCCACGACGCGGGTGAAGCCGGCGATGCCGGCCTTGGCCGCACCATAGTTGGCCTGACCGACGTTACCGCGCAGACCCGAGATCGACGAGAAGTTGATGATGCGGCCGTAGCGTTGCTGGCGCATGAGGACGGCGGCCGGCTTGGTGCAGGCGAAGTGGCCCTTGAGGTGCACGGCGATGACGTCGTCCCACTCCTGCTCGGACATGTTGAAGACCATGCGGTCGCGCAGGATGCCGGCGACGTTGATGAGGCAGTCGATGCGGCCGAAGCTATCGACGCAGGTCTTGATGATGCCCTCGCCGCCCTGCATGGAGGCGACAGAGTCGTAGTTGGGGACGGCGGTGCCGCCGGTGCTGCGGATGGCCTCTACCACCTCATCGGCGGGGGCCTGGTCGCAGCCGGAGCCGTCCATGGCCACGCCGGGGTCGTTCACCACCACCTTCGCGCCCTCGGCCGCCGCCAGCTCGGCCAGCGCCCGGCCGATGCCCCGTCCCGCTCCGGTGATGACTATGCTCTTGCCCTCAAGCTTCTTGCCCATTGCTCATTCACCTCACTCTCGCTACGAGGCGGCCCGGCCCGGGATCTCCAGGTCCACGGGCGGCGGCGCGGGGTTGGGAATGTCCGCCATCAGGCTCGGCACCCTCTCCGATAGTTCGTCCAGCGTCCATAGCCCGTCGCCGGGCTTGAAGATGGTGCGATAAGGGACAGGGTGGGCCAGCACGCTCACGGTCCCGCCGTAAACCAGGAAGATCTGCCCGTTGATGTTCCAGGCGTCGTCCGTGGCCAGGAAGCAGGCCATGGGCGCCACGTAGTCGGGCGGCATCTCCGCGAACTCCGAGGCGGATAGCGCACCCTGGGCGGCGGACCCGAGGTCGCCCGTCATGCGCGTCAGGGCGCGCGGCGCGATGGCGTTGCAGGTGATACCGTAGCGCCCCAGGTCGCGGGCGACTACGCGGGTGAAGCCGGCGACGCCGGACTTGGCCGCGCCGTAGTTGGCCTGGCCGGCGTTGCCCACCAGCCCCGATTGAGACGAGAAGTTGATGACCCGCCCGTAGCGCTGCTGGCGCATGAGGACGATGGCCGCTTTGGTGCAGGCGAAGTGACCCTTGAGGTGGACGGCGATCACGTCGTCCCACTCCTGCTCGGACATGTTGAAGACCATGCGGTCGCGCAGGATGCCGGCCACGTTGATGAGGCAATCGATGCGGCCGAAGCTATCGACGCAGGTCTTGATGATGTTCTCGCCGCCCTGCATAGAGGCGACGGAGTCGAAGCTAGCGACGGCGGTTCCGCCGGCGCTGCGGATGGCGTTCACCACCTCGTCGGCGGGGCCCTTGTCAGAGCCGGAGCCGTCGGTGGCCACGCCGGGGTCGTTCACCACTACCTTCGCTCCCTCGGCCGCCGCCAGCTCAGCCACGCCTCGGCCGATGCCCCTTCCGGCGCCGGTCACCACCACTGCCTTGCCGTCTAGCATGCCCATGGCGGTCCTCCTAACTCCCTCGCGAGGGAAGGGCGACTATGCCCGTGCCGGGCGTGGTCTTTTGCCCTTGGGGCGTCTCCGTCCAGATGTCCAACTCCACCAGGTTCTCGCCGCCCTCCTGGTACTTCTTCTTCACCACGCCGTGGCAGATGACGTCCTCGTTGACGATATCCATACCGCGGTATTGGCAGGCCACCTTCTTCACCCGGCCGCCGTCGCCCACCCACTCGTGAAGCAGGCGGCCCAAAAGGGCATGCTTCAGGGCACCGTGGGTTATGCGGTCGGGAAGGCCGTTGCCCTGGGCGAAGTCCTTGTCGTAGTGGATTTGGTAGAAGTCGCCGGAGCCGGCGGCCCACATGACTAACCGCTGCGAGGTGCACTTCTCGGTCAGGACAGGTATCTCCTGACCCTCCTGGACGTCTTCGAAGTAGACCTGGCTCATAGTGCGCTCCTAGTACTGAATGAGGGTGCCGCGGAACTTGGCCACCGCCCGGCCCTGCTGGTTCTTGTAGATGGTATCACTGGTGATGAACAGCATCGGGCCCGTGCTGCCCGTTCGCTCGACCATATCGACGACCTTGGTGGTGGCGGTGAGCACGTCGCCGGCGCAGATGGGCTCGTAGTACTCGAAGTCAGTGCCGCCGTTCAGCACCCGCTTGTACGGAGTCTGGAAGGGCATGACGTAGGCCGGCCGCGAGGACCGGTCGGGCCGGTGGATGGGGTGGCCGACGAAGCCCATCGGGCAGGGCAGGCTGCGATAGCCCTTGCTCCTGGCGTAATCCTCGTCGTAGTAGATCAGGTCTGTGTAGCCGACCGCGCGAGCGAACATGCGGACTGCCGTCTTGTCCACCTCGACGGTGAAGGGTTCCCAGTCCTTCCCGATGGCCGCGCGCATCTCATCGGTGATAGCTGAGGTTTCGGCCATAGACCAACCTCCTTGGGAAATCTTTCACGTGCCGACGGGAGAATACACCAGGGTAGATAGAGTGTCAATTTTGGAGTCTCCAACCGCTGTCAACCGATGCCAAGCGGTCTAGGTTTTGTATCTAAGAACGGCCCCGCGCGGGCTCGGGCTGACGCCCTGTGACGGGCTGTTCCCAGATTGTGTTCGCTATGCACTGTTGCCCTTGTTCGTTCGGGTGAACCCCGTCGTCCATGGCTATGGTGAGATCCACGGTGAGGTTGGGACGCGTATAGCCCTTGTTAAGCTGCAACATTCGGCCTGCCCGTCACATAGCCGGTCCCACGGCGTCGGTAACGCGATCTGCGTGGGGACGGGGCTGTAGTAGCCTGCGACGGCGACAACGAGGCGAGGGTTAGATATGATCTCTTCGTGCGACGGGGCTGCACTGATGGGAGGCTAAGGACTGTGTCGTCAGAACACGAATACGTTAACGAGAAAAGACGGAGTTTCCAAGCCGAGGGCGCCCGGGTGGCACCGGGGGATGACTATGCCGGCCGACAGGTGGACCTGCTGCAAACAGCGTCGCTGCGATTGGGAGACAAAGCCCCAGACTTCACGCAGGATTCAACGCAAGGATCCATCCATCTCTACGAGTGGATGGGTGACAGTTGGGCGGTTCTCTTCTCACATCCCGCTGACTTCACCCCCGTTTGCACAACCGAGCTGGGGATGGTGGCGCGACTGAAGCAGGAATTCGACAAACGCAACGTGAAGGTGATCGGCCTCAGCGTCGATCCTCTTTTCCGCCATGACATGTGGGCACGCGATATCGCCGAGACCCAGGGAGTGGAGCTCAACTTTCCGCTGCTTGCTGATGCGGACCGAAGAGTCGCGCAGTTGTATGACATGATCCACCCAAACGCGCACGCAACCGAGACGGTGCGATCCGTGTTCGTCATTGATCCGCAGAAGACGGTGCGTCTAATACACACTTATCCTGTCTCGACAGGGCGCAACTTCGACGAGGTGCTGCGAGTCATCGACTCGTTGCAGCTTACTGATGACCACAAGGTCGCGACACCCGCGAACTGGAAGGCTGGCGATGACGTTGTGATCCTGCCCTCCATCCGCAATCAAGAGGCCGACAAGCTCTTCCCAAAGGGCTACAGAGAACTGAAGCCGTATTTTCGGATGACTCCCCAGCCCAACATCGAGCCTGCCGGACAGGAGCCGCCTCCCGGTGACGGTGGGCCAGCCAAATGAGGGCTATCCTGGCTCCCCTACCCCCACGGCGGCTCTCCCTCTAGCGCGGCAGGCCGGGATGCTTTTTCGGCAGATTTCCAGGGAGTCGCAGTAACCACATAGTGGTTCAGGGCTAGCAGGGTACTCTCTGCCATGATCGGCCCCGCTGGCCCTCACCGCAGGGGCCTGGTACGCGCGGAGGCGGTGGCTGCGGTAGGCTCCTCCTTCGAGAGCCTCAGGACGGGCGGCCAAGGGGGTCTGGCTCCGCCTTGGCCCGCAGGTTCACGGCGTGGAAACGCCCCGCCTTCAGTTCGCGCACCAGGTCTCCCACGTGGGCGATGTGCTGCTGGAAGCGGGTGGCGCAGGTGCCCACCTCTCGCGCGTGGTGGGCGTCGCTGCCGGCGACGCCGGGCAGCCCCAGACGGGCGCACAACTGCCAGGAGAAGAGGTTCTCGTGCTGCGAGCCATGGCCGTTGATGGCCTCCAGAGCGCAGACGTGGTGGAAGGCGGGGCTGGCGCCCGCTCGCTCCAGGGCGAGGCTCCAGAGCTCATCGTCGGCAGGATAGAAGGGCATGAGCCGCCGATAGGGGTGAGCCGCGACGATCACCCCTCGGGCCTGCTCGACCAGTGCCGATAGCTCCCGCATCCGGTGCATCCCGTAGACGTAGCGGTCGATGCCGAAGACGAGCATGTGGCCGTCCTCGGTGTTCACCTCCACGCCGGGGAGCACAAGGAAGTTGTGGCGACGGGCAAGCTCGCCGGCCTTGGCTGGCTCCCAGAAGAAATCGTGCTCGGTCAGACAGACGCCGTCCAACCCCGCTGCCTTCGCCTGCTCGATCAGTTCATCTGGCTTCAGGAAGCTATCGTCCGAGAGGGGGAAGGTGTGGGTGTGGAGGTCGATGAGCATTGGCTTTACAGGACCGCACCCTGAAGGGCGCGGCATCGAATGACCGGAGCTAGCACTGGGCGATAGGTGTCGATGCCCCAGCCTTTAGGCTGGGGTCGACGCACCATTCTACCGGTGTGGGTGTGGAGGTCGATGAGCATAGGATTTACCATACCGCAGCCTGAAGGGCGCGGGATCGAATGACTGGAGCTAGCACTGGGCGATAGGTGTCGGTGCCCCAGCCTTCTCCGCCATCCGCAGAGGCGGAGTCCGCATGGCGGACAAGCTGGGGTCGTGATCCCATTCCCGATCACTCCCTGATGTCGGCCACGACGGCGCCGCTGGCCTCGGCCAGGCGCTGAGGTTCGATGGGGAACACAGCGTTGGGAGTACCGGCGGCCGCCCAGACGGTCTCGAACTGGAGCAGGTCGCGGTCGAAGAGGACCGTCAGCGGCCGGCTATGGCCGAAGGGGGGCACGCCGCCGATAGCGAAGCCGGTGGCAGACCGCACCTCATCGGCGGAGGCGCGGCGCACACGGCCGGCGCCCAGATGCCGCGCCACCTTCGCCGTGTCCACCCGGTTCGGCCCCGAGGTCAGCACCAGGACCGGTCTGCCGTCGGCAAGGAAGACCATCGACTTGGCGATCTGCCCCAGGCTGCCGCCGACGGCCTGGGCGGCCTCCTGAGCGGTGCGGGTGCCCTCAGCGAAGTAGCGCACGTCGATGGCCAGCCCTCGTTGGTGGGCGGCTTCGACCACCTTCTGGGTCGATGGATGGACCCCGGGTTCGGCGGGCATGATCCGGTAAGCGGCTACTGACTCATGGTTGGTTCGCGCAGGTTGGAATCAGCAAGGGCGTTTCGCGAACCGCCTCTACCCCTGACTGTCTACCCTCCGAACTGCTCCTTCACCATCTTGAACGCCTCCTCCGTAGCCCCCAGCGCCTGGTCGATATCCCGCTCGGTGTGGGCGGTCATCAGGAACCAGTTGTGGTGAGGGTGGAGGAAGACGCCCCGCCGCGCGGCCTCGCCGCAGAAAAGGCGGCTGCGCTCGAAGCCGGCGTCCTTCTTGAAGGTGAGGAAGGGGATGGCCGGCGGGCCGGACTGGGTGATCTCGATGTCCAGCGAGCGCGCCTGCTGGTCCAAGCCGTCGCGGAGGCGCTGACCCATGCGTCGCATGTGCTCGATGCCGTCCTCTTCGCGCAGGGTGTTGATGGTCGCGATGGAGGCCGCCATTGGCACTGCCGCCGTCCAGTAGGAGCCGGTGAAGAAGACGCTCTCCGCCATGCGCCGCAGCTCCTCGCGGCCGAGGCCTGCGGCCAGCGGATAGCCGTTGGCGATGGCCTTACAGTAGCAGATCAGGTCGGGCCGCACGCCGTAGGGCTCCCACGAGCCGCCCAGGTTCAGCCGGAAGCCGGCCCGCACGTCGTCCAGCACCAGGATGATGCCTTCCTGGTCGCATAGCGCGCGCACGCCCTCTAGGAAGCCGGGTGCGGGCATCTCCTGGTCGTGCAGCAGATCGTGGCGGAAGGCATTGACGATGATCGCTGCCACCTGGCCCTTGTTCTGGGCCACGACCCCCTTCAGGCTCTCCAGGTCGTTGTACTGGTAGGTGGCGACGAGGGCGCGCTCGGCGGCGGGGATGCCGGTGGGGATAGGCACGCACCAGGGGTGGCCGCCGTGATAGGCGCCGGAGGCCATGATGACCTTATCGCGGCCGGTATAGGCGCGTGCCACCGCCAGGGCCCAACTGGTGACGTCGGAGCCGTTCTTGGCGAAGACCACCCAATCGGCGGCGGGCGTGATGGACACCAGGAGCTCGCCGAGCTCCACCCATCTCTCAGACGGGAGGTTCTGGCAATCGGCCTGGGCGTGTTGGGCTATGGCGGCCTCCTCCACCTTTGGGTGGCGGTGCCCAAGGACGATCGGTCCGTAGGAACACATGAAGTCGATGTACTCGTTGCCGTCCACGTCCCAGATACGGCAGCCTTGGCCCCGGCTCAGGAACTTCGGGTAGGCGCCCAGGGTCAGCATGGTGGGGCTCTGGTGGCCGTAGATGCCCAACGGGATGACCTGGCGGGCGCGGGTCATGAACTCTTCGCTACGAGTGAAGGTGTAGAGATGGGCTCTGGTCATGGCAATCCTCCCTGGAAACGCGTCCTCCGTTGCCTCTGCACCTTACGTCGCCCCGAAGACAGTGTCAATCCGCTCTGACGGCGGTTGCTCGTGGGTAAGGGCCATGCTATACTCCCGCCGAGTCTCGCGCCGGAATTCACATATATCCTGACGCAGGAAGGTAGGCGATGCTCGGGGATTACGGCAAAGTAGGTTTCTTGCTTGCTACAGCCATTCTCCTTCCTCTTTCGGCGATCGTCGGCTCCTGGCTTTTGCGCTTCGTCAACATCCGGCGCGACCGGCCGAACTCCATCAAAGAAGACGTCTATGAGTGCGGCGTGACCACTGAGGGCAGCGCCTGGGTTCAGTTCAACTTCCGCTACTACTTCTTCGCCCTGCTTTTCGTCCTGTTCGATGTCGAGGCTGTGTTCCTCTATCCTTGGGCGGTAGCCTTCCGCCAGGTGAAGGTGTACGGTTTCGTCGAGGTGGTGGTCTTCGTCATCATACTCGCCGTTGGCCTTGTCTATGCCTGGCGCAAGAACGCCCTGGAATGGAAATAGAGAATGTCGCGCGCGCTAACGGGCACGGAGGTCGAGGAGAGGATCGGCCGGGGCTTTCCCGGCGCTGTGGTGGAGGCGAACGAGCAGTGGGTGACGGTGGCCGCTGAGCAACTGGTGGCCGTGGCCACTCACCTCCGTGACGACCCGGAGCTGGATTTCCGCTACCTCGTCAGTGTCTGCGGTGTGGACCGTCTTGACCACTTCGAGCTGGTCTATCAACTCCAGTCGCTGAGCCGCAACCACATCACTACTCTGAAGACGCGGGCGCCGGACCACAAAGATCCGCAGGTGCCCTCGCTGGTGCCGGTGTGGGTGGGCGCCCAACTCCAGGAGCGCGAGGTCTACGACCTGATGGGCATCCGTTTCGAAGGCCACCCGGATCTGCGGCGGATCTTCCTGTGGGATGGCTTTCCGGGCCATCCCCTGCGCAAAGATTGGCTGGGAATGCCCGGCGGCCGCCACGCTGGCCTGGGCAAGTTTCCGCGCGAGGACTAGAAGGGACGCTCCGGCGATGAAGACCGAGCCCTTCGTGGTGAACGTGGGGCCGCAGCATCCTAGCACCCACGGCGTCTTCCGTCTCCGCGTCACCCTGGACGGCGAGAGGATCGTCGACGCCGACATGATCGTCGGCTATCTGCACCGCAGCATGGAGAAGCTGGCGGAAAGCCGGACCTACACCCAGAACATCCCCTTCACCGACCGGGTGGATTACCTGGCAGCCATGGCGAACAACCTGGCTTATTGCATGGCGGTGGAGAGGCTGACGGGCATCGAGGTGCCGCCGCGGGGTCAGTTCCTGCGCGTGATCATGGCCGAGCTCCAGCGCCTCGCGAACCACGCCATGGCCATCGGCGCCTTCCTGAACGACTGCGGCGCTTTCTACACGCCGTTCCAGTGGATGTTCCGCGAACGAGAGCGCATCCTCGACCTGTTCGAGATGGCCGGCGGCGCGCGCCTGACCGTGAACTACATGCGAATCGGCGGTGTCTCCTACGATATCCCGCCCGAGTTCATGCCTGCTGCCCAGGCCTTGGTGAAGGAGATGCCCCAACGCATCTCTGAGTACGAGGCCCTGCTCCTGGAGAACGAGATCCTCATCGCCCGGACCCGGAACACCGGCGTGCTCTCGGCCGACCTGGCGATCGCTTCGTCGGTCAGCGGACCCGTGCTCCGGGGCAGCGGCGTGGCCTGGGACATCCGCAAAGCCGACCCCTACTGCGTCTACGATCAGCTGGACTTCGATATCCCGGTGGGCACCCGCGGCGACTGCTACGACCGGTTCATCGTGCGCATGGAGGAGCTGCGCCAGAGCGTGCGCATCCTCGAGCAGGCGCTGGACATGCTCCCGGGCGGGCCGGCCAGCGTGCCGGTGCCCCTGGCTCTGCGTCCACCCCCAGGCGAGGTCTACGCCCGCATCGAGGCGCCCAAAGGCGAGCTGGGCTTCTACGTGGTGAGTGACGGCAGTCCCCACCCCTATCGCTGGCACATTCGCGCGCCGTCCTTCATCAACCTCACCCCCCTGACGGACATGGTGCGGGGGCTGACGTTAGCCGACGCGATCATCACCCTGGGCAGCATCGACATCACCCTGGGCGAGGTGGACCGCTGATGCCTTTCCTGGCGCAGTGGTGGGACCTGCGCGATCTGGGCAATCCCGTGGGCCACTTCCTGCAGTTCTTGAACGACCACGGCCCCGACTGGCTCCCCTACGTCGCCTCGGCCCTCATCGGCTGCGTGGCCGTCGTGCTGTTCCTGGTGCCCAGCCAGATGGTGATCGTCTGGGCCGAGCGGCGCCTCATCGGCCGCATTCAGGCCCGACGCGGACCCAACCGAACGGGCCCCTGGGGCATCTTCCAGACAATCGCCGATACCATCAAGCTGCTGGCCAAGGAGGCCATCACCAGCCGCTACGTCGACCGGTGGGTGTTTTGGCTGGCGCCCATCTTCATCTTCGTCCCCGGTATTACGGTGTTCGCCGTGCTGCCCTTCGGTGAGCACATGGTGCTGGCCGACCTAAACGTCGGCGTGCTCTTCCTGGCGGCTGTCGGGTCGGTGAACGCCATCATCGTCTTCATGGCCGGCTGGTCTTCCAACAACAAGTACGCCCTGCTGGGGGCCATGCGCGAAGTGTCCATGCTCATCAGCTACGAGATACCGCAGGTGCTGACGCTGCTGGGCGCAGTGGTCTTCACTAACACTATGAGCCTCAGCGGCGTCGTGCACTGGCAAGACCACTACAACACCTGGCTCATCTTCCTCCAGCCGCTGGCCCTGGTCATCTACTTCATTTCAGCCTCTGTGGAGATCAACCGGAGCCCCACCGACATCGCCGAGGCCGAGTCGGAGATCGTTGCCGGCTATCACACCGAGTACTCGGGGATCAAGTTCGGCTTTTTCTACGCGGGCGAGTACTTCGCCGGCTTCGCGATCGCCGCCGTAGTGACGGCCTTGTATCTGGGCGGCTGGACCTTCTGGGGCCTGGAAGAGTGGGTGCCCGGCTGGATCATATTCCTCGCCAAGCTGTATCCCATCTTCTGGCTGTTCATCTGGGCGCGGGGCACTCTGCCCCGCCTGCGGGTCGATCAGCTCATGGCCTTCAGCTGGAAGTTCCTGTTGCCGCTGACGCTCGTAAACATCTTCGTCGTCGGTCTGGAGGTGCTCATCTGGCAGGAGAACGACCTGTCGGCGGGCGCAGTCCTGCCCGCCTGCGCCATCATCAACCTGGCCCTGGCCGTGGGCCTGACGGTGGCCTGGGCTCGTTTCCTGGGCCACGCGCGCGCCGACCTTCGGCCGCGTCGAGCGCTGCTGATGAAAGAGGTGGGCGCCATCGTCTACGGACAGGAGCCGTAGCTCATGATTGAAGGGTCCTCCACGTCGAGGTTCTCGCACGACCCCAGCCTCAGCCTGAGGCTGATCGGCATCCGGCCGATGAAGGCTGGGGCACCGGGCGGCGAAACGATGCGCCCGCCTTTAGGCGGGGGTCGAGAACAGACCGGACAGGAACCGTAGGGAGCAGGTATGGACGACACCGGCACCATCGTCGCGTTCTGGATACTGACGGTCGTGACGTTGGGCGCTGCTCTCATGGTCGTGATCGTCCGCAACCTTCTGCACGCGGTGCTGTCGCTGGTCCTGAGTTTCATTGGGGTGGCCGGTCTCTACATCACCCTGTCGGCGGATTTCGTGGCCGTCGCCCAGGTGCTGATCTACGCCGGTGCCATCTCGGTCCTGATCTTGTTCGCCCTCATGCTCACGCCCAGGGCTGCCCGCGACAACGCCGAGACGTTTCTCCAGGGGCCGGCGCTGGTCCTGGCGGGCCTGACGGCGGCCACCATCGCTGGGGTGGCGGCGGCCACGGACTGGAGCGAGGCATCGCGGGGTCCCTTCACCCAGACGGCGCAGGCCATCGGCGAGGCGTTGCTGAACCGCTACGTGCTGCCCTTCGAGATCGCCTCGGTGGTCCTGTTGGTGGCCATGGTGGGTGCGATAGTGCTGGTGCGGGAGGATTAGGGACCATGTCGGAACTCCGGCGCGACCGCAGCCTCAGCCTGAGGCTGATCGGCCTCCGGCCGATGAAGGCTGCGGCATCGATGCCCCCGCCTCTAGGCGGGGGTGGGAGGCGACCTCCGTGTCGATAGAGCTGACCCATTATCTCATCGTGGGGGCCATCCTCTTTTCTATCGGCCTCTACATGGCCCTGGCCAAGCGCAACGTCGTGGGCATCCTCATGGGTATCGAGCTCATGTTCAACGCCGTGAACCTGACCTTCATCGCGTTCTCCCGCTTCGTGGAGTCTGCCCAGCCCATCAGTGGGCACGTGTTCGTCATCTTCATCATCACTGTTGCTGCGGCCGAGGCGGCTGTGGCGCTGGGCCTGGCTGTACTGGTCTACCGCAACCGCGAGACTATCGACGTGGACCAGATCAACCTGCTGAGGTGGTAGCCGCTATGTGGGTG
>Ga0315268_10003853_pt1 | contig 16432 bp, 17 predicted proteins | sample C1_top_MG_FD_204535 | JGI IMG/M metagenome (GOLD analysis project Ga0315268, IMG submission 204535) | Sediment microbial communities from Yellowstone Lake, YNP, Wyoming, USA - C1_top | ecosystem: Environmental > Aquatic > Freshwater > Lake > Sediment | place: USA: Wyoming | collected 2017-08-01
CAAAAAACGCAAGCATGAAGGCATATGAACAACGGTTTCCATATAGATCGAAGTGTTTAGCTTGAAAATTTATCGTGTCTCACTGCCGCCCCTAAAAATTGAGGTGAATTTCAACAAACTGTTAACCAGCAATACCCAGTCAACCGAGAAGAAGCCGGGATCGACCACCAGAACACTGGCATCCTCAACCTGGCTCGGATCACCAAGACTGTGCAAGTAATCCACAAACCCGCCCAAAGGTTGAGGTACGATCTTTACCTCCTTCACTACAACCTTCCGGCGCGGCGTAACCTGATGCTCACCTTTCATGGTCTCGACCAAACGAGCACGAAGGCTTGCATCAAAATATTGGCTGGTGGGCAATCCGGTCACAACCTTATCAATCTCACTCAAACCGGACAGCAGCAGGCCGGAATAAAACAACGCACGATAAGAATCCGTTGCGGTGTAATCCTTGTGCAACTCGCGCGCCCAATTTTCGATTCTGTCGTGGCTGATCGCAGCGGCGAACTCGCGGCCATCCACCATGACACGCACGGCATCGTCGTCCCCCATGATTCTTTGCCCGATGTGATCTGACGGAGCTGCGCCTGCCGGGCGGTTCACCAACACGGGGTCGCCTCCATTGGCGCCATAGGCAATCTTTAAATTCGAGTAACCAATATCCATTCCAATCACGCGCATTGCTTTCTCCTTAAATTAACTTCACAACGACCACAGAGCATCTCCAGTACGTCTGCACCGCATCCAACAAACGCCACAGCACATCTCCAGCGCATGTGCAGCGCGGCGTGATTCAAGACATCAAGATCAGCACGGTTACAGAGCATCCACAGCACACTTGGAAGTAAAACGCCGCTCCTGACCAGCTCATCACAACACCCACAGAGCGCCCCCAGCACGTTTGCGAATTATTGATGAGCGAGAAAATATAATTCGGCAGATTCTCGGCAAATTTGCCGAGAATCTCTCTATCGCGCCAAATTGAACAAACTAAACTTCCAGGACATTCATTTCGCGACACCACCCATGCCGGTTCACATATCGTCCACGTCCTTTACCTATATTTACTTTGCTGGTGTATTGAGTGCCGACAACACTTTCAGCAAACATGTCCATTGCCCACCTTTTGCTTTGTCTGCTGGTGATTTAGAGGCTCGACGCTTCGATCTGGATGGACAATTCTTCGAGATAACACCCAGCGCAACGGGGCTTCCGACCATGCGCGATAAGGATGTCTGGATTTACTGCGTGAGCTGGTTGGCCAATGCCATGTTTGATGAGCGGCACAAGGATTTGAGCAGCAATCTGCGCTTTACTGCACGCGATTTTCTTGACTTCAGCAAACGCGGGAACGGTGGGGCTCAATACGATGGCTTGGCTCAGGCACTCGATAGGCTCGCCGGAAGCAAGATCACAACGAACATTCGCCCGCCAGCAGAAATAAAGGAATGCGGCGGTAGTTTCAATTTGATTCGTTACGAGGTAGAACGAGATCGTGATGGACGCATTGATGCTGTGAATATTAAGTTGCCTGAGCGGCTCTATCATTTCGCGACAGACTGGACGCACGTGTGTGCCATGCACCCGGACTACTTCTCGCTCACGCCATTACGCAGGCTGATCTACATTCTCGCCAAAATACAGTGTGGCGAGTGGCAGCCGTGGGTTGTCTCACTCAATGAATTACACCAGTTGACGGGCGGTGCGTCGCCTTTCCGTAAATTCAAACAGTTTGTGCAAGAGCTTAAGGATAATCCAATCCCCGAATTTCGGGTCGAGGTGGATGCGCAGAATGCGACCCCGACCTTTTATCGGCTTGCGCAACAAACCCCATCATTCGTGCCAGGAATGACATCAACAGAACGCACGCTGTAAAACGAATGCACTTTATTTTAGCAATCCTGTAAAGCGGGTACACCACCATCTACATGAATATTATATGGATAATTTCTGTAAAACAGGTACACGCATATTTTGCTGGTGCTGTAAAACGGGTACGCCTGTGTGCCGATCTGTAAAACGATCCGCTCCTTAAAGCAATCCGGTAAAACAGGTACGCCATTATCTACATGAATATTAAATGGATAACTTCTGTAAAACGGGTACACGCGCATCTTTTTGACGCTGTAAAACGGGTACGTTTACCGCGCGGAACCGGCGGAGCGCCTTGATGTAAAGTTGCGCGGAAACGACCGATTCCGCCACACAATAAAATTACTGTTTTTTTTGTATGGGTAGAGGTAAATATGGAAGATCACTTCATCACCGCAACGGAAGTCAGGGACTCAATCAATCTCCTGCGAGTCAGACTGGAAACACTTGAAATAAAGGCAACCTGTCTAGGCAAGCGACATTTTGATTTTGTCATGGCAGAAAACAAGGCAAGAGCATGGGAGCACAAGAGCGTCTTATATGCGCAAGCAAGGATGCGTGACAACACCTTGGGTGTTGCGTGGTACGAGGTTCATTGGTATGGATCAAAGGCCGCTAAAACTCGCAGAATGACCAAGAAGCTTATTCGTAAACCCAAAGACAAACACGGGTACAACTTGGACGCATTGATCAAGCTGGCGCAGCCGTGGGAAGCGGACATGGTGCGAGACATTGAACAGGAACTGCTTCCCATACGCCGAGAGGCGACATTCATTGGCAAGGCTATCGGGCAGCTCAACCACATCATCAAGAGTGAGGGTGGCTTACGATGAAAGCATTCTACGAGTGGGAATCGCCGTGGCGACCGAACTTTGAAGCAACGATGTCTGCTTCATGGGCAGGTGCTGCAATGTTCACGCTGATTGCGTCCAAATACATGCCCGTCCCGCTCCCTGTGAAGTTTAGCGCGATTGCGATGACTGTCTGTACCTGCATGGCCTTGTATCGTGGTATCGGGGCCTGGCGGCGTTACGTCAACCTGACGCGCATGGACAATTACGGCAAAGAGTTCATCAACATTCACGAGCTGATAAACAAGACAGCGGCGGCGACAAAAAAATCATCTGTGTGGCTTGGTAAGGGCTTTGACTGGACGGATGTCGAATCGCAGAAGATGCACGCGCTGATCGGACAGGGTGTTTCTCAGACCATTGGCAAGATCACCAACGAGCGTCACCTGGACGGCGCGTACTGGATACACGGCCTGGATAAGGAAACTGATCGGTTCATGGACATCGCTAATCTGGTCGGCCATACCTTGCTGGTTGGAACGACGCGGGTTGGTAAAACCAGAATGATGGAGCTGTTGATTGGCCAGGCGATCATTCGCAACGAAACTGTCATCATCATTGACCCGAAAGGGGATCATGCCCTGGCGGAAAACGCCAAACGGATATGTGCGGCAATGGGACAGCCGGAGCGCTTCGTGTACTTCCATCCAGCCCACCCGGAGAAGTCCACGCCCATCGACCCGATGCGCAACTGGAATCGCCGAACCGAACTCGCCAGCCGGGTTGCCGCTTTGATTCCATCCGAAACCGGCGCAGACCCGTTCGCGGCCTTTGGCTGGAAAGTGCTGAACGACATTGTGAATGGTTTGGTGGCCACTGGCGTAAGCCCCAATCTGGTTCACATGAAGCGATATATTGAAGGTGGCGCGGACAACTTGCTGCTGAACACGTTGCGCCGTCATTTCATCGACACCGTGCCGGAATGGGAGACGCGCTCCAGCAGTTTTGTAAAAAAACATCGTGACCGGATACTGGAAGCCTATATCGACTTTTACAAGCAGACCGCCATCCATGAAGCGCAGTCGTCGGATCTGGATGGCCTGATTTCCACTTTTGAGCATAACCGCGACCACTTTCAAAAGATGGTTGCCTCGCTCATCCCGATTCTGTCCATGCTGACCTCTGCGCCGCTGGCGGAACTCTTGTCGCCGGAATTCAAGATTGGCGATCAGGAGCATGCGACCGACATGGCGAAGATCATCAACAACAACCAGGTGCTCTATCTCGGCCTTGATAGCCTGGCTGATGGCACGGTCGGGAGTGCCATAGGCTCGATCATGCTGGCCGATCTGACCGCAGTGGCCGGTGATCGTTATAACTACGGGATCGACTCAAACAAGCCGGTCAATCTCTTCATCGACGAAGCCGCAGAGGTCATCAACCAACCCACTATCCAGCTCATGAACAAAGGTGGCGGTGCGCTCTTCCGGGTGACGATCTCGGCGCAGACCTTCGCGGACTTTCCTGCGCGGCTTGGCGATGAAAACAAGGCGCGCCAGGCACTCGCCAACATCAACAATCAAATTGTGCTGCGCGTGATCGACGCAGAGACGCAACAATACATTGCCGACAGTATGCCCAAGATCAAAGCCCAATCACTGAGCATCAGGTACGGTCATGGCGTTGATGCAAAAATCCAGGATGAATATCAGTCGTCCTATCAGGAATCCATGATGGCGGAAGAAGTAGAGCTGTTCCCCGCCGCGATGCTCGGCAACCTGCCTCCGCTGCACTTCCTGGCCAGGATGTCAGGCGGGCGGATCATCAAAGGCAGGTTGCCCATCTTGAAGGCAGAATGACATGGCAAAAGACCAGAAAGAGCAAGGGAGCTTTACTGCCTTATGGATGGTTCTTGTCTTGCTCGTGGCAATTGGCACATGGATGCTCATTACCCCGGAACACCTGCTGAAATCACTCACAGGTGAACGTGCGTTTGTAACCAAACTGTCCGGGCATCAAGCCGATCAGTGGATATTTGGCAAGATGATTTCGGTAAGCGCGGGTCAAATCCAGGGTGTGTCGGATGCAATCAAAGACACAGCCGCCAGCAAAGACACGCCGAGTCCGCTCAAGGAGTGGATACAGAACCGGATTGTTGTAACGTGGCTGTGGGGTTCATTGATCGTTTACCGCATCTATCTGCTCATGCTGTTCTGGTTCATCCTGATGCCATTCACCATTGCGGTGGCGATAGACGGGTATTCAACAAGGATGATCCGCACCTTTCAGTTTTCTTCGCAGTCGCCCATTCGTCACAGGATAGGCGTACTCATCTCCACGGTCGTGATGTTTGGTGTGGCAATCTGGCTGGTGCTGCCGATACCATTACCTTCAATGGTTGCGCCTCTGGCGATTGCATCCATCGGCTGGGCAACCTGGATGTGGGTCAGCAATTTGCAGAAGCGAATTTGACTGGAGGATGCTCGCCTTTACCCATATTGCAGCAGGCTGCGCATCGTCGCTGCTTGTCTCAGGCGCTCTCAACGCGCAACCCTCGCAGACGATATTTGTTCTTGGCGGTGGAGTCCTTGGGAGCATGATGCCGGATATAGACCACCCGCAAAGCGCGTTTGGTAAACGTGTTCTGCTACTCTCAATACCGATTGCAACCGTGTTCGGCCATCGTGGCATCACCCATAGCCTGCTCGCTGTTGCGGGCATGTCGTGGTTGATTTGGTGGTCGCTGCATCATTTGCACTGGCATCAAGGATATGCAGTGCCGGTGGTAGTAGGTGTCGCAACGGGCTACCTGTCTCACCTGGTGGGCGACTGGCTCACCAACTCAGGTGTGCCGCTGCTATGGCCAAGCAACAGGCGGTTCGTATCGCCGCTCAAATTATGCACGGGTGATCTGCGCGAGTATCTGTTGGCATTCGTGATGTATGGCTGGTCATTGATGGAATGTTTAAGGATGCTGAAATGAATAATCCCGACCCAGTGCAGCAGGTTGCAATCAGGCGGCCAGCCTGATGCTATTCAACTCGGCGCCCTTTCTGTACGGCTTTCCATCAGGTACGCTGCTTGCCTTATTAACTGCGGACGATGAAAGCTTGCATCCGACGGCTTCTGAGATTAACCTAGTCACTTGTTTATAAGTAACGAGGTTAGTATCATGCTAAAACCTGACACCATTTACCAATATATCGCCAAGCGGGAGGTGGCCACCGTGGCCGATCTGGCGGAACTCAGTCTGTCGCGTCCGGCTCTGTATCGCGTGCTTGCGACACTGCTTGATGAGGGACGCATCGTGCGTGTGCGCCGTGGCGTCTATCAGATCGCGAAAACTATGGATGCGAGTGACACTTGGGTGCAGGTCATGCAGCGTTATCCACATGGTGTGCTGTGTTTGCTCTCGGCATTGGCGTTTCATGAGCTCACCACGCAATCACCGCCAGTGGTGTGGCTGGCGCTGCCGAAAAGCGCTTGGCGCAAGCCGGAGGTTTACCCGCCGCTGCGTATCATGCATTTTTCCGGGGAGGCTTTTACTGCTGGAGTCGAGACACATCATCGGACGGGTGGGGATGTGCGAGTTTATTCGGTGGCAAAAACCGTGGCCGATGGCTTCAAATTCCGTAACCGCATCGGTCTGGACGTGGCGATTGAGTCGCTGCGTGAAGGCTGGCAGCAGCGGCGCTTTACGCTGGAAGAGCTAGATGCCATGGCGCGCATCTGTCGCGTGCAGGCTGTGATACGACCTTATGTGGAGGCGCTGGTGGCATGAATAAAAAGACGAATATTGCGACCTCAATCCGGCAGCGTTTGCTTAACCTCGCCCGCGAACGCGGCGAGGATTTTCAGCAACTGCTGGTGAGCTATGCACTGGAGCGCCTGCTCTACCGGCTGGCTCAATCGCGCCATTGTGATCGGTTTGTGCTCAAGGGTGCGTTGCTGTTCCGTCTATGGTTTGATCTCACACAGCGTCCGACGCGAGACGCCGATTTTTTGGGATACGGCAACACCGAGCCGGAGGAATTCGCTGCGGTGTTTCGTGAGATTGCGGGCATGGAGATGGCTGACGACGACGGACTGGTGCTCGACGCAGGTTCCGTGCGCGTGGTGGACATCCGTAAGATGGCAGGTTATCCCGGTGTGCGGGTGAGCATGACCGCTACACTCGGCGGGGCACGGATTCCAATTCAGTGCGACATCGGTTTCGGCGATGCCGTGACGCCAGCGCCGTTGCAGCAAACCTATCCCACTTTGCTGGACATGCCAGCGCCGGTACTGGCGGTGTATCCATTGGAAACGGTGGTGGCAGAAAAGCTGGAGGCCATCGTGAAACTGGCTGGGTTTAATTCCCGCGTCAAGGATTACTTCGATCTGTGGGTGTTGATGCGCTACGAAAATCTTGATCGTGTCCTGTTGCCAGCAGCGATCCGGGCGACCTTCGCACGTCGAAAAACGTCCGTTCCGGTAACCTTGCCGGCAGGGCTTGCGCCAAATTTCGCAGCTGAGAAGCAGGTGATGTGGCAGGCATTTCTCACCCGCAGCGGACTTTCTGCCCCGCCATTGGCAGAGGTACTCGACGAGTTGCGCGCGCAGTGCTGGCCTGTGCTGCAGGCGGCGGAAACTGTTGAGAACTGATGTAGCCTTTAACCCAGATTGTTCATCCTGGAAAATGCAGTTGAATGGGGTGTAAGTGCGAATGCATTCGCATGGTCAACGCGTCTGAGAATGCGTTCGCGCCTGCGAAAACAATACATCGGTATGAAGCAATACTATTTTTTCAGTGCAAGGCCTTTCATACGGGTTCACACCACTCCGTAAATTGCAACACAGATTCTGCGCATAATTGCTCAGAACCCACCTGATTTTATTATGCTTCCCACGCAACAATTGTTGCATGGAAGATATTAAATCCCTCAAGGCGTTATTCTGGTTTTCAGGCAAGATGGATGCGCTGTACGAGCATCTCTGCCGCCAGTACAAAACATACATCCTGCTGCTGCTTACCTATCTCGCCTTCTCGCTGCGGTATGAGTTTGCCATCAACGTCAGCCGAAGTCTGCCGGGCACGCTGTACCTCATAGAGAAGGGAGACCTCCCCAAACGGGGGGAATACGTCGCATTCAACTACCAGAGCGATTTTCTTTACCCACAAGGCACACGCTTCTTGAAGCGCGTCATGGGTACGGCGGGTGACTCTGTCGAATCACGCGACCACAAGTATTATGTCAACGGGAAATTCGTGGGTGAGGCAAAACCTGCGACCAGTACCGGGCGACCGATTCGGGAGCTGGGGTTCAGTGGCGTAATCCCCGCTGGCCACTACTATGCAATGGCCGATCACCCGCTGAGTCTGGATTCCCGGTATGAAGTCGTTGGATTGGTGTCAGCCAGCCAGGTCATCGGCAAGGCGTTCAAGCTGTTCTGATTCATGGAAACCTTGACTGATCGACTGCTGCGCAAATTTCGCTTTCTGCCGGGCGCGCACGATGCTGTGCAAATCAAACAGATTACAGCTGCCAAGCGGATTGAAGACTTGCAAAGGATACCGCGCTACCCGCCATTCATGGAGGGATTGCCTGTGTATGCCCCCGCAGAGCTGCTTGCCACGCAACACGAGCTCACGGGCGGAATTCACAACTTGATCGCTAACGCGGAGCTGCTGGCAACTTACTACAACCCGGCGATGTTGCGCCTTGCCGCCTTCGTTCATCTCTTGCCGGCCTCGCAAGCGCATCATCATCGCGGTGCGGGCGGCATGTTGCGCCACTCTCTCGAAGTCGGGTTATGGGCACTGCAACAAACCGAGGGCAAGCTGATACGCGGCGTGACCACACCACAGCAACGGCGGGTGATAGAGCCGCGCTGGCGGCTGGCCGTGTTCCTGGCTGGAGTCTGCCACGACCTCGGCAAGGTGGTGACCGACTTGACTGTCACCGACCGCGCGAATGCGCAAAGGTGGCGACCTTACCACCAGGGGGTTTATGACTGGGCGCTGTCGCACGACATTGAGAATTATTTTCTGCACTGGCAAGAGGGGCGGGGGAAACATCACACCAATGTATCCAGCACCCTGATTGATGCGGTGATCGCGAAAGAGTCATTCGACTGGATCAGCGACGGCAGTACGGATGTGGTGATCTGGCTGACGGAATCGCTCAACAGCAACCCCGGTCAAACCAACCAGATACATGACTATGTGGTCAGAGCCGACCAGTTGAGCGTCGAGCGTGATCTGAAAACCATGGGCGTGGCGATGGCAGGTTACGAGATCGGCGTGCCCGTCGAGCGGTATCTGACCGACATCATGCGTCGTCTGGTGCGTGAGGGCGTGTGGCGCATCAACGAACCCTCAGCCCGAGTATGGAATATCGACGGCATTACCTACCTTGTCTGGCCGATGGCGGGCGAAGAAATTGCCCGGCGCACAAACGATGAAGACATTCCCGGATTGCCAAAAACCCCGGATGGCATCCTCGACATGATGGTCGAGAGAGGGATTGCCTGTATGCGCGAAGGCGATGGCGACCCTTATTTCTACATCGCGCCCGATGTACTCACTGAAAAAATCCCCACCCTGAAACTGAAGTCGATCAGATTGCGCGATCAGGCGCTCATCAGCACGATGCCAATTGCGCCGGTCGCTGGCCGCGTCCTCGGCGGCAACGAAGCTGTTGGCAGCACCGAAACCCATGTTGGCGCAGAAAACCCGGAACGTCCCCAGCACCTCTCCAGTACGTCTGATCAAGCGACCAGCACCGGCACAGAAAACCCAGCACCTCTACAGCACGTCTCCAGTACGCCTGAGCCCGCAACGCCTGTCACTGCCGAGCAGCTCACCGGCAGCATGGGCGAAATGCTCAAGGTTCTGATCGAGGATTTTAGATCAGGCAAAAAATCATTGAACGACCTTGCCGTGCGTCCCGAAGACGGCTGCCTGCGCCTCAAATGGCCACAGGCATTTGCCGGTTATGGATTCACTCCCAAGCAAATACTGGACGGCCTTACCGAGCGCGGCTGGATGGAGGCGGACAGTGAGGTCGCCAAAGTGGGTGAAGCCGGGTTCGCCAGCGGTATGGCCAAGGCCATCAGGCTTACCCGGTCGATCAGCGATCTTTTTCCGCAACGCGCAACAACCGCGCCGCAATGCGCTCCTGCCAATACGATTTCCTCAACCGAACCTCACCAGGAAACAAAGACGGTTCGCCAACCCGTCACGAGCGATGTGCCTGAGCGGCAGAGCATCATCAAGCCACCCAATAAGCCCAGGAAACGTCCTGCGCCAAAGCTAGGTGCGACTCGTGTTGCCGTAGACAAAGATCAATCGCTACCGCCAGTTGATCCGCCTAGCCAGATTGCAAAGCTAACTGAATTGTTGGTGGCAGAAATGAACGGCAAAGAGTTGACCAGGGGCGACATCAATTTGCTGGTGCTGCAGAAAGTGAAACACGAAGCAGCAGAGCATCTTATGCGGGGCATAACACTTTCCGACATCCATGAATTGAAAACATGAACACAAAACAGATCAACATCTTCATTGGACATGATCTGCACGGACAATGGTTCGCGCTATCTCCCGACATCCCCTGGCTGGCCGCAGAAGGCGAATCGTTTGCGGCTGTCCGTGAAGCCTTGGCCGATATTGCGCCGGGGCTGGCAAGCATGCACGGCATCGAGGGGCCGATTGAGCTGGTGTGGCGTTCGATAGGTTTAGGCTCGCAAAACGAAATCTGAGATGCGAAACCACTCCTGCCTTGCTGCGTTTTATGCTTTGGTGATCGCCACGCAGGTCGGGCTAGTTCACGCAGAAGACCTCGGTGTCATCGGCAAGACATATGACATTGCCGAGCGCGACCTCATCGAGGTCATCAAAGACAAGCTGCGCCACATGGAGAAAACCGGCGAGCTGGCGAAGCGACAGACTGAATACAAAAACCGCGTGATGTCGGGCATTGAACACCCGAAGCCGATATCGGGCATTCAAGCCACAGAAACAGCCAATACACACTATTACGACCCTTCCATTGTCACTGACAGGGATGTCGCCGATGCAACCGGCAAAGTCCTTTATCCCCGTGGCACGCGCGTTAATCCGCTCGATTACATCGGCTGGAATAAATACTTGCTGTTCGTCGATGCGCGCGATGCAAAACAGTTGGCATTCAGCAAAAGAATCAGCGCAGCCTCCGACAGGCCGGTCAAGCTGGTGCTGGTGGCGGGCGCCCCGCTGGAGCTGATGCGGAAATGGAAGACACCCGTTTATTTTGATCAGGGCGGCAAGCTGACCCGGCGTTTCGCCATCACCCAGGTACCCGCCATTGTCAGACAGGAAGGGAAGAGGCTGCGTATAGATGAACTACGTTACTAAAATCTTGCTCTGCACATTCGGGCTGCTGTCATGTGGTCAGAATGCGCTGGCCTCTCTCGATTGTCAGGGCCGCTTCCCCAATCCGATTACTGACATCTGCTGGAGTTGTGTCTTCCCAATCAATTTCGGTGCGGGCGCGCTGACGCTGCCTCTCTCGCTCGGGCAGGAGGACACCCCGAATCCGGGTGGTTCGCCGATCTGTATGTGCGGCATCAATCCCGGTATCAAGATCAGCTTCTGGGAGCCGGTGCGTCACGTTGATGTGGTGAGAAAACCGTTCTGCATGTCATCGTTGGGCGGCATTGACATGAACCCTGGCTTTAACGCGCCGCACGGCACACAAGAAAAGAAAGACAACTCTGACACCAGCTCGCTCTATCAGGTGCATTGGTACATTGATCCGATATTGATACTCCTCCAGGCCGTCATAGACAGTCCGTGCCTCGAACAGCAGGTGTTCGATGTGGCCTATCTCACAGAACTCGATCCGCTCTGGAACGATGACGAAATGACCAGCATCCTCAACCCGGATTCGTTCCTGTTCGGCAACCTGGTGGCCAGGCTCGCCTGTGGCGCGGACTGCGTTGCGTCCTCCCTCGGATTTGGCAGCAACACGCTGTTCTGGTGCGCCGGGTGCCAGGGTTCGATGTACCCGCTGAACGGGCATGTCGCCTCGCATATAGGGGGCGTGCAGGCATCGAGCCTGCTGGTGTCGCGCATCATTGCCAAGATGCATCGCGAAGGGCTGATGTGGGCGGCATCGGGGAGTTCCGGCATGTGCGGATATTACCCGCAGCTGCTCATGGATAAGACCAACTACAAATACCAGATGCACTTTCCGGTGGCGCAAGACAAGATCAATGGAAAGTGTTGCCAGCCGTTAGGCCGTACAACAATCATTTGGGGGGCTGGCAAAGAAATACCGGCCGCTGGCGAAGACTTTGCCTACATGATCTTCCGCAAGCGCAACTGTTGCCAGGGAGCATTCTGATGGTCAACGTCACGTCGCGCATCATATTGGCCTGTGCGCTTGCTTTGCTGGTGCAGCAAGCCAGCGCGGAAACAGAACTGGAAAGATCAAACCGGATTCTCGGTGAGATTAACGAGCGCGTGGTTAATCAATACCGCGCCCCTGCACCTGATTTAACCGCATTGCCTCAACCGGCGACCACCGCAAACCCAGCAGACCTGGCCAGGCAATTCCGCCAGCAGCCCATACAAACAAAGCCAGCAACACCTGAAATGATGATCTTCGTGTCGTTCTCGATGCCGCGAGAAAGCCTGCTGCGCATCGTTGAACAGTCGGAAAGAACCGGTGCGCGGCTGATTTTCCGTGGTTTCAATGGCGACAAAATGACCGACATGGCAGCGCACATCAGCGCGCTGTTAGGCAAGCATCGCGTCGAAGCAGTCATCCATCCGCCCGCATTCAGCCAGTTCAAGGTTGATCAGGTGCCCGCACTGGTACTCGCTCAATCCGATGCGGGCAACCAACTGGATAGCGGCTGCGCCCAACCGGATCGCTACGTGAAGGTCACCGGCGATGTCAGTCAGGACTACGCGCTGGAATACATCGAGCGCACGTCACCGCAATGGGCGGCGAGCGCGCGCTTGTTTGGCGACAAGATCAAAGAGGCTCAGCAATGAGAGCCGGGTGCAGAAAGTTTGCCATGGTCTTGTGCCACACGCTGCTGTATCTGTGTGGCGTAATCCCGCTGCTGTCACACGCCGGTACACCTGTCGAGCAGGCGTTCATCGACGGCCAGGCCGCCGCGCAAAGCGCCGCATCCAGTGCATCGACCATGATTACCAGCGGCACAATAGCGAATACGGTCAATAGCTTCAATCCGAGTTACTACAATTACAGCGGCACCGCGCCAGAAGCGGGCTATTTCATGAATGGCGGCGGAGACACGATTACGCCGGGGGCGGGGAAGGTGACTGCCTGTCAGACCGGCCCGGTCAACCCTAACGCCTTCCTCCAGCAAAACTGCGACGCCATTAGCTACATGGCGCGGAACCCGTCAATCCGGCCGCAGTTCACTATCACCCCCGGCGACCCGAATGTCGCGAGATCGAGAAGCATAGAAGCCAATCCTTCAACGCTGGCGGCAAACTCATTGGGGTATGCCAGCCCATCGGCAATTGGTGCATTCACGGGATGTACCAGCCGGACGGTCACTACGCCACCAACCTACACCACGGAAGTCTGCAACGAGTATCTGAATGCGGTCAGTCACATGTGTGTTGTCGGACGCACGATTGTGGTGGATGCAGATTCAAACTATCAATGCAGCCAGACAGCAAGCAGCTACGAAACCCTGAGTTGTCGGCGAGGTTCAACTGTCACGGTGGGGTTTGGCCAATGCACGCCTGGCGCATGGCTTGGGCGGGTTGCTTATGTTGATTGCGGCGGGTGCCTCGACCCTTATATGGCGATGAATGTTTATTGCGGCAGCAACGGGCAATCCTATTCGGTCGAACCCTACCGTTCCTACGATGGCGTAAATCGATTCGACTACAACACGATTGGCTATCCCTGGAATGGAAGCTATGGCCGCTTTTCGGTGGCGGTCGCACCCGGTCAGTCGGTCACCGACTACTACGTCAGCAATCTGGGCTTCGGTTGCAATCTCTACGTCTATTTCAGCGTGAACTGTGGCGCGACCACCTGTACGCCGACGATGCGCAACGTGAGCTCCGGATGCAGTTCTTCCGGGGGAACCGGCACGGGTGCGCCGCTGCAACTGCCAATGTCCAAGACGGTAAGCAACTGGACATCCAGCGAGTGTGTCACCTTGCAGCAGCGAGCACAGTGATGAAGGCGCTATCGGGAGTGATCTTTATTGTCATGCTGCTCTGCGGTCAGACAATGGCCGCTGATTGTCGGCTGGCGAGTTCAACCTGCGTCGATAGCACGGCCAGCAAAACGATTTCCGGTGTCACGGTGCTGCTGGCTGAAGTCGGCGGTTGCTGGGAATACCAGGACAACTACACCTGCATCAAACCTAACGCGGTCGATTACTGTGCTGCCTTCAGGCAAATTCCGGGGTGCTGGCAAACCAACTCGACGTGTGCCGTTACCGACACCACGTTTGGCACCGGCTGCATGCAATGGGATAACACGTGGCGGTGTGGCAACCCGGCGTTATCCACGCCGACGAACACGATAAGGGTAGGCGATAGCTATACCATTGTGACTGACACCCTCAATAACACCCAGTGCCAATCGTATGCAAGCAACCCAACCTGCGCGATTGCGTCGCACACCTGTGTTGAGCCAGCGGCAACTCGCATCATTAACGGATTGCCGGTGTATAAAGACTGCTGGAGCTGGCAAGATGACTATTCGTGTCTGGGGTCGCTGCAATCGGACTGCGGCGCATTGCAGGCCAGAGGATGCACGCTCGGCTCGTCGCGATGTTTAACAACAGCACTCAATGGCCAGTGCAGTCTCACCGAAAAAACCTATCGCTGCCAAAGCGCGCCGGGGTCGTCTTCCACCGTTGAAGATTGCGGCAGCAATACCTATTGCACCGGCGGCAACTGCTTCAATACCGGTCATGCGCCGGACGCGGATTTCGCGCAAACAGCCGCCATGATGGAAGCCATGCGGCAGGCCGGAAACTACATGGATGCAGCGAGCCTGCGCATATTTGGAGGACAGGGGGGCAGTTGTAAAAAATCACTGTTTGGTCTGGTCAACTGCTGCGAGGCGAGTGGCGGAGGTGCGGCATTAAACAATGCCTCTATCATGGGATATGCCATAAGCGCCGGTGGGCAGACATTGAAATATGGCAGCAGCTACATGTATGACACGCTGTACGACAACTTCCACATCGTGCGCGGGCTGGACTCGGCGCTTGCCTCCACCCCAATCGGATCGCTCGCCGGTGGCTCGTCGCTGCCATTCAGCCCGTCATTTTCTCTTTACGGCTTTACCGCAACGTGGGGAGCCGTGCCGGGTGCACTGGGTACATTTGGTGGAGTCAGTTTTGCCTTCGACCCAACCACACTCGCGATCCAGGTGGGATTGATGATTCTTCAAGAGCTTCTATCGTGCGACCAGCCAGAAAAAATGCTCGCCATGAAAAAAGGGCAGAACCTGTGCCGCTTCACCGGAAGCTATTGCTCGATGGAGGTTCCGCTTATCGGCATCTGTTTGCAGACAACAGAAACCTATTGCTGTTTCAATTCTCGCCTGGCCAGGATTATCAACACATCGGGCGGGGCGCAAATAGGGAAACCCGTTACGGACTGTACGGGCTTCACGCCAACCGAGTTTTCAAGTCTGGATTTTTCGCGAATCGACCTGACCGAATTCACCAGCGAGATTATGGCGAACGTGCGAATGCCAAGCGCAACCACCATCAACACCGACAGCACAGCCACCATGCAGCGCAAGCTGACCAACTACTACACGCGAGGTCATCAATGATCGCAACGAAATATATTATCACCATCGCCATACTTGCTTTTGTGGCAACCACGGCAAGCGCAGCGGAAAGCTTTAGTGTGAAGGCGTTGCTCATGCAGGCATTGAATGCGCCTGACGGCAAAGCCCAAGGGATTGTGGAAGGCAAGGAGGCTGATGCAATTCACGCTGCAACTGGCGTATCCGATCCGACCAGAGCAGAGGTATCAACGATCAAAAAATTCAACCAGGAAGGGTGCAGCCGCCTCGCAGTCAGGCTGGTGCAATCGAACGTGCCAACGAAGGAGGGCGGTAAAGCAGACTTTGCGCTGAATTACGAATTGAATCTATGCCGAAATGGTACGCCGCCGACCGAGGAGATGGATTTAGGGAAGGCGGCAAAGGTTTTGGGAAACTAAACCTTCACAATCCGCTCGGAAGAACACGAGATTTCAGGGGCAAGCTCGAATTGCGATACACCATTGACGGCCCCGCATGCACAAGGATCGTGATCCATGTTTAAGCAGCTTTTAGATTCGCCGGATTCTTCACGTCAGGAATAACTAGCTTCTTGCTGAAAAACATGGCCTCAGCACCTTTGTAGCGGTCTTGTGCGCTGTAATTGATGCCATAGGTTATGGTCGGACAGCCTTTGTACATCTCAATAATTTCGGGAGCATGATCGTATGAAACTATCCAATGATGGTTTATATGTTTCTTGACCAGCTTGGCGATGCTTACATGGTCATCATGCAAATAGTGGTTTTCATAAAGCCCTCGCCCTTTGACATAGTAGGGAGGATCAAGATAAACAAGTGTTTTATTCGGAAGTGTTGGCAATACGGTTTTAATTACTCATGAGTCAGTAAATAAGGCGACACACGAGGAACTTCAGGATTGAGATTGTGGTCAGAGTTTGCATGAAAAAAGATGGGCACAAACTTGATCGAAAAGCACAGGAAGCGATACGGCTGATGG
>Ga0315268_10003854_pt1 | contig 16431 bp, 19 predicted proteins | sample C1_top_MG_FD_204535 | JGI IMG/M metagenome (GOLD analysis project Ga0315268, IMG submission 204535) | Sediment microbial communities from Yellowstone Lake, YNP, Wyoming, USA - C1_top | ecosystem: Environmental > Aquatic > Freshwater > Lake > Sediment | place: USA: Wyoming | collected 2017-08-01
GGCTCAAAGATAAGAAGTCTGGGTTTCCGTTGGCTGATGAGCGAACTCGAAAGCTGAATTGGAAAGCTGCTTATTACGCCATGTTCATGGGTCAATACTTCATCATAGCTTACCTGCTGGTCAATATCGTTGGAAGAGAATTCTTCGGCACGCCAGAGATCGAAGCAGGCTACCCCATGATAGCAGCGCTCTTGGTATCCAGCGTGTCCTTTCTCACGTTGCGATGGTACTTTGGTAGAAAAGGAGAACTTTAGCGACGATGCGAACCAGGATAAAAGAGTTGAGGGCCAGATACGACCTGACCCAGGAAGACCTCGCAAAAAAGGTGGGAGTAAGAAGAGAAACCATACTCTTCATAGAAAAAGGAAACTATAATCCTTCACTAAAACTGGCGCATGACATAGCCAAGGCATTGCGAACAACAATAGATGACCTGTTCATTTTCGAAGAAAACCAAGAAAAGCAGGCAAAATCCGATACCGACTGAAATGAAGGAGGTGAGATAATGTGGGAATTATGGTTGATAATTGCAGCTACTGTCGCAGCATTAGTTGTGATCTCTGTTGCTTTGTTCATAAGGAAGAAGCAAGCATTGCCAAAAAGTCCTATTTTTACTCTTGCTATCGCACTCGTAGTTCTTGGCATTACATTCGGTGACGACCCTCTGATTAGGTACTCATTCCTTGGAACGAGCATGGCATTGTCCGTCATCTACGCTGTTAAAAGCTCAAGAAAAGAAGTGAATCCAACAAAACTTTGTTGGTTGGATTAAATTCCAGTGAAAAAAAGTGGAACGCGGGAGACGTCGCCACTGAGGGCTGGGAGCAAATCCCAGCGACCCCACCACAAAGTGCGTGCTCACTCAATTAACTTGGTCATTATCAATTCGTCTATGTATCGACCTTCTTTGAAGTGCTTCTTCGGCACTCTGCCAGTTAGGACGAAACCCACCTTCTCGTAGACATGAACCGCTCGCTTGTTTGTGGCATAAGCCTGCAACGTCAATACCTTCAAACCTAGGGTCACAGCCAGCTCTACCAATGTCTTCATCATCTCTGTCCCGATGCCTGAGTCTCTGAAACCGCTCTTGATGACTATCCCCAAAACGCCGACATGTTTGTCATTGCCACTCATGATGTGAATGTCAGACGAGGCGATGACCTTTCCGCCTACTTCTGCCACTAAGAAAAACAGCTCATCTTTCTCCAGTCTTGCGAGCATCTCGGGCAACCACTCACTTTCCTCCTCTCTTGTGACTTTTTCACTGCGCGCAATCTCTGCTTTCTCGTCCACAAGTGAGTTGATGAGCTCCACAAGATCGTCTAGGTCTTCAAGTCTAGGTGTTCTCAGAATCACTTCTTGTCCATCTCTGCCGGAGAATCTTCGGAGCACTTTTCCGAGTTGCATAAGCTACCAATGACCACTCACCAGTTTAACATTTCTGACTCGACAGCACGCGCTCAACTGGTTCCCACTCGATCTTCTCCGAATCTACAACGAAAACAGAGTGAGTAGCCGCAAGAGATTTATCAGTTGAATGCATATGTAGCGTAATTGGTGTCCCGAATGGTCAAGGCCCTGATCCTTGTGCGCGTAGGCTCAAGTGAGACTTTGAATCTTATGAAAACTATCAAAGAAGAAATCTGCAAGGTTAAAGGCGTCAAGGAAGTCCACGGAGTTTTCGGACGCTATGACTTTGCGGTGATGGTCGAGACAAAAACCAGTGAGGAACTGGGAAACCTCGTGACGGATTGCATCAGAGGTATAAAAGGAGTCGTATACACAGAAACTCTTGTAATTGGCTTCTAGCACATCAGTTTTGCCGAAGACCAATCAGGTTCAGCGAGCGGCCAAAACAGAGAACGAAGTTTGCGGGAGATTTCGCCCCTTCTTCATCAAAGCGAGGCAATCTCACTTCAGTGCGTGCTCGCGCCCTTAACGTCTAACGCGTGGTTGGAACGCCCCCGGTATCTACACTTGAATGGCTACTAGATACCAGTGACCCCATCACAATCAAACCTCGGACTGCTTGCTTGGCCGAAGAGAAGCCCCACAAGATTCGTATCTCGTGAAGAGTTTTTCCAGCAAGTCGCTTCTCTCAAGGATACCATTCTTGGCGAGTTCTATTCCGTCTACTATCTGAGCCAGTTCTTGATACAACTCAGGCATAGCAAGGATCTGGGAACATTGTTCCCTAAGCCACTTGACGTAATCGATGGGGTATTTTCGTTCTTTTATGAATAGATGTTGAAGAAAGATTCGTTGCGCTTCTAGGAGGGCTTCTAGAGCTGCAAAATACTCTCCCCTCTCAGCAAGCCACTTAGTCTTCCATATTTTGTAATCAAATTCCTCTGCAGTGCCCCTTAGACGGATTTCTCTCAAGGCATCATCGTAAAAGGGCAAGTATTTCTGCTTCAGCCGCTGGAATTGCTTGCCCTCTTGATACAGCAGGACAGAATAGACTAAGAGGTTGCCAACCGTGGTTTCTAGATCGTCTCTCGTTATGTCAAATGAGTATTCATGGCTACAGTTGAAACTGCCATCCGTGAAACCCACATCGACTCTGACATCTCCGAACTCTATTCCGCCTTCAATCTTGCCTTCGTAGTAACAGACTTGCCCACCCAAGCGAGAATACGCCTCGATTCTAGAGTTGATGGTAGAAGCCAGAAGCCTCAGATGCTTCGCATGCAAGAACACGAAAAGGTCTATGCAAGAGCCTTTCACAGCCTTTCCTCTTGCCAACGAACCAGTCAGAACTATCGCATAAACACCAGAATACTCTCTGAAATACTCGACCAACATCATCAGGACTGCCCTGTAATTCTCATCAGGAAAGCTCAGATTCGGAATACTCAAGATTCACTCCCTTTCAAAGAGCATGATCAAAGAGTAATAAGAGTTGCCATACGTCACACTGGACAAAGTCGACGGCAAATACAAGCACACTACAAGGAAAAAAGGAGAGGTGCTGCTGGTAACGTCGCGCCTAGTACGGGGAGCAAGACCCAGCGACCTCACCACGGTAGTACAGACCTCATTTGCATGGTTGCTCGCGATTTTCTGGTGATCTCAGCGCCACTAGATCCGCTCGCTTTCAATTCTTGCCAAGGCGCTGTTTCTGCGGTCAGACTTATAGTTCTTGAATATTCAAGAGATTATTTGCAAGGCGACTGTTCGAGTTTCTTGCCGGATGCTACGTCATGAAGAGCTTCCACATGCTTGGAGTGTTCATAAATCCACGCCCCATTCTTGAAAAACTCGAACGGAACAGTTTCTCTTGACCACTTTCCCGCCCGCAAGTCTTGAAGTACGTAGTCATAACTTGTTAGGAAGTTTCCTCTCGCAAGTTTCGATAGGGCATCAATGAAGTTTCTGAACTCCTGCCTTGGAATATAGATCTGGCAAACTAGACAGTTTTTGCCCAGTATCTTGCCTAGAATGGCCACAAAAGGTTTGTCGAGCAAAGATCGGGCGAACTTGCTCATTTTTTCCTTGTCGCTGAATTTGAAAACGAAGAAGAGCATGTCAGAGGTTGACCTGTCAAATGAATATATTGCAATTTGAAAAGTCTCTATCAGTCCATTCTTGACAACATGGGTCTCGTAATGGTAACGTATGTTTTGCAGGGACGTTCCGAGTTTCCTTGCGATAGAAGCCAAGCTCACAGTCGCGTTCTTCTCCAGTTCCTTCACTATGAACAAGTCAGTCTCATCAGCTTTCAAAGGAAAATTCTTAGGGTCTTTCAACGTGTAGGGGAGTTCGCTTTCTGCGGATGAGACTTCTTCTAACCATTTTTCCCATGGAAAGACATAAGTCTCCTTGGCATCGTCAAACCAGTTTCTCGTACGGTTCACTGTGTGAAAACAAGTCGACCAGAACAGCTCTATGCTTTGTGTTACTCCTAAGCTTTCTAATTCTGTTAAGAAATTCTTGAATTCGATCGTGTGTTCTACAGGAATAACGTAAACTCCTACAACTCCTTCGAACATGCCGAAACATCGGCTCAGATAGATGTAGAACTTGTTCACCTTCAAGCAATTGAAAAGAAGATCTTCACATCCTGGAGCCGCTCTCGCGAAGACCACTGCTTTCTTCAGTCCCAGATTTGTGTGATAAATAGTCGTGACTAGCCTCAAGTAAAAAGAGGAGGACATGCGCTCTATCCTTGATATGACTGTTCCCCTTGGTATGTCAAGCTCCTTCGCGACTCTTGTGATGTTTCTCGGGCCGTGTTTTGCAAGTCCTTCTATGATTCTTATGTCAACTCCGTCAAGATTCTTGTGCATTTCTTTCCCGCCGCTATTGCGCTCGTCCTGATTTCAATATTAAGTTTATGGTCCGAATGGCGTATCGATTGGTTCTGCGTTTGCCTTGCCAACAGCAACAATCAATAGGGCAAATAGACCAATTTGAGCCACCGTTAGGATCGCTTTCCAGTGTCGAAGGACAAACATCTTGCTTTTCAAGCATACCACCTCCTTTCATATTTGTCGCCAAAAACCCTTTCGCTTCGACAAAAATAAAGCTTATATATGTTTGATTCTAGAACTAAACTCCATGTCATTCAACCCTGGCGTAGAACAGAAAATCTTGCAGTGCGTCGACGAGGTACTGGAAGCACTCGGAGAGAGTGGAAGACAGGCCGTGCATTACTATCTTGAAAGGAATACTGGTCTAAGAAGAGAGGAGATCCCCCAGAAACCCGAACTGTTCTGCAAGGGATTGAGTCTGATTTTTGGAGAACAAGGAGCGAATGTAGTTGGGAGTTGGATCGTCCAGAAACTCACAGTAAGTTTTGGACTAGAAAAGAAATCAAACTTGACTCTTGCCGAAGTCATTGACATGATCAAGGCGACACGAAAGAAATCCTGCTAGATTCGACCCATGCTCGCTGAAGTTCTAGTTTCGCTTGTGCACACACGATTGATTCCCAAAGACGAAACAAGGGTTTTTGGGTGACATCAGCGCGTGCTCGGGAGGTTTTCTCTCAGCACAAGATGATTGTGAACAAGATGAGATGAATTCGATTTACCCGGAAGATTGCCCAGCACCTGAAAGAGATAACCGATAACAGAGAATACGAGAAATTTTCAAAACAAAGAAAGCAGATAACATGAAGTCCCGCGTCGATTGCCTTAGTCATCTCTTTCACTCGACTTTCGAGCAAACAGTAATGTTGCCGCGATATTTCGGCGCTCGTTGAACACCCACTATCATTAAGCCCTTGGAGCTCCAGATGGCGGAGTGTATTTCTTAAACCAGCAGAATCCAGACTCTTCCATGAGTCTAAGATATTCGTCGTTTCCGCCAGGCATAAGATCCGCTCGATAATGAATTCCGAAATAGTGTTGCGCTCTATTTACGTATCCATTTGCTTTGATTCGATCAGCGCATTTTTTGGCGAATTCCTCACCATGGACCTCTCGACAGACCTTCAGTATTTTCCCCAGTCTCTCCTCAGTGGCTTCAAGCTTCACACTCTCATACTTCTCATTGTATACATCGAGAAGTTCTCTGTCCTCCATTTCCCGGTAGCATTCCGAATGAACAACAACATCCACGCCAAGCTTTTTCCGCGGCGCGGGTCTCGACGTGGGATACCCTAAGCACAACAGAACCACAGGAAATACTCCCTTGGGCAGCTTGAGCATCGCTTGAATGTCTTTAGGCATATCAATCACTGTGCCGATGTACACTGAGCCAAGTCCCATCGAATCCGCGGCTGTGCATACGTTCTGGGCGCATATGACTGTGTCCTGGAAAGACACCCAGAAATGGCGGAAAGAGCTTGTTACCGTGTAGGGAGCGACTTCAAGACCCGCCCATCTCTCATTGCGGTGTAAGTCCATGCAGAACAGAAGAAGGACGGGCGCTCTGCCTATGAAGCTCTGACCACACATCTTCGCCAATTCTTGTCTCGCCTCGTTGCTCTCTATTTTTATGATGGAATAGGGCTGCAGGTTCCCAGCAGTGGGTGCATGGACTCCTGCCTCAAGAACAAGCCGCAGTACATTCGGGGGGATTTTCTTTTCCAAGAAATTTCGACAACTCGACCTCTCAAAGAGCAACTTCATGGTTTCATTAGGATATCTGTTGACATTATCGTCCAGACTACCACGCGACATCCTTTCAACTCCAAATCAAGAATTCAGGCTATCTGTTGACCGACCTATAACTCTGTCGAAAAGATAGTCCATGTTTACTTGTACAGACTAGCACAAGTCAGCCTTATATCTTTCACGTTGTAACCATCTTTCGTGCGCACAGAATAATGCACACGATCTTACAAGAGAAGCGCGCCAAGGTAGACAGACTTGCAGCAAAACGATAAGCAAACCCGCAGAACCAGAGTGGTCTTTCATGTGGGATTGTGGATAGCGATGTTGGTTATTGCCGTCTCTCTGATCGTGTTTGTCGACATGCTCTTCAGAAGCCCAACCGGACAAAGCCTAACAAGCCTGGACTGGGCCGGGTACGCTATCGCCTCAGACTTCACAACTCCGCAGCCTGTATTCACGAGTGTCAGCGGTTCTTGGATCGTCCCTACGGTAGACGTTTCCCAAGCAGACACGTTCTCCGCGGTCTGGATAGGCATAGGCGGCCAACTGGATGAGACACTAATCCAGACCGGGACGGAACAGGATTCGATAGACCAGCAAACAGTTTATTCTGCTTGGTACGAACTCTTGCCCTATGATGCTGTCACGATAACGACGATTAACGTGTCCGCTGGAGACAGTATCACAGCGTACATAGGCCTAGTCGATTCAACCTCAAATCAATGGCTAATAAGAATCGAGGACGTCACCAACGGACAGAGCTTCAACACGAGTCTTTCTTACGATTCTTCGAGACTCACCGCCGAATGGATCGTCGAAAGACCAACGGTGAACAACAACATCGCACCCCTAGCGAACTTTGGCAGCATCACGTTCACCAGCCCAAGCGCCACCCTAGACGATAGAGTCGTAACCATCAGAGATCTCCCTTTTTCCCGATTCACAATATACAATCGTAAAAACACTCAATTGGTCAACGTCTCCCCACTCGCTTCTAGGAGTTCAAACTTCACAGTAACTTACCTGAGCAGCTGACCTCACAGCTTTCTCTGAATCTATGATGAATCGCCCGTTTTCTGCGTTGCCAAAATTGCCTTCGAGCAATTACTTGCACCACAAATCTGTCCTCTGCGCCATTTCTTATGACTTGTCCAAGATTCTGATGCCTACGCTTATCCAAAACATCCCTGTTCTGGCAGAATTCTCGTGACAGAAACTTTAAGACTGTGAAACTGCAGACATAGGCTGACCTTGCCGCCTACACACACGTGGGCTGATAAGCATGTTTGGCCTGTTTGTTGTCCGGTGTAACTTGGAGGGCTTGTGATGCACGAAGTTATTGTTGGATGCGGAGTGGCCGGTGCTACAGCTGCGATGACGATCAGCGAAAGCGCTCCTGGAACTGAGGTTTCGGTTTACACCGATGAAAACCATCTGTACTATCCTCGCCCAAGGCTGTATGAGGTCATATCCGGACAAAGTGAACCTCAAGAAATCTATTCTTTTCCTCAACAGTTGTACCAAAAACACGGCATTCACGTGTACTTCAAGAAAGTGTTGAGCGTTGACTTAGCCAAGAAACAACTTGTTCTACAAGATCGCTCAAAGATAGACTATGACGAGCTTCTCCTGTCAAACGGCGCCCATCCCTTCGTACCGCCCATAAAGGGCGTGGAAAAGCAGGGTGTTTTCACCCTCCGTACGATAGCGGACGCGTTGGCTATCAGAGAATATGCGAAGAAAACGGACAATGCGATCGTCATCGGCGGCGGCCTCTTGGGTTTGGAATTCGCTGCGTGCCTGAGAAACGCTGGTCAACAGGTGGAAGTCGTGGAAATCAACCCGAGACTGTTGCCAAAACAGCTGGATCATGACGCAGCGACAATTTTGGAAGATGAACTGAAAAAGCTTGGCATCAATGCAGTACTGGGCGTCCAGACTAGCGAGATCTTGGGGAGCGACGCGGTTTCCGGAGTTTCACTGGACAATGGAGAAGAACTCTCAGGAGGCCTTGTCTTGATCGCAGCTGGAATAAGGCCGAACATTGATCTGGCTGCAGACGCCGGAATCAATGTTAACAAAGGGGTGATAGTTGACCAGTATTTGCAGACTAGCGCCGGCGATGTGTACGCTGCTGGAGACGTTTCTGAATTCAACGGAAGAATCTACGGCATCATTCCTCCAACTGTGGAACAGGCAAAGATCGCGTCCATGAACATGTTGGGGAAGGAGAGACGTGTTTACAGAGGCACGATCCACTCGACGACGTTGAAGATCGGAAGCATCAGTCTGATTTCCATGGGTCTGGTGAATCCTGAAGGACCTCGATACGAAGAGATCCAAAAGATCAACCGCCAAGAAGGCGTCTACAAGAAGATCGTTCTAGAACAAGGAAGAATTGTCGGAGCCATAGTCTTGGGCGACAGGAAAGGGGTTGCCGCAATAAAGAAATTGATGGATCAAGAAGTCGATGTGACAAAGTACAAAGACCATCTCCTAGAAGACAACTTCGACAAGGGAAAAATCACTGCACAACCAGCCCGATCATAAGAGCGAACGCAACCAGCGCACGGTAGAAACTCGCGCGCTCTCCTGTCATTCAACGAGTTTCAGAAAATCTTCCAGAATGAAGTTTATGAATTCGCCCACGGTGCTTTTGCTGAACAGGGTTATCACACAGTTTCTAGTGACCCCAATGGTGGCCCCGCGTTTCTGAGCCTCAAACACCACGTACCATATCTTTCCATGCTTGAGATAGTCACGGTAGAGTTCGGTGTCAACGAGATCCGATCCCGCCAAGCAGAGCTTTTCGACCCCGGGTATGTCAACGTCGTCAAACCATATCAGTCTCGTTGCCTGCGGGTTTGACTCGTGAAGCTCTTTGAGGGTCTCGTGAGGGATTTTCGCTTCCACCACGGCTTGGGATTTGATGAAGAGAACCTTGCTGAGCTTGTTCGCCACGTAGTTTGTCAACAGTTTCTTGACTCCGCGAGCCACGGACGGCGCTGAGACTATGATGAAGACTCTCTGTTTGAAGGGCTTGATCCAAAAAGGAGACTCCTCGGTGATCGCAACTTCAACGAGCTCCCGCCTAAAAAAGCGTCTCTGCACGAAATCCTTGCTGAAGACTCCGGTTATCGCGTCCTTCTCCTGTTTCAAATCCAGTATTTGACTCACTAGGTCTATGGTTTCTCCCTTTTCCGTTTTGTACTGCTCTTCCTCGCGGAAGTCCTTGAGCTTCCAGGCTATCACTCCAAGGTCGGCTTCCTCTTTTATCTGAAAGATCTTAGCCGGCAAGACCAATCTTCTCACCCCACAACAGTTTTGGGCATCTCACTTTAAAAGGTTCCACTGACCTCTAGCACAATATAGGAAGTTCGTCCGAAACTTGCATGACTGAAAAACACTCGTTATCTCGTCTTAAGAAACCATTTTCGCGTTCACGCCGATCGTTTTCTTCTGCGACTTATGTCAACGAATGCGGCTGTGACCATGAATATTGCAGGATGAACGGTGACAGTTCGGGAACCAAAGCGCGCTACAGTGTTATCAAAGATTTTTCGTAGTCTGCAACGAGGTACTTCTTGCCTTTCTGAACAACTCTGTGTCCTTCTTTCTCCAGAAGCTTCTTTTGGCCTTCAGCTCCGCCAGGGTATTTCTCGTTGATCACTCCACCAACTTTCAACGTGCGCCAGTATGGAGTGACGCCTTTTTCACCGCGTTGCTTCCTTTCTTCACAGGCGTTGGCTGCAACCCACGCAAATATGCCAGTCGTAATGGGGCAGCCTATCGTCGCCTTGTGTTTTCTGGCTAATGCTGCGCGGATTTCATTTATCGTGACGACTTTTCCTTCAGGCACCTTTCTCATCAGCTCATCGACTTCCATCGGCGCCGGAATGATCACGGTCCCAGTGCCCCATCTCTTGCTCATCTTGTCAGTGATTTTTTCGACTTTTGGCAGGCCTTTGCTGTCTTTCAGTTTTTCGGACCAACACTTTCTCGGTGGCAGACTATCCCCACGACAAGGTTTCGATGATTCCTAATAAGCTTTAGCAACTATCCCGCGCATATAGAGAATTCTAGGTCTCTGAAAGCCTAGATTTTAAGCCTCTCAGTCTAGTTGCTTTTTTTCTCGGCTTTCTTCGCTTAGACATGGCCAAAATAGTGAGAGCAAGGGTACCGACTGGTATCGTCATTGAAAGCGCTTCGAAAAGTGCATCCCAGGAGTTTTCAGGGTTCGATCTTGCTGGTCCTAGATAAATGTTCGTCGCAGAAAGCCGCGTGGCTCCCACTACTCCAGGGTCTAAGATCCCTAATACGATCAGGGCGGGTTCGCCCCAGAACATTGATTCAAGAAGAATCCCCGTATCCCAATCATACCCTCCGCCGGGAGCAATGGTGCGTCCATCGATTTGTCCAGTGCTCGTCACCCAAAATGTTTCATGAAGTCCTTGAGGCGTACTTGCAACGCCGACCATGCTTACGTTCCCCATGACCCCATCTGTCACGGCTATGGTTTGGTTCTCTTCTAGTTTTGGCCGCAGCCAAAGAAACGTCAATCCAACGTACGTTCCATTGAGCGTGGTGACTCTGCGTGTTTCAAAGTCAACATCAAACAAAGTTGAAAACCAAAAATCATGGTTTTCACGACTAAATGATAGGGCAACATTTAACCTACTCGTATTCTGCGTGGTGTGTGTGCATTCCCAACGGAAAATCGCCTTTGCCGGAGATTCCTTCGGAAAGGGAAAAAAGGTTCCATTCATAAATGATATACTGCCTGAATCAAAACTGTATTCAACGTAGATGCCTTCTCTGAACCATGTAAAGGCCGAGTAAGCCACGACACTTTCTGCCCAAAGAGAAAAGCAGACCAATAGAAGAACAATTACAGGGCTACTCACTGCTTGCTCAAAAGTAAAAAAATGGGGATATGGATGGCGTATCAGGTCCTTCGCCACCGACAGTCATGCTATCCGCTATTGCTTATGGTTGCCCAAGGTGTCGAAAAGCCCTGAGTAGCACCGGTTTGAGGGTTTCTAAACGAACCGATACATCTCGTTTTGGCAGTGCGCGTTCCGTTAGGAGTGAATATGTAATCGTCTAGAACGTCGCCTGTCGTAGCATCCGCACCAGGATTATTATCGTTGTACCAGTATATCCACAGGAAGCCATATGACACCCAAGGGGAACGAGGAACCCTTACCGCAATAAACTCTGTCTTGTAGTAGACTTGTACCCGGTCATTCGGATCCCACCATCCATCCACTTCGGAGCATAGCATACAATTGCCCTGGCCAAAGGCTTGGGTCACTGCCCAGTCGTGTTGTTCTGCAGCGTGCACTGGAATGATGGTGATAAGGCACATCAGAGCTACAGCAACAGAAACGCATGAAGATATTTCCTTCCACCTCATATTTTCACCCGCAAATAGACTCTGGTGTTGACTGAAATCATAGAACTTCTATGCCCTTGAGTGACCTTTCAAAAAGCACTTTCCTTAATTGATATTTTTGTAGTCCCTTGCATTATGACACTGAGAAATGTCCGAGATTTGGAGTGTCACAAAGGGGCAGCGACTGACGCGGAAGTGCTGTTTCTTGGTTTTGCCTGGCCTCAAATCTGACTTCTACTAAAACGACAAATCACTCTCGACAGGCTTGTCCTGGAAGGTTCTGTTATGGGAAAAGAGATGGCGGTCAAGAGGCGTGCAAGTATTTGCCGAGCAGATATCCGGATACGCTCCCCAAGAACAGGGTTGTAATGCTAAGGAGTATCAGAACCAAGGACCATTGTTTCAAATTCTTGCTTTCCGTGATTCCCACGTCAGGAGCGCCACGAACCATCTCGAAGACCCACAGAATTGAAGCGACGCACACAGTCAGTAACATCAAGCCCAAGAAGATTTCATACCTCAGTTTTCCAGTACGCATACGCCTTTCCAACCAATTGATTCTTATTCTTAGCAAGCGTTCTTGCAGCAAAATTCACTTAATGATTTGTGCGTAAACTCTCACACCTACAGTGGCAAGACTGCTTCCTATGAAACCTCACGTTACGCTTTGTTGTTATTCTTCAACCGTCTGCCCGATTTCGTCATCTGTTTGAAAGGCTGAAAATCAGCGGTTTCGAAGACTAGTTATCTTGCTAAAGTTTACTTTCCCATGAACTGGCCTGCGTTGTTCAGAAGTCTGAGAAACTCTTTGCAGTCTGAGTCGCCCTTGTGAATGCATTCTCTCTCCTTTACAGCGACGACGGGACATATCCGCCATAAAAGGCACTTGACCGGCATGGTGAATTTCTTGTCTTCACTCGAACGCGGGAGAGTAACTGTGGAAGACATTTTTCTTCTCACCCAAGGCTGTATCGTGCAAATTTCTTCGTAATTGACCTTTGAAATTTAAGAGATTTATGAAGTCTCAGTCTAGATTTACAAACCAGACTGGTACGCAATGTGTCTCCTGTCTGAAAGTGCAACGTAGAACACAAATCGGGTTTCTAGGAGTCCTTTGATCCTTGGAGTTCGTCTTTCTTTCTCTGCTCCGCGATCGCCGCTGCTTCTTTCAGAATGCTCTGCGGGTCTTCGACGGTTGATTCTGAAACTTGAGCTACGAGCAGGGTCCTCATGATTTCGGGATACAGAAGCTCTTCTAGACTGATGTAGACCTCGGGTGGCTTCAGCTTGTTGTGGACGATGCGGTAGATCTTGCCCTTGATCACCATTCGATCTACGATCTTCTTCATTTTGACGGGCGAACAGTGAGAATTCTGAACGCCATAACCGATCAGATCGCTTTCTCTAGTATTTCCGTAAGCGGATAGGTATGAAACGATTTTCTTCTCGATGTCCATACAGTCTCCTCTTCAAAATTTGTCTCATTTCTTTTTCATCGACCAGTGTCGAATTTAAGACTTACCAAAGCAAAGATCGCAAACGTAGGCGAGAAAGGCCTCGGTTTTTGCTCTGTTTGACAGCATAAGTGCTATTGCGTCTTCTTTTGATCGTGGAAGAATCTCTTCTTCTGATTTATTTGCTTCTTGAAAGATGACAACCTTGTTCTCGTACAAAAATAGGTGAAGGATAAAAGAAAAATGGAAGCTGCCTAATCTTCACTTTCTGGCATTTCGCCCGGCGTCTTCCCTGCTCCTGGTCCTTCTCTAGGTTTCGTTGAAGCAATCACGTCGTCTATTCGGAGTATCATTGACGCAGATTCCGTGGCCGATTTGACTGCTTGTTCTTTCACGACTAGCGGCTCAACCACGCCCTTCTCGCGCATGTTTTCGACTTTTCCGGTGAAAACGTTGACGCCTTTGTATTGTCCCTCTGGTTTTTCGTGCGCAGATCTCAGATCCACGAGAATGTCTATCGGTTCCAGCCCCGCGTTCTCGGCCAAAGTTTTGGGTATTACTTCAATGGCGTTCGCAAATGCCTCTATTGCGAGCTGCTCTCTTCCCCCGACGTTTGTGGCGTAGTTTCGGAGCCCTTTAGCCACTTCTACTTCCACTGCGCCGCCGCCAGCAACTATCTTGTTTGTCTCTATCACGTCTGAAACGACTGACAAGGCGTCGGTCATCGCTCTTTCCGCTTCGTCAACCATTCGTTCAAGTCCAGCCCGGATTATTATGGCGACTGAACGAGGGTCCTTGCACTTCTCAACGAAAACCATCTTGTCCTCGCCCAGCCTGCGTTCTTCCACAATGCCTGCGACGCCCAAGTCTTGAAGCCGCAGATCAGTCAAGTTTGTGACTATTCGTCCGCCAGTCGCTCTTGCCAGCTTCTCCATGTCAGACTGCTTTACTCTTCTAGCCGCTAATATTCCCTCTTTTGACAAGAAGTGTTGGGCCATGTCGTCGATGCCCTTCTGACAGAAAACCACGTTTGCGCCTGCGGCTTTGATTTTCTCAACCATTTCCCGCAGCATCTTGTTTTCTTGATCCATAAAGGCTTTCATCTGATTCGGGTCGCGGATTCTTATTTCAGCGCTGATCTCGGTCTTCTCGATCTCTAACGCCGCGTCTAGCAAAGCTATTTTTGCTTTTTCGACCTTCTTGGGCATTCCTGAGTGAACAACTTCTTTGTCTATGACTAGGCCGTTGACCAGTTGCGATTCAAAAAGGCTCTTTCCAGTCTTCTTTATGACTTGGATGTTGTCGATGTCAGCCAACATCTTGTCTCCGCGTTCCTCAGTTATTTGTTTGACTGCGTCGATGGCGATGTCTGCCAAATGATCTCTTGCAGAGCCTACTCCTTTGCTTGCCATGGATGTTATTGCGACCTTCTTGAGTGTTGCGCGGTCTTTTATGTCCACTTGAATCGCGATATTTTCAATGATCTCCATTGCCTTCTGGGCTGCTTTGCGGTAACCGCTCACGACGATTGTTGGGTGAATGTTCTGATCTAGAAGCTCCTCGGCCTTCTTCAGCAGTTCTCCTGCGAGAACCACGGCGGTTGTTGTGCCGTCGCCGACCATGTCGTCTTGAGTTTTCGCGATCTCCACCATCATCTTGGCCGCTGGGTGTTCCACTTCTATCTCGTTCAGTATTGCTGCGCCGTCGTTTGTTATTGTGATGTCTCCCAAGCTGTCGATGAGCATCTTGTCCATGCCGCGCGGTCCTAAAGTGCTTTTTAGCACGTCGCCGACTACGCGTGCTGCCATTATGTTGTTTCTCTGAGCCTCTCTTCCTCGGTTTCGTGTTGTACCCTCTTTAAGAACTAGGACTGGTTGTCCTGAAGCTGTCGTAGTTAGGTAAGCCATACAAATCCTCCATTCAAGGTTAGAATCTCAATCGGAATAAGCAAAAATGCTCACAAATATAAATCTTTACCTCAGCCTGCCGGCGTTTCATGTATTTTCCCAGTTCCAACAATGTCTGCGCCCACGTCCTGTCGAACCACTGACTTGCCCCTTCCCAGCGTTTCGAACTCCTCCACCCGGAATGGTTGAATACAACAGCTTGTTGGGTTTCAGCCAACAGTTTTTCAGAGTAACAGTTTAAATTTCAGCTGATAGCTTTAAGCTTTGGTGGATTAGTCCTTGCGCGTGTCGGTGCGGTTCTTCACCATTCTCAGAGAGGTAACGGGTAAAAAAGAGGAAGTCTTGAAATTTCCGAAGGGTCAGACTGTAACGGTAAACAGCGTGCTTAAAATTCTGGCTGAACGGTACGGCAAAGGCTTTGCAGAATACGTCTACGATAGCAACACGAGAGAAGTCAAGGGCTTTCTCCAGTTTCTGGTGAACGGCAGAAGCACGTCCTCGTTCAACGGGCTTGACACGAGACTCCAAGACGGCGACGTGTTGGCGATAATACCTCCAGTCGGCGGCGGCTAACCACGGAATATCACAAACCTGCACTGTAGGATTAAACCTGAGATTCATGCAGGAATTCTTGCACAAGTCATAAATTTCTGAACGGAAAATACACCAAGTGACGGGTATGAGAGCGAAACCTGTATTTTCTATTGCAATCACGATACGAAGGGGAAGGAGCAGTGACTGACGAGACTTCTTTTGGACCTGAACCTAAGATCATCAAAAAGCTTGCAACAGCGAGCGCGCGCTAGAATCATAGTTGGGAACAGTGCGGGTGCACTGGCGCTTTCCAAGACCTACGTGGCTACTGGAGAGCAAGGTGGAGAACCAAAAGTTGAGGCTGCTCCGGGGTTGGGATTGGTGGATTTTGGAATCACTGTCCACTATAAGGGCCCTAGCACGACCTATTCAGTCCGATCCTTCGATGAAGTGCTCAAAAGCTTGTCAGAAAGATTGAAAACAGGAATATACGCAATACCAGAAAGGCATGCCCTTGTCTGGAGTGATGGCAGTCTCAATTTTGTAGGCGATGTTTACTTGTTTCTCCAAGGCGAAAAAACAAAATGCAGGGTAGTCTAGGAGCATCTAGGAAATGCCATAGAAACGTTTAAGATTTACCCATCGGTTTCGAATGGATGATTTTGCGAGGTAGTGGTTTGAGCAATTATGTTGCAATTGAAGTACGGGAACTCACGAAACGCTACGGCGAACTAGTGGCTGTCAACGGTATTTCTTTCACTGTTAACCGAGGCGAGATCTTTGCGTTTCTGGGGCCAAACGGTGCAGGAAAAACTACGACGGTGGAGATACTGGAGTGCCTACGAAAACCTACGAGCGGCAAAGCCTACGTTCTCGGGTTCGACATTGGAAAGGAGCAACGAGAGATTAAAAAGAGGACAGGGGTTTTACCGCAGGACTTTTACACTTATGAAAGGCTCACTGTTAAGGAAACCATTCAGTACTATGCCGGCATGTTTGACGCCCATCCGGACGTTGATGAACTGATAAGCCTCGTCGATCTGGAAGACAAGAAAGACGTCCTTTTCAGAAACCTGTCA
>Ga0315268_10003855_pt1 | contig 16431 bp, 13 predicted proteins | sample C1_top_MG_FD_204535 | JGI IMG/M metagenome (GOLD analysis project Ga0315268, IMG submission 204535) | Sediment microbial communities from Yellowstone Lake, YNP, Wyoming, USA - C1_top | ecosystem: Environmental > Aquatic > Freshwater > Lake > Sediment | place: USA: Wyoming | collected 2017-08-01
GCGGCACCTGCACGCTGTCTCCGGTCTTCGGATTGCGGCCGACGCGCGCCTGGCGCGTCTTCACGCGGAACGTGCCGAAGTTCGAGATGACGACCTTGTCGCCGCCCTTCAGCGACTGGCGGATGGCGTCGAACGCCGTCTCGACGGCGCGCGCCGCCTCCCCCTTGGTCGTGAGGACCTTCGCGACGGCCTTGATGATGTCCAGTCTATTCATCCGTACCTTCCTGGCCACCGCCCTCCCCCTTCGTTTCGGAGGGGGGCTGCGGGGGCTTCTTCATGAGGTCTTTGAAGATGTCTTCGGGCTTCAGGTTCTTGAGGTCGTCCTTGAACTTGGAAACCTCTTTCTCGCTGATCGGCTTGCTGAGGATCTGGCAACGGTCGAATACCCGCGCCTTGACGTACATCGGACAGCCCGCGCGGACAGCGACGGCGATGGCGTCGGAAGGGCGGGAGTCCACGAGCCGCTCCTCGGAGTTCCGGCGCAGATGGATGTTCGCGTAGAAGGTGTTCTCGCGCAAGTCCGTCACGACGATCTTCTCCACGGCCCAGCCCAGGGCCTTGATCGCCGCCAGCAGCAGGTCGTGGGTCAGGGGTCTGGGAAGCACGATGCCCGAGAAGCGGATCGCTATCGCTTGGCCCTCGGCCAGCCCGATCCAGATGGGAAGCAGGCGGTTCCCCTCCGCCTCTTCGAGGAAGACGATGCATTCGTTGACGGTCGTGGCCAGCGAGTAAATCTTGACTTCGGTTTCGTCGGCCGTGCCGCTTCCTTCGGGCTCCTTCCTCGCCATATGAAAATTCTATTGAGTTTACGATTATATTTCAAGCCGTAGTCGTGTCTTTCCCGGGGCGGCGCACCGCCAGGGCTTCGCCGCGCAGCAGGCAGCGCGCGTTCGGGACGTGGCGCAGGAGGACGAGGCAGCAGGCGGCCCAGGCCAGCGCCGTCAAGGGAGCCGGGGAGCCGAAGAGCCACGCGCAGAGGGGAAGGGTCAGGGCCGCCGCCATGGATCCGACGGCGATGTGCCCGCTCACTGCGGCGCCGACGAGGAAGGCGCCTGCGGAGAAGAGCAGAGGCTTGGGCAGAAGCGCGGCGAACACGCCGGCCGAGGTCGCGACGCCCTTGCCTCCGCGGAAGCCCAGGAATATGGTCCAGACGTGCCCGACGATCGCGAGAGACCCGCAGAGGACCATCACGGCGTAATCGCCCGGGAACACGAGCCTCGCGGAGATGACCGGGGCGAACCCTTTCAAGGCGTCGATCGCGAGCGTAGCCAGTCCCGCCGCGGTTCCGGCCACGCGGTAGACGTTGGCCGCGCCGGGGTTCCCGGACCCGCGCTCGCGGATATCGATGCCCTTGCAGCGCTTGGCGATCAGGTACCCCGACGGCACGCCTCCGGAAACGTAGGACGTCGCGGCGAGTGCGAAGACTGCGCTTCTCACGCTGGCTTCCAGTCTACCATTTTGGCCCGATGGATGAGGCGGCTCCAGTTCTCCGGCGTCACCCGCATGCGCACGACCCAGCGGCCGTCCTCGGCCTTCTGCTGGAGCACCTGCGCGCAATGGTGGATCTCGTCGATCAGGCGCCCGTTGCCCGGGTCCACGGCCAGCTCCCGCAGCAGCCAGCGGCGGTTGAGCACCTCCTGCACGCGGCCGAGCGCCGCGTCCAGGCCTTGTCCCGTCTTGGCCGAGATCAGGAGGCGCTCCGGGTCGTCCGCCAGGGCGGCGCGCGCCTCCTGCGCCTGGAGCATGTCCGCCTTGTTGAAGACCAGGACGCGGGGGATGTCCTGGGCGCCGAGGCCCTGGAGGACCGAGCGCACGGTGTCGCGCTGAGCATCCCGGTCGGGAGAGGCAGCGTCGACCACGTGCAGGAGGCAGTCGGCCTCGAGCACCTCCTCGAGGGTGGAGCGGAAGGAGGCGACCAGAGTCGTCGGCAGGTTCGATATGAAGCCGACGGTGTCGGTGAATACCGCGAATCCTCCCTCCGGCAGGCGCACGCGCCGCGTCGTGGGGTCGAGCGTCGCGAACAGCTTGTCGTCCGCGTAGACCGTCTTCGAGCCGGTCAAGGCGTTGAGCAGGCTGGACTTGCCGACGTTCGTGTAGCCGATGATCGCCACCGCGGGCACGGGGACGGCCAGGCGCCTGCGCCTTTGCACGGCCCGCTGGCTCTTGATGCGCTCGATGTCGCGCTTGAGGTGCTGGATCCGGCGCTGGATATGCCGGCGCTCGTACTCGAGCTTGCGCTCGCCCGGCCCGCGGGTGCCGATCCCTCCCACCTGCTGGGAGAACCCGCGCCAGGCCCCGGTCAGCCGCGGGAGCATGTAGGAGAGCTGGGCCAGCTCCACCTGCAGCTCCCCCTCCTTGGTGCGCGCGCGCTGGGCGAAGATGTCGAGGATCAGGCGCGTGCGGTCGATGATCTTCGCGCCGATCTCCCGCTCCAGGAACTTCTGCTGGGCCGGAGCGAGGTCCGAATCGAAGATGACCGTCCGCGCGCGCCGCCGGCGGACGGCTTCGGCGACCTTCTCGATCTTCCCGCGGCCCAGCAGGGAGCCCGCGTCGAATCGCTCGACCCTCTGCGTGATCGTTTCGGCGACGAAGCCCCCCGCCGTCTCGGTCAGGCGCTGGAGCTCCTCGATGCTCGCCTGCGATCGCTTCGGGTCCGCCGCCTTGGGATAAGCGCCGACCAGCACGGCCCGCTCCACGATCGCCGTTTCCGCCATCAGGCCAGCTCCGAAGCGACGCGGGCGGGATCGACGCCCGGATCGAGCCAGCGGACGGCCGTCTGGCGGCGGAACCAGGTGCGTTGGCGTCTCGCGTAGGCGGCCGTGGCGCGGACCATGGACCGCAGGCCCTCCTCGGGGCTGATGCGGCCGCGCGCGCAGGCCACGGCCTCGGCGTATCCGAGGCAGCGGAAGCCCGGCTCCTCCCCCGTGTACTCCACCGGGACCAGGCGGGCCGCCTCCTCGATCATGCTCGGGAACATGGCCTCGGCCCGCAGGCGTATGCGCCGCAGCAGCTCCTCCGGCGAAAAGAGCAGGCCCAAATAGAGGGTCTGCGGGCCTGAGGAAGGACGTCTGGAGCGGGTCTGAAGAAGGGAGATGGGCCTCCCGGTGAGTTCGGCGACCTCCAGGGCCCGCACCACCCGCTGCACGTTGCCCGCCGGAATCCTGCGCGCCGCTTCGGGGTCGCGGCGCTCGAGCTCGGCGTGCAGCCACGGCGGGCCCTTTTCCCGGGCCAGGCTCTCCAAACGCGTCCGGAGCCCGGCGTCGCGCGGCGGCAGGGGGTCGAGGCCTTCGAGGAGGGCGCGCACGTAGAGGCCCGTTCCCCCGACCACGATCGGCCTGCTCCCCCTGCGCCGGACGGCCTCGAGCACGGGACGGGCCATCGCGGCGTAGCGTCCGGCGTCCGTCGCCTCCGGGGGGTCGAGCATGTCGACCATGTGGTAAGGCACCCCTTGGACCCGGTAGACCCTTCCGCAGCCGTCGGCGGCGTCCTCCCATGTCCCGGCGGGTTTGGCGGTCCCGGCGTCGAGGCGGCGGTAGAGCTGGCCCATGTCGGCGGAGACGATCTCCGCTCCCAGCCTGCGGGCGAGGTCCAGCGCAAAGCCGGTCTTTCCTGAGGCGGTGGGACCTACGACGGCGACGATGGGATTCAGAGCGGGTTCAGGCCCTGGGCCGCGAATGGCCCAGCTTCTGCGGCTTGGAGCAGAGCTTGTGGAACGCGCAGGACCCGGTGCAGGCGTCGGGGAGGCCGAGCGAGATGCGCATCTGGCAGTCGGCGTCGTCTTCCGCCATCCGGCTTATCTTCTTCTGGTACTTCTTGGCGATCTTGACGAACTGGATGCCGACGTTGAAGATCTCCCCCTTCTTCGTGACGTGGACGACCCTTCCTTCGATGGGCAGCCTGTCCAGGCCGGGGATCGTCAAGGTCATCTTGAAGATCTTGGCATGCGGCGGGGCCAGGAACGTGACCAGCGACATGCCGCCGGCGGAGAGGTTCGTCAGGATGGCCGGCTGTGTGCGCAGGTGCTTGGGGACGTCTCCTCCCTTGGCGCCTTTTCGCTCCGCGTAGCGCAGTACGATCGGCTCGACGAGATCGTGCACTACGGTGAAGCGCCGGTGCTTGCGGCGCTCCGTGGTGTGCTTGCCGTTGCGGTGGATCACGCCTTCAGTATACTACGAATGCGCGGAACACTGCAATCCGGTGTTCGTGCACGCCGTCACCTCGGCTTCGACGATTTCTCCCGCCGCGCGCGGGCGCTCCAGCCGCGCGCCGAGGTTGCGCGCGGTGCGCCCGGAACACGGCGTCTCCAGGAGGATCCTCACCCGCCGGCCTTTCCACGAGGCCAGGTAGGCGCGCTGGCGCTTCTCCACCGCCGCGAGCAGCCGCGAGAGCCTTTCCTCCTTGACCTCCTCGCTCACCGCATCGGCCATGGCCGCGGCGGGGGTCCCCTCCCGTGGAGAGAACTTCGTGCAGTAAGCGGCGCTCGCCTCGATCTCGGAGACCAAGGCCAGGGAGGCCCGGAAGTCCTCCTCCGTCTCCCCCGGGAAGCCCACGATGATGTCCGTGGTCAGGTTCAGGCCGTCCACCGCCTTGCGCAGGCGCTCGATCTTCCCCAGCAACTGCGCGCGGGTGTAGCCCCGGCGCATGCGTTGGAGCACGCGGTCGGAGCCCGACTGCGCCGGCAGGTGCATGTAGGGGCACGCCGCGGGCGCTTCGGCCATGGTCCGGATGAGGCGCTCGTCCAGGAAATCGGGGTGCGGGCTCATGAAGCGCAGGCGCGCGACGCCCGGCGTCGCGGAGAGGGCGCGCACGAGGTCCCCGAAATCCCAGCCGGCGGCGGGATCGCGCCAGCTGTTCACGGTCTGTCCCAGCAGGACGATCTCCCGGGCGCCCGCCTCGGCGAGAGCGCGCGAGCGCCTCAGGACCCGCTCGCCGCTCATGTAGCTTTCCCGGCCGCGGACCTGCGGCACGACGCAGTAGGCGCACGCGTAGTTGCAGCCGCGCATGATCGTCACGTAGGACGAGACCCGGGGGGCCGCTCTCTCCGGGAGAGGAGAACTACAGCCCTGCGAGGACGGCGCTCTCCCCTGGAGCGCCGCCTCGAGGATCTCGGGATAGCGTTCGATGGAGCGCGCCCCGACCACGAGGTCCACGAAGGGGAAGCGCTTCAGGATCTGGTCTCCGACGCGCTGGGCCGCGCAGCCCGCGACGATGAGCAGACGGCCGGCTCGCGCCTGCTTCCAGGCTCGGAGCCGGCCGATCCTCGAGAGGGCGCGGTGCTCGGCGTGCTGGCGGACGGTGCACGTGTTCACGATGACGGCGTCCGCCTCGGCCAGTTCCCGCGTGGCCTGGAAGCCGCGCAGGAGCAGCGGCAGCGCCATTTCCTCCGTGTCCGCATCGTTCATCTGGCAGCCGAAGGTGATGGTGTGGAGCTTCACGGGGCTATTCTACCAAAGCGTCCGCCTTCCTCTGGAACACGAGCAACGCGTCGGGGACGGACCATTCGGGCGCTCGCGCCGAGTCGCCGAGGGCGACGCGGGAGCCGCTCTCGAGCGCCTGGACGAAGCCGAGGCAGCGGTAACGTGAGGAGGCCAGCTCCCGTATCCCCTCCTCCAGCCTGCGTCCCGCCTCCGAGGCCGTCAGCTTGGAGGAGGGCAAGGTGGAGTAGACCAGGAACGCCGGTGGTTCGCGGCGCAAAGCGGCGAGCTCCCGGTCGATCTCTTCCATGGACCTGGGAAAGAGCGTGAGGGGATAGACGAAGATGTGCCGCGTGGCGCAGCTGCGCCGCGCGAGAAAGTATATCTGCGGCTCCGAGCCGAAGACGTAGATCTTGTCCTTGGGTCGCGAACGGGAGCGTATGAAGTCGGCCGCCAGGCTCGACTCGTAGAGGGGGTTCGGGTAGAGAAGCTTGCGGGCCACCGCCTCCGGCGGGTCCAGGAAATATATCCTTGCCCACGCTGCGGCCGGGTAGAGCGCTGCGAAGAGGGCGGCGAGTGCGGCCAGCTTGGCGCTGCGCAGGCCGACGCGCCGCACGCCCATGGCGGCGCACAGGACGAGCGGAGGCGCGGCCTGCAGAAAATAGTGCGGAAACAAGAAAAAGCCGGTGAGGACTCCCAGCCAGGACGCCGCCAGCCAGAGCGTGAAGAGCAGCTCCTCGCGTCCGGAGCGCCGTGCTTGGACTCCCGCGAGCCCGTAGAAGGCGAGGAGCCAGAACGGCCATTCGCCCCTGAGCAGAAGGGGCGCCATCCTGCGCAGGAGCCAGTCCAACTGCATCCGGATGCCTTCAGGATTCGACAGCAGGGCCGAATAGGCCATGTTCCTCGAGAAAACCTGCTCGATCATCTCTCGAAGCCCGCCCCGAAGGGCGAAATAGACGAGGAACGCGGAGGGGACGGCCAAGAGGCCGAGGACGTAGGCCAAAGCCGGCTCCCGGCGTACCAAACATCCAAAATGCGTTGGTTTGGTACGTCCCGAACCAACCCCGTTTGGATGTTCGGGACGCTGCTCCGGCTGCCCCCACAGGGCGAAGCCCAGGAAGACGAGGGCGGGCCAGAAGGCCGTCTGCTTCGACGCGAGCGCGGCGCCGGCCGCGAGCCCGGCGCCCGCCGCCCACAGCAGGCGCGGCCTCGGCCGCGGCGACTGCCAGGACGCTCTGAGCGCCAGAGCGCCCAGACACAGGAAAGCGCACAGGAAGACCTCGGTATTGGCCGCGAAGCCCAGGTCCCCGACGGGCTCGGTGCTGAGCGCGGCGAAGCCGGCGGCGGCGGCGAAGCGCGCGGAGTTCCCCCATTGCGCCGGGACAAGGAAGAAAAGGGCGGCCAGAGAGGCCCAGCAGAACAGGGCTGCCAGGATGCGGGCAGAGGAAGTCCGCTCGCCGAAGGCCGCGAAGGCCAGCCGGTAGAGGAAGAAGACGAGCGGCGGTTTTTGGTCGTAGGCGTCCCGGTAGGGCAGGCCCCCCTGCCGGAGCAGCCTTGCCTCCACCGAGTACTCCCCTTCGTCGCTGATCATGGGGAGCTGCAGCCCATGGCGCCTGAGCCCCAGGTGCCATATCCCGAGCAGGATGAGCAGCGAAATGGCGAGGGAGAGCGGAAGGCGGCGCTCGCCCAGCGCGCTCACGGGCGCTTCCCGCTTCGGGCAGAGTCGAGGCGCGCGCGAAGATCCGACAGCAGCTCCTCCGCGCGCCGGCCCTGCGCGGCGGAGAACGGCCGCCCGGCGTAACGCAGCGCGTAGTGCAGTTCTGCCAGGGCGCGGAAGCGGGCGAGGTCGGGACGGCGCTCGCTCACGGCCTCGAGGAACTCGAGCGGGGTCTGGTGGGGCGCGCGCACGCAGGTCGAGCGCGAGAGCAGGGCTTCGGCCCTCTCGTAGGCGGAGGAGTCCTTCCGCGCGCGCCGGCGCGCGCCGCGGGCGAGCGCCAGCGCCAGAAAGGCGCCGAGCAAGGAAGCGGAGGCCGGCAGGGCGCGGCGCCCCGCACGGATGAGGGCGGAAAGGTCGAAGGCAAGGGCGCTCCGCCTGAAGGTGTTCCTCTGCAGGAAGGTGTCGTAGCCGATGACGTGCGCGTACCAGCGGGACTGCAGGGCGTCGAAATAGCGGCGCAGCTTCGCCAGGGCCGCGCCCGTCCTCTGGGAGAAAGACTCCTCCGGCGGCGTGGCCTCGACGACGAGCCAGCGGCCGTCCGAGTAGGCCTCGACCCACGCGTGCGCCATCCCCTGGCGGACGTCGTAGAAGCGCCCGTACTCGTTCCATTCATTCACGAGGAATCCGGTCACCAGCCTCGTGGGGACTCCGACCTCCCGCAACAGGACAGCCGCCGCCGTCGCGAAGTACTCGCAGTTGCCGCTGTGCGTCTTGAAGAGGAAATCCTCCAGGCTGAGGTCCGCGTCCTCCGAGTAGGCGGAGTAGGCGAAGCCGCGCCTGAGGTAGCGCTCGACGGCGGCGATTTTGTCGGCCGGCGCGGCGGCCCGGCGGACTATCCGCCGCGCCAACTCAGCCACCCGCGGCTGGAAAGGAGGCAGTTGGAGGAAGCGCGTGCGAAGGATGCGGTCGTAGCCTTCGAGGGCCGCAGCCCCGTGGCCTCCTCCTCCTTGGGCGCCGCGCACGGCATAACGGATTCCGCCGACGTAGGGCGAGCCGAAGTACGCGGAATCCGTGTAGTCGAAGTAGGCCCCGTTGTCGGCCTGCTGGACGTACGCGGGCAAGCCGGCCCCCTGCGCCGTGAAGACCACCGCCGAGTTGAGCGGGTAAACCGTGAACTCCAGCGGAGGGCTCGCGCGGCCCTGGGCAGCTTCTTGCGCGGCGGCCTCCGGGAAGAGGAGCATGGCTCCTCGGCGGGGCAGCCAGGCACGGCCCATGGCCGTCCAATAGCTCCTGCCCAGGATCCGGTAGCGGAAATCGATCCGCTCCTTGCTCCAGGCGCGGCCGGAGAAGAAGTCGAACGCGGGGCCGCGGACCCGCAGCAGGGGCGCGGGCCTGGCCGCCGGGTCGAGCGGACGGATGCGCAGCACGCGCGCGCCGGACTTCTTCAGATGCCCGAAGAATCCCAGGCTGACGCGTTCGGAGAAGCCGACGACGAACTCGCCCTTCGGCGCGCGCCTGTCGAGGCCCATGGCCGCGAAGGGATTCATCCGCCGCAGGGGCTCGATGCGCGGCGTCGCGGCGAATACCAGGGCGGCGCAGCAGAGGCAGGCCGCCATCGCCGGCCAGAACCCGCGAGAGCGCCCGAAGGCTCGGCCTTCGCCTCCGAGCCCCAGGGCCAGCCAGGCCCCGGCGAAGACCGCATAGGGGAGGAAGAGGGCCAGATACCAGAGGCTGATCGTCTGCCCCGAGACGAGGAAGAAGGCCAGGAAGAGGATCAGGAAGAACTGCCGCAGCGAGACCGCGTCCTTGGCGTTGAGGGCGCGGTTGGCCAGCAGATAGATGAGCAGGTGGGTGTTCGAAAGGACGACTCCGTTGACGCGCCAGTCCAGAAGGAGGATGAACGCGAGCATCGCGAGCGAGGCCGCGTCCCAGAGCCATTTGGGCAGCCGGGGGCCCGCGCGCAGGTCGACCCAGGCGCCGGCGGCGAACACGGGCAGCAGCGCCGCGATGAAGCGCCTGTCGACTTCCTCGATGAGGAAGAGGGAGGCCCAGACGAGAGCCAGCCCCGCGTAGGTCAGGACGGCCAGAGGCCGCGTCGCGTCCGCAGGCGCTTGCGGGCCCGTCCCGCCATCGAGGGCCTCCGCGTCCCTGGCCAGAGCCCCGTCGCCGAGCAGGGCCAGCGCCCGGAGCATCCGGTCGAGGTGCAGCCGTCCCCGGCCGAATCCCGTGTCGGCCGCTCCGGCGAGGAGGCGCACCTCGCTGCCGCGCTCGATATGATACCGGCAGGCGGAGGCGGCCTGGCCGATGAGCCGCTCGGCCTCGGGGCCGCGCTCCGCGGCCAGGCGGATGAGGATTTTCGAGCCGCCGGGCTCCGAGAACTCGTTGACCAGCAGCTTGCCCGCGCGCGCGCTCAGCTTCCAGTTGATGAGCCTGGGGTCGTCGGATTCGTCGTAGGCGCGTATGCCGTAGAGGTCGTCTCCCGCGCCCTTCTTCGGCCGCGCCGCTCCCGTGTCGGCGCTCTCGACGACGACCTCCCACCGGGAAGCGGGCTCGCCCGGACGGGGCAAGGCCAGGATCGCCGGCGCATCGAGCCGCGTCCGATGGAGCAGGAGCCCGAACGGGTAGGCGCTCTCAAGGCGCGAGAGCGCGAGGCGGTTCAAGCCCCGGTGCGGGAGCCTGAGCGTGAGCGAGAGCGTCCGCTCCTCGCCCGCCTCGAGCCTGTCCAGGCAGGCCTGAGCGCCGCCGATCCTCAGGCGCAGGAAGCGGCGCGCGAAGCGCCCCGGGTTCTTCACGCGTACGCCGAGCGGGAAGGCGGAACCTTCGAAGACCTCCTCCGGAACGTCGAAGCGGACTTCCAGCACTTTCGGGCCCAGCAGCGCTGCGGCCGCCGAGACCAGGAGGGCCGAGAGGAGCAGGCCGTAGAGCAGGTAGAGGAGGTTGTTTCCGCTGGCCAGAGCGGCGGCGAGCGTCAGGAGCAGCAGCAGGAACACTTGGACGCCGGTCCGGGTGGGGCGCATGGGCGCGGGGCCTCAGGCCGGGGCGGGGAGGGAGGCGAGGACCGCCTCGACCGCGGCCTCCGACTCGCGGACCCGGGCCAATCCGTAGAGGCCCGTGTCGAAGAGCAGGCGATGGGAGATGACGGGGACCGCGATCCGCTTGATGTCGTCCGGGACGCAGTAGTCCCGACCGCGGATCAAGGCCAGGGCCTTCGCCGCCCGGCAGAGCGCGAGGGTCCCGCGGGGGCTCAGGCCGAGCTTGACGTGAGGAGCGCAGCGCGTCCTGCGCGCGATGAGAACGGCGTAGTCCAGCAGGGGTTCCGCGATCCGGACCCCCTCCACGCGCCGCTGGAGCGCCACGACGTCGTCGCAGGAGAGCACGGGCTCGAGGGTCTTCACCTTGCGCATGAGGTCCCCTTCCTTGAGGATCGTCTTCTCGTCGTCCTCCGAGGGGTAGCCCAGCTGCACGCGGGCGAGGAAGCGGTCGAGCTGGGCCTCGGGGAGAGGGAACGTGCCGTGGTACTCGATGGGGTTCTGGGTGGCGATGACGAAGAAGGGCTCGCTGAGCGAGTGGGTCTTGCCCTCGATGGACACTTGCAGCTCGCTCATGGCTTCAAGCAGAGCCGACTGGGTCTTCGGGGTGGAGCGGTTGATCTCGTCGGCCAGCACCACGTGGCTGAAGATCGGCCCCGGGCGGAACTCGAAGGTCTGCGACTTCTGGTTGTAGAGGTTCAAACCGAGGATGTCGGAAGGGAGGAGGTCGTTGGTGAACTGCACGCGCCGGAAGCTCGCGTCGATGGAGCGGGCCAGCGCGAGCCCGAGCAGGGTCTTGCCGATCCCCGGGACGTCCTCGATGAGCAGATGGCCGCCGGAGATCAGCGTCACGATCGTGCGGAGCACCGCGTCCTCCTTTCCGATGACGACGCTGTTGATGTTCAGCAGAAGACGCTCCAAGCCCGGGGCCCGGAGCGGCGCCTGCGTGCCGGTTTCGGCCATGATCCTATTTTACCTTAATGGGAAGGGCGAACTTGATTTCGTAACACGCGTCTGTTATCTTTGACGCATATGAAGCGCGCAGCGGCCTTGCTCTGCGCCTGGATGCTGCTTCCGGCCTTGCTCTGCGCCCAGCCGGTCCAGGAGCAGGCGCAGCCCCTCCAGCCCCCGGCCGGCGGCGAGGAGCCCGCCGCGCAGGGCGGCGAAAGGGGGCAGTCCGCTTCTGAGGCTCCCCCTGCGGACCAAGAGAAGGCGGCGCCTGCCGCGGCCGACGATTCCTCCCAGAGCGAAGGCCAGGACGGCGAGGATTCCTCCGCTCAGGGGGCGCAGGGGCAGGAGGAGGCGGCGGCCCAGCCGGCGGACCAGGAGCAACAGGCCAAGCAGGAAGAGCCGGCGGCGGAGCGGGGCCAGCCGCCGGAGAAGGCGCAGCAGGTCCCTCCGGCGAGCAAGCCCGCGGCCCAGGCCGCTCCGGCCCCGGAAGAGAAGCCGAAGGCTCCGGCCAAGAAGCTCAAGCGCAAGAAGGCCGCCGCTCCCAACGTCGAATCCGCCAAGGCGCAGGCGGGCGAGACGGCGAAGGCGAAGGCTGAAAAGCCCGAGAAGAAGAAGCAGGCGAAGCCCGAAGAGAAGTTTCCGGCAGTTCCCCTCTCGCCGCTGGCGCCGCGCGATCCCTGATTCAGATCCGTTCGACCTGCTCGGCCGGGAGCCAGCCCTTGAGCCCTTCCTTGAGCACGCCGATCTCGAGCCAGCCTTCCCGCTCCTCCAGGATCGAGACGCGGCGGCCCTCCGGGGACTTGAAGCTGACGGGGAAGTTGAGCCCCGGCCCGCTGCGCACTTCCGCGTCCGAGGCCAGGACCACGCCGGGACTCTGCACCTCCGTCAAGGCGAGCAGGCCCCACCAGCCCGCGGCGCAGGCCCAGAAGACGCCGGCCCAGAGCAGCCAGCCCTTGAGCCGCTCGCGCCATCCTTCCCGCCAGAGGGCCGCCGAGGCGATCAGGCAGAACGCCCAGAACCCCAGCCAATGAAGCGCCGATGTCTCCGTGCGGCTCAGGATGTGGAAGAGGACGAAGGCGGCGGAAGGCATGCCGGTCGGCACCAAAGATTCCCCGGCGCGCCGGAGCGCGAAATCCAGATTGTGCCGGATATCCCCGTTGCGCGGGCTCAGGTTGAAGGCCCGCTGGTAGCACGCTATGGCCCGGGCCAGATCCCCCGGGCCGCCCAGCCGGAAGTACGCGTTCCCCAGGTCGAAGTGCGCCGCCGCTTCGAAGGGATCGCTCGCCGCAGCCTCCTTGTACTTGGCCGCGGCTTCGGCGAACTTGGATTCCCCGTAGAGCTTGTTCCCATCGACGATGTCTTCCCTTGCGCCCCCCCATCCGGGCTGGGCGGCGAACATCAGCGCGATGAACAGCAGTCTCATCGCCGCATCTCCTCGTCGATCGCGCGGATGAGTTCGCGCACTCCGTCTATGAGCTGGCCGGCGTCGCCCGTCCCGCCCGGCGCCGAGGGCGCGTAGCGGTAGAGGTCGATCTCCTCCCAGAGCAGCTTGAGCTGGTGGAGGTGGCCTTCGGGCATGCCGGGGAAGCGCTCCTTGACGATCTGCTGGGCCTGCTTGAGCGTCAGGCCCGAGCGGGCGCAGTTGAGCTTGTCGGCCAGGAACTGGGCCAGCGCTTCGGAAAGCAGGCCCGCGGAAGTCTGCGCGTCCGCCGATTGCGCGTCGCGGGCGCGCGAGAGCGTGGCCTCCGCCTTGTCCAGCGCGCCTCGGAAGCGCACCCCCGCCGGGTCGTGGAGGAGGCGCTCGCGATGGAGGAACGACGCGAGGCTCAGCACGAAGACCGCCAGCGCGATGAGATGGAGCCACGATGCGCCGCTCAAGGCGGCGGCCAGCCTCCCGAGGCCCGGACCGGCCGGGGCCTTGACGTGGCGGATATCCTGCATCAGGGGCGTGATCGTCGTTCCTCCCGGAGAGGCGGAGACGTAGACCGGCGTCGGCCCGGCGGCCGCGCCCGGAGCCGCGTCGATATCCATGGGTCGGGTCTCCACCGTATCATAGGCTCTCTTGGAGGGGTCGAAGAAGGAGACCGGTATCGCGGGAATATTGAGGCGGCCCGAGACCTTGGGGACCATCACCGTCTTGAAGACCTTCGAGCCGTGGACCCCGGCTGCGTCTTTTTCGATGTCGACGGAGCTGACCGTGTCGTAGAGCCTGAACTGCGGCATGTCCGGCAGCTGGGGGTCGGCGAGGGACTTGAGATTGCCCGTGCCCTCGACCGTGAGCGTGAAGTTGAGCGCGTCTCCGACCTTGAGGCTCCGCTTGTCGGCCTCCGCCTTGACCCGCAGACGCCCGACGAAGCCGGAGAACGAAGAGGGCTTGCCGGCTTCGGGCAGAGGCTGCACCTTGAGGACGATCGGCTTGGTCTTGAGCTCCTTGGACTGGACCTGCATGAGCCCCTGCGAGAAGAACCGCTGGAAGAAGTCGGGGGAGAAGGGGTCCACATTCATCTCCTGCTGGACCTGGCAGACGATGGTGCTGGGCCCGATCGTCAATTCCCCGGGCTGGACAGGGAACAGGACGAGCTTGATCTCCGAGAGGCTGTAGCGCCGGCCGTGCTCCACGATGGACCTGGGCTGGCCCGGAGGAATGTCCTCGACCAAGAATCCCTGGGTCCCGGGCGGGTGCCATTCGGCGTTGCCCATCAGCGGGACCGCCGTATAGAAGCGGACGGTCAGGACGATCTGCTCGTTGACGTACGGATGGGGGCGGTCCACCTCCGCCGTGACGTAGAGGTCCGGCCCGAAGCCTCCCGGGCCGCGCGGCAGGCCTCCCTGCGGGGCCCCTTGGGCGGGAGGCGCGGCTTGCGGGAGCGGGGCTTGCGGCGCCGGACGCTGGGAAGGCGGCTGCTGGGGCTGGGCCCCGCCCGCCGGGGCGTGCCGGAGCACGGCGATCTCGATGGGCGCCGTCTGGCGCGTCGTGTTCCCGTTGGAGGCGGAGATGGGGCCGATGACCGCCTTGCCGGGGAAGCGGGGGACCAGGACGTAGCGGTACTCGGCGGAGTTCGTCATGACGCCGTTGACGAAGGTGAAGTTACGGCTCTGGCCCGCTCCGTGCACGTTGAAGTTCGGCATCGGCGGGAGCTGGGGCTCCGGGAGGCCGGCGCCCGTCCCGCTTACCGATACAGTGAGGACCACCTGGTCCTCGAGCGACATCTCGGTGCGGTTGACGCTGGCGCTGACGTTGAATTCCTGGGACAGCGCCGCCGCGCTGGCGCAGGCGAGCAGGATCGAGGAGAGCAGGGCCCGCTTCACCAATCCTCCCCGGGCTTCTCATAGGAGGACTTCCCCTGGGGTTGGGGCGGCGCCTTCGCCTCGCGCTCGCGCTCCCTGACGGCCTGCAGGATGCGTTCGGCGTCCTCCTTGCTCATGCCGCCCTTCTGCTCCTGCTGCTTCTGCTGCGAGGCGGAGTTCTGCTTGTCCTGCTGGGACTGCTTCTGGTCCTTCCCCCCGCCCTTGTTCTGGTCCTTCTGCTGCTGGTTCTGCTTCTGCGGCGGGCGCAGGAGGGCGACGGCGAGGTTGAAGCGGCAGTCTTCGTCTTTCGGGTTGAGGATGAGGCAGCGGCGATAGGCCTCCGCCGCCTCCCGGACCTGCTGCTTCTCGTAGAGCGAGTTGCCGAGATTGTAATAGGAGGCCCCGGCGGTCTTGCGCGGGGTCCTGCGCGGGTCAGCGAGCTTCTGGAAAGTCTCGGCGGCGCGGTCGTAATCCCCCATCTTGTAGAGGGCATCGCCCGCGTTGAAGAGCGGATTGGCGTCCTTGGAGCCCCTCTTGAGCGCCCCCGCGTACTGCTCGAAGGCGTCCTCGTAGCGGGCGTTATGGTAGGCCTTGTTGCCTTTCCATAGCTTCCAGTCGCTGCGGGGGTTGCAGCCGCACAGGATCAGCGCCGCCAAGGCGGCCGGCGCGGCCGGGATCCGCATCTTCTTCGGCTTGATCTCCACCAGGAACATTTCTACCAAAAGCAGGAGGATCGAGGCCAGAAGGGGAAGGCGGTAGCGGTTGCGGAAGCGCGTCGTGGTTCCCGAGGAGGAGGAGCTCTTCTCCGAGCCTTCGATCTGCTTGAGTATCTCCCCCACCTCGTTCTCCGCCTGCGAGGCGCGGTAGTACGCGCCCGCGCTGGCCGCGGCCACCTCCATCATCCCCGCCTCGTTGAGCTTGCTGATGACCGTCTGCCCCCGGGTGTCCTTCTTGTAGCCGAGGAGTCGGTCCTCGGGGTCCCTGATCGGGATGGGCGCGCCCTCCGGGGTGCCGGTTCCGATGAGGAAGACGCGCACCCCCGCCTGGGCCGCCTCGAGCGCCGCGGCTTTCGGGTCGCCCTCGAGGCTCTCCCCGTCGCTGAGCACGACGACGGACTTCTGGCCCGGATAGCGCGCCACCATGGAGACCGCGAGGCGTATGCCCTTGCCGAGGTCGGTCCCCGCTTGCGGGATCATCCCGACGCGCAGGCGCCGGAGGAAGGTCTTGGCCGCTTCGAGGTCGGTCGTCAGCGGGCATTGGATCTGCGTTTCGGCCTCGAACGCCACGATGCCGACCCTCGAGCCTTTGAGTCCGTCGATGAGGTGGGAGAGCGCGGCCTTCGCGTTCTCCATCCGGTTCGGCTTGATGTCTTCCGCCAGCATGGAGAGGGAGGTGTCCACCACGATCACGGCCTGGGAGCCCGGGTTGCGGGTCTCGACGAGCTCCACCCCCCACTGCGGCCCGGCCAGCGCCGCGAGCATGAGGCAGAGCGCGGCGGCCTCAATGACCTGCTTGATCCGACGCGCCTCTACCGCGTCCTCCGCGTAGAGCCTCCTGAGGGTGTCGGGGTCGGCGAAGGCCCGGAGCAAGGACCGCCTGCGGGATTCGGACCAAAGCCCCAGCAGGGCTGCGCCGGCGGCTACGGCGAGGATCCAGTAGAGGTAGGCCGGATTCTGGAACAAGCCCATCCTACGCCCCCTTCCTCACGGGAGCCTCATCAGCGCCGTCCGCGTCAGGACCATGGACAGTGCCAGGAGGACGACCGCCGGCACGAGCAGCCAGACGTAGTAGTCCGTAAATGAGATGATCGGGGGAAGCTTGACCTCCGAGCGCTCGAGCCGGTCGATCTCCCCGTAGATCGACTCCAGCTCCGTCAGGTTCTGGGCCCGGAAGTAGCGCCCGCTCGTCTCCGCCGCGATGCGGATCAGGAGATCCTCGTCGAGCTCGTCCGGAATCTGCACGAGCCTGCGCCCGAACTGCGGGTCGTCGATGGGCACCATGGCGGGCCCCCTGCGGGCGGTCCCGATGGTGTAGGCCTTGATCCCGTAAGTCTTGGCGGTCTTGGCGGCCGTCAGCGGGTCAACGACGCCCG
>Ga0315268_10003856_pt1 | contig 16430 bp, 22 predicted proteins | sample C1_top_MG_FD_204535 | JGI IMG/M metagenome (GOLD analysis project Ga0315268, IMG submission 204535) | Sediment microbial communities from Yellowstone Lake, YNP, Wyoming, USA - C1_top | ecosystem: Environmental > Aquatic > Freshwater > Lake > Sediment | place: USA: Wyoming | collected 2017-08-01
TGACCAGGACCAAGGGAGAGTTTAGCTTCCCTAAACAGTTCATGATTTACTTTGACTATGATCCCCCACCAAATAAAAAACCGTTAGGTAAAGATGCCCTGATTAAAGAGCTTCGTTCGCTGCACCCAGCCTTGTCCGAGGCGGCGATGCTCTGGAGACCATCCTCATCATCATTCATTTATGACGGTGACAGGGAGTTGACCGGGCTTACTGGGCAACATATTTATGTTCCATGTAAGGGGGCAGAAGGTCTCGAGGCGTTCATCTCTACTTTGAAATGCGAGAGCTGGTTCAGAGACCTCGGATGGATCATGGTTACGGCAGCCGGCACAGCCCTGGAGCGGGTGATATTCGACACCGCGGTATTTTCTCCGGAACGGCTGGTGTTTGAAGCTGGGGCCCGGTTGATTCCACCACTCACTCAGAGACTGCCAGAAGCTGAATACTCCCCCGGGAAGACTATTGATCTGCGCCGGGTAGAGCTGTTGAACCCGAGTTTTCTCAAACCGGTCAAGACTCTGATTGCTAAGAAAAAACTGGAGATCAGTGATGAGCTTATGCGGGTCCGGGATGCTTACATCCAGTCTCAGACTGATTCGTTGGTCAAGTCAGCGGGGTTACAAACGGCCCGGGCCCGTAAGATCGTCACCGGGAGATACGATGGGGTTCTCTTGGCACAGGACCTACTTCGGACAGACGAAGACGACCTCGTCTCGGTCAAGGATATCCTAAACTCCCCACAGACTTACACCGGCATGTCATTCCGGGACCCGTTGGAACCTGAGTATGGAAAGTCCAAGGCTAAGATATTTGTCAACGAAGACGGCAGCGTTATCTGCAACTCGTTTGCTCATGGTGGCCGCACATTCAGACTAAAGCATGACGATGAAACATTTGATGACTGGTTGAAGAGCGCAGACTCCGAAGAAATCTCAGAGAGCTGGGCCAGGATGGTGGCTTCTGCCGCGGATACAGCCGTAGCTGAGACCAAGCTCATGGACAAGCTCAGGATTGTTCTCGGTGTCAACGCCAGCGCCTTGCGTAAAGATCTCAACTCTTATAAGAAAGAAGAGATGAGAGGGACGGAGAAACAGGGCAAGCCCGGAGAGAACGGCTACCTCGCCGGGCTTGCCCCTCCTGATGACGACGAGGTCGAGCTCACACACGACCAGATAGCTGAACTGTTTATCAAACAATTGCCCAAGGATGTTGTCGGTTCTGAGGGCATGGTTTACCAGTACAATGGCAAGAGCGTTTGGGAAGGTCTGGACCTCAATGCTATCCAGCAGGGCATGATTGCCAGATTTGACGGGGTGGCTAGATGCTCTCGGAAGCAGGACTACAAAGCGATCTCTACCCACATATATGATAAACTCCGTGACGAGCATTTTTTTATTGATCATCAACCTTGCTTCGCTACACCTTCGGCTTGTTATGTTGTTGACGGTAAGGATATCAATGAAACCACACATGACTCCAAGTACAAGATCCGGCACATGTTCAAGTTCGACGCTGACCCGGCTTGTCAGACACCAATGTTCAACAGTTTCCTGCAGTGGGCATTTCAGAATGACTTGAGTCAGGTCAGCTTGGTACAGGAAATATTTGGCGCCATGCTGTTTGGAATTCTCAACTATCAGTTTCATAAAGCAGTTTTATTCAAAGGTACCGGCGCCAATGGTAAGGGCGTTCTCTTCAATATTATCCGCCATATTGTGCCTAAGGATTATGTCTGCGTCATATCACCCTTCGACATGAAAGAGGGGTCATACCGGGCGTCACTCGCCGGCAAGCTGATCAATCTTGTGCCTGAGCTCCCGGCAAACAGAAAGATCCCCGGGGAGATATTCAAGCAGATTGTTGATAGCTCCCTTGTCTCCGCCCGGCGCTTATACGAGGCACCGTTCTCGTTTGTTCCAATCTGCTCCCAGATATTCTCGTCTAATTATTTTATTGACTCTGACGATGCATCAGAAGGTATGCTCAGACGTTGGTTGTTCCTTGGCTTTGACTCAGTGATTAGCGAGAAGGACCGCATCAGTGATTACGGCAGAATCATTGCTGAGGAAGAGGGCGCAGGGATTCTGTACTGGGCCTTGGAAGGAGCTGAACGGCTCTTAGAAAACAACAGGTTTACACATACCGTGACGCATGACCGGATGATGGAGCAATGGCAGCTGCGGATAAACCCAGTGGTGGGCTTTACTTCCGACGAAGATTATATCATTCATGTTCCTGATCTATTGATCAGCCGAGATGAGGTGTACATGGCATATGGTGTTTGGTGTGAAAGAACTCATAATCGGCAAGTGCCAAAGTCTGAGTTCACTACGGCTATGGATACACGATACTCGGTTGTCAGACATAAAGGGGATTGGTGCTATCAGGGTTTAAAACTTAAAGGACGAAACTAAGGAGGGGTGATGAGTAATTATATGGATATGATCGAGGACTGCTTCAATGCTGATTTTGAGATGACAGTCTGGGAGCTGGAGTTTCTGGATACACTCGAGAGTAAGCTTGAGTCAGGGAGAGATCTTACCCACAAACAAATCCAGGTATTAACCGATATCTGGGAAAAAGTTGGTTAATAACAAGGGGGTGATACTGAAAAAATACTTGACTTGTGTAGTAAAAGACAGTACAAAAAACTAATGATATTGATGCTGAATCAATGAAACTGAAACAACTAAAATGAGGTACGAAAATGGCTTTACGCAAGAGTAACCCGCCGGCTGAAACCCCCCAAGAACTTCCCAAAACCAGTGTTGGTGACGACGTTCCGCTCGCTACTGATATTCCTACCAGAGTATCACGTCCCGTGCGTACACACACACCATCTCCAGCTGCTGCCGCGCAACCGGCTCAAGAATCCCCTGAGCCGGAACAACTTGATCAGGCCGAGCCAGCCGCCTCTGAGGCTCCACCTCAGAACGCCGTGGCTACACGTCCGGCCGCACGTCAAGGTGCAGTGAGTGTCGGAGGTCAAGGTCTGGGCCTTGCGTCTCCGTTCGACTCATTGGAGAACAACATCCCCCCTGGTGAACTGGCCTTTGGCAGTATTCCTCGGTACACTGCCAGTAACGGCTTGATCCAGGACTCTGACAAGTTCAAGATTGGGAGCTGGGTGCAGTTTGAGCCCGTGTCGTTCAACTATTCCTACATGATGGCTCCAGGATCTCAGGATGAGGATGCTAAGGAGTTCTTGAAATTCTCCTACGATGGGGAAATGTGCAATGACGGGACCATGTCGATGAAGGAGGCCCTGGAGGCGGCAGTGGCGGCTGGTTTTAAGACAGCCGCTATCAAGCGGTACATCGAGCTCTTTGGCATCCTGCTCGGGGCTGAGAAACTCCCTGATGAATCCCCGGCGCTTAATAAGCTGGTGATGATGTCCTTGTCCCCTGAGTCAGTGAAGCTCTGGAACGGGTTCAAGGTCCAGACCGCAGTACAGTGCAAGATCGGACGGATGAAGCCTGAGGATCTGAGGGTGGTTACGGCTGTGGTCAACGTTAAGACCTATGGCAATAACACGTTTTCCTGCTTTAACTTTGAGGTTTAGCTACACGTCCGAATAAGGCCTTTAGGTTGATTTCGGCTTAACCCGTCCCTGAGAGAAATCTCAGGGACGGTACTCTCGGTTTAAACAGGAGCCTCAAAATGAAAAATATACAGCTGGTGGAATCGTTATGATTGAGGATCTTCACGGGGTGCACAAGCCTCGGTTAGTGATCGATGCCTCGTCAATCATGACAGCATGTGCCTATGTCCATCATGAAGAAGACGAGACAGAGATCATCTTCGAGGGGCGTAAGTACCACATCCAGACCATCGAGGATATTTACGAAACCTTCAAGGGGACATTCGTCAAGACACTGACTGACCTGAGTTTTAGTCCTGCTGATGTCGTTTTTGTCAAAGATCCCCCCAATTCCCGCGGGAACCGGCTCAACATCTACCCTGAGTATAAGGCCCATCGGGAAGCTAGACCCCCAGAGTGGTACGATGTATATAATGCCGCTATGGAGAAGGTTGAACAGCTAATCAAGGACTACGGTGGGATCGTCGCTACACCAAAGGAAGGGTTTGAGGCTGACGACCTTATTGCTGAGCTCTCTAATCGTCTTCGGCATGCTGTTATCTGGACTAGGGATCGTGATCTTCAGTGTCTTGAGGGGTATATTTTTCTTGACGGACAACTCAACCCTCCTCACCCTTCCGGATTGATCGAGCCCAACCACATCAAAGTCTGGAAGGTTTTGGTTAAGGGTGACCAGTCAGATAACGTGCCTTCGGTCAAGGGCTTCGGGCCGAAGAAATTCGAACAGCTGATTGAGGCCTATGGGGCAGAAGGTCTTGATGAGATTGCCAGCATGCTTGAGCATAATCAGTTGCACGAGCTCAACGCCGACGAGTTGCCGTGTCTAAAATTCATACTTGATGATATGGAAACTGCCTATACTGCTTGGGCGCTGTTTTCTTTTCAACCCGTGGCAGCACATCGGATAAATTGGGTTAGTGGAGTTCTGCATACTACACGTTTTGAGCCTGGGTTGGAGAAATGGTGGCCCTCAAAACGACTTATCACTGATAAGAATATTGAATCTCGGGCAACCACGATCAGGAAAGCCCTGGAGTCTGCCAAGCATGTAGCCCTTGATGTTGAAACGGACACCCCACCAGAATCTAAGGTTTGGTTAGCAAAGAACGGCGAGAAGATCGATACCTTCGGGTCTGAGCTTGCTGGGTGTGGTCTGACTGCCGGCCCTCATAGCTTTTATTTCCCGATCCGGCACAAGGATACAGACAACGTCTTGCTCGAAGACCTGAAAGAAGTTATCAGTTGGATACCCCGGACTACCCCAATCATTTGCCACCGGGCTGGTGGATTTGAACTGCCAGTTCTGTACCGGGTATTTGGGGAGGATAAGGCTTGGGGAGAGCATGGGTTTCTGCCCAACGTTCACGACACCAAGATCGCGGCTAATTATGTCGATGAGAATAACCCCCTCACAGGCCTAAAATCGCTGTCGAAGAAGTGGTTGAAGTATATCCAGCTCACTTATGAGGAAACGCTAGGTGAGAAGTCAGGGATGTTTGAGCTTACCGGGCAGGAGGTCCTGAACTACGGCCTTGACGATACTATCTGCACTGATGCGCTCTGGAATCTGTTCACTCTCATTATGGAGTATGAGCGTACACTCGACGTTTTCGTTACTGTGGAGCAAGACTGTCAGTACACCGCGGCTCTTGCTATGCATCATGGGGTGGATTGTGACCTGGCCAAAGTAGACGAACTCTCCACGAGGGACCAAGCCACCTATGATGAGAGCTGGAAGAAGTTTCAGAGCTACATGATGGATTTGGAATGGACGACTAACGTCCGGGTTCCGGCAGTATCAGCAATAGATGGCGCTCCCGCAGCAGCGGCCTATGTCATAACGAATAAACATCAGTGGCCCGGAACGTTTTTCGATCCGTTGACCGAGCTCAACGGTATTCAACTCAAACGGATGCATGCGGTACTGTATGGTGAACCGTTCAAGACTCAGCTCCAGAAGTTGGACAAACTAGCTGAGTTCTTCACAGAACAACCTTTGGCAGAGGCAATCGCCGCTGGGGATCTGAACAAGGTCAACCAAGAATATGAGTTAAGGTGGGCTCCCCGGGTAAATTTCAATCCAGGAAGCCCAATCGACGTAGTAAAGTTGATGTATGATTCTCTAAACCTCCCCGTCAGGATACGGAACAAGGCCACTGAGAAGATGAGGAAAGAGGGCCGGCCTGGAACACCGTCTACTGACGAAGAAGCCATTAAAAACGCTATCGCTTTTGGTGACGTTGGGCAGCACGAGGACCTGTTCCGGACATTGCTTGAGCTCAAAAAGATCATCACCCGCTTCTCACTTTTTTATGACAAGTATCCTGTTCTGGTGCACTGGAAGGATGGAAAGCTTCACCATCACCTCAACCAAACTTCGACGTCAACAAGACGTTTCAGTCATGGTGGACCGAACCTCGCACAGTTGCCAAAGAAAAAAGGTAAAGAGATGCGGGGGATCATTACAGCTGGTGATGACGGTGAGTGGGAATTATGCGACCAGGATATTGAATCCCAGGAGCTCAAACTGCAAGCTTGGGACTGCAAAGACGAAAACTTTCTGTCTTGCTATCTTGGGGAAGTCAAAAAGAATCTGCACTCCTTGACCGGCTTTGGTATTGACCAGAAGAAAGACCGGCAATGGGACACCTATGAAGAGTTCCAAGCCGATGTTGATAACGGGGATGAGTTGGCCGGAAAGATCAGGCACCGAGGAAAGGAGACAAACTTCTCCACGTCTTACCTGTGTCGAGCCAAAAAGCTGGGTAACATGCTGTGTGTATCAGAAGAGGAAGCTCAGGCGTTCATGGATGCTAAGGCCTTGGCGTTCCCTGGCCTTATGCCTCACATCGAGAAGTTCATTGCTGAGTGTGAGAAGCGGAAATATTCATTGACTTTCCTTGGGGGCCGGCGCCATCTTCACGTCCCGTTCTCGAGCAATGATAAGTTCTACAAGGAGAAGGCCGGCCGTTGGGCTTGGAGCTTTAGAATCCAAGGCAGCGCAGGAGAGCAGACAAAGCTCATCATGGGCAGCATGTGGAGGTCTGGCATATTTCAAACCGGTAACTGTTTTCCGGTGACAAGTATCCATGATGAAATCGTCACGTTGATTCGTAAGGCTTCCAGGGCCACAGTTATCCCGATCCTCCACGCTTGTGTCTGTCAGCCTTATGGCAATATGGGGATCACCACTAACAGTACTCCAGAGGTCGGGCCTAACTTCGCTGAGTGCAAAGCATATAAAACCGAGGAGGTAGTGTGATTCTGCTGGCGATTGATCCGGGCACGACTCATTCTGGGGTTGTGATCCTGAACTCAGACAACAACGAGATTATTGAGGCAGTCTCGGACTTCCCTAATGAGGACCTCTTGAAGGCTGTCATAAACAATCCTCGTGACCATGATCATCTCGCCATCGAGATGGTGGCATCCTACGGTATGGCTGTAGGTGAGACGACATTCGAGACGGTGTTGTGGATCGGGCACTTCATGCAAGCCTTTGATAGAGATCGTAGCACCAAGGTCTATCGAAAGGACGTCTCACTATTCATGTGTAACTCTCGGGCGGCAAAGGGCGCCAATATTCGGCAACGGGTCCTTGACATCTACCCGACTACCGGCGGAGGCAAGACACCCCAGATTGGCACAAAACAGCAGCCCGGGCCATTATACGGGGTTTCCTCTCACGCTTGGTCGGCCTTAGCCCTAGGCCTGACGTATCTCTACAGCCCTGACTATTTGAATCTGAAGGGTGGGAAGATATGAGGATCACTCAGATCATTCTTGATAATTTTCAGTCGCATCAACATACTGAGATCGTTCCTGACGCTGGGATTACGCTGATCACAGGCTCTAGCGACTCCGGGAAGTCTTCTCTGGTCCGGGCCCTGCGTTGGGTGTTCTTTAATCGAGCGCCTAAGGGCAACTTCATGCTCGACCGCAAAGGAATTACCAAGGTCACGATTATTTATGACACTGGGGATATCTTGATTCGGGAAAAGGGTAGTAAGACGAACCAATATCAACTGAACGACCAGATTTACAAAGCTCTCAAGAGTGACGTCCCGTCGGAGATAAGCAGTTTCCACAAGATCACGCTTGATAACTGTCAATGGCAGCACCCCCACTACTTCCTGTTGGATGAAACTCCCGGTAACGTGGCTCGACGATTGAACGAGGTAGCTGACCTGAGTATCATGGATGAGTCGTTAAAGGTCGTAAACGCTCTTGTACGAGAGGCTGATAACCAGGTAGCTGCTGTTAGCGCTACGCTTACTGGTCTCCGAGATCAACTCAAAGGGCGGGAATGGGTATCCGCTGCAAAAAAGTTGGTTGACCAAGGCTCTGAGTTACAGAGATCCTATGACTTGATGTATACTGATCAGGAGACTCTGCAGGGGGCTCTGGAGACCGTCGGGAAGCTCCAACGAAGGTTAGAGACATTCCCGGACATGTCTGGGCTGCCTCATGTGGAGACAGCAATTGAACTCTGTCATCACCGAGAGGTTGTGGCTGGGAATTCCTCGAATCTTGCCGCAACGATTGCCAAGGCAGAAGTATTCCTGGATCTGATCAATTGTATGCCGGAGATTGATGTTGATGAAGTCAGTACCGCTATTGACAAAATCATCAACCGAGAGGGTCAGTTGCTCATCAGAAATAACCTTGACCTTTATATCAACCGGGTGGAGGCTCTCCAAGACAAACTCAACAGTATGCTAGACGTCGACGTCGACGTCGACGTCGATGGCTTTGAGATTACGAGGCGGGATCTAACCACAAGTCAGTCTATACTCAGACGGGCAATAACCGCGGTGACTAAATGGCAGGGGAAGCTAAGGGCAGTTGAGATATCTCTATTGGATGTTGAAGAAGCCTATGATGCGTTGAAGTTGGAGCTCGGTGTCTGCCCAGTATGCGGGGGTGATCTCAAACCGGAGTGTTGTAAATGAAGATTATTGCCACTGCTGACCTTCACATGACGTCGTCTCGCCCGGTGAATCGAATCGACGACTATGAAAGTGTTGTTATTAATAAGTTCAATCAGATACTGCAGCTTGCCCGGAAGCATGATGCAGTCCTGACAATCTCCGGAGATTTGTTTGACACGGCGAAGATGTCGAAAGTCCCCTACCAGCTGACGAATAAGGTTCTTCAGATGATCAGGTTGGCTAAGGTGCGGGTCCTGGCCTGTCACGGTCAGCATGATATGGTTTATCATAATGCTAATCTGCAGCCGTCACCGTACTATACATTGTTCGTAGGTGGAGGGATCGAGATACCCGGGGCTCTTGGGATCACTGTGGGAAAGGTCAGGTTTTACGGGGCAGGTTGGGGGCAGGAGATTCCTATGCCTATGGAAAAGGATCCTGAGCTTACAGATATTCTGCTCCTGCACCGGACAATCACACCTGCTGAGCCCCCGTTTTTTCTCAAGGATGCCACCTCGGCCCAGGACACCCTAAAAGCCCTCTATAATTTTGACCTTATTCTCTCTGGTGATTATCATCAAGGGTTTATCAGCGAACTGGACGACCGGTTTCTCGTTAACTCTGGGCCAATGCTTCGGAGTAACATAGACGCTAGGTCATACTATCCAAAGGTCTATCTGATAGACACTGATACAGCAGAGATTACTCCGCAGTTCCTCAAGATTGAGAGTAATGTCTGGAATGACGAGAGGATTGAGAAACTGGCCCAGCACGACATCTCTATCAGTACCGGGGCGTTGCTCGACGCCATGGCCAAGAAGGAGGATCGACCAGACTTTTACCAGATATTGGGGACAGTTCTGGCAGAGTCCAATAATGATAAATTAACTGTGATGGCACAGGAAGTTCTGGCCACAGCCCAAAAAAACTTAGGGGGTAATCGATAATGAGCTTGGAAAGGTTGAAAAAACTGAAGTCAGCGTTAGAAACCCAGAAGCAGGAGAAGGCCAAGGTTGAGGGGCAGCTTGAGGCCGCGATGGAGCAGCTGCTCGTACTTGGATATAGCACACTGCCCGAGGCGGAGAAAGCAGTTGCAAAAATGGATGACGAGTTGGATAAACTCGACCTCGAGATAGGGTCTGTTGTACGGGAGTTGGAGACTAAGTATGCTTCAATCATCTAAGTTGTCAGACTTCCAGCAAAAAATTAACAAGAAGATCGGAGAGGTAGAGTATCTCCAGCGCCAGATAATCTCCGAAGAGGCCCTGTTGAGTGAGGCCTCTGCCACGCAGAAGACAACAATAGATTGCCGGGCGTTGGTGCAACGAGCTGTAGCTATGACTCAAGAGCAACTCAAGTACAAGATATCGAGCATCGTTACTCAGGCGCTTGCGCTTATCTTTGCCGATCCGTATGAGTTCAAAGTTGAGTTCGTTGAGCGGAGAAACTCAACGGAATGCGACCTGTTGTTCAGTCGGGGCGGTGAAGATTACGACCCGCTTGAGAGTGCCGGCCATGGGGCTGCCGATGTGGCCTCCTTCACACTTCGTATCAGTTATTGGTTGCTTAGTTCAACGGTGCCGTTTATTCTATTAGATGAGCCATTCCGGCATCTGTCGGAGGACTTGCAACCGGCAGCAGCAGAGATGCTGCGGATGCTGTCGAACGAGTTTGGGATCCAGTTCCTGATCGTGAGTCATGAGGAGGAGATTACAAACTGTGCGGACAAGAGATATGATTTTCAGTTGAGAGACAGGGTGACCGTAGCGGAAATGATTTCTTAACACCAACCGGAGGAGCAGTAATGAAAAAGACTCTAGGTATCGCCATCGCAATTTTGTTAACAGCAGTTTTGGCCTTTGGTATGGGAAGCCTACCCAAGGATAAGCCGACCCCGACGCCAACTCCGAGCCCGACCCCGGTGCCGACACCAACCCCAACCCCGACGCCAACTCCGACACCAGTGCCGACACCAGTGCCGACGAAAGAAGTCACGGAGAACGGTGTGTATAAACAGGTCGGGTCCGAGGTAGACTTCTACTTCCAGCACCCTATTGTATTCTACGGCACGTTCACGCTAGACCTCGCCGGGAAGAAGTACGTGATCAAAGACTACTTTCAACAGGGAAATATCGAGGTCAGGGACTCGAATACTACTCACAACATGGTGGTTATCACGGATACGACCTACGCTGGGAAGACCGCACGGGTAATCTATGGTGGCAACCCACCCCCAACACCACCTCCGCCCCCTGCGGAAATACCGATAACCATGCACTACAACCATGTTAACCAACACTCGTTTTGTGAGAATGAGCCTGACGCAAACTGCTCGGTATCCATCACCCTGTGTAAAGGGGATGCTGACTATCGTGAGGCGTTCCTTAACGGAGTGAAGATGCGCCAGCACGGGGACCGGAAAGAGAACTGTGACCGGCAGATGTTTACCAATAAGAATTGGAAGGGCACCGTTCCGCATAACGTCGAGGGTTTTATCGTACTGACCAAAAAGGATGGCTCCAAGGTGAAGGTAGCTCTGAAGAAAGACGTCGACCTATGGCATCATGAAGGAGACTGCTTCATGGCTTGTGGTAATTGAGGCCCTCAATATGGGTAAATTCAACAAGAACCTGAAAGAATCTGACCTACAGGACTTGGAGTACAGGATCCGTGCCGGGTTACTTTCCCGGCAGGCTGCCGCGGACATCGTTGGGGTAACTGCCCCAGTGATGTGCCGGTGGATAACCGACTCCAGCGGCTGTCTCTGGGAGCGCTACAAGAAGTTACGGTCAGTGAACACGCTCGCACCGTTGAACATCCGGCGTGTTGTTTCCCCAGAGTGGGGAGAGCAGACCTATGAGTTTTGTGCAGATAAGCTCGAGATATCTGTCCCGTCATTTGCAAAACGTCTTCGTAAACACGGGGCAGACAGCCCGAGAGTCTGGGTCAAAGGAAAGTTGGTGGAGCACGGGAGAAAGAGTACCCCAGAGGAAAGGGCCTTGGGTCAGCCGCGGTGGGAGGGTCTGCCAAACCGTAGTCGTGACGCCAACCTGAGTAAAATTCCCGGGCCCACTAAATATGAAAGGAGTCTTTATGCTTTGGTATGAGTTTATCGCGGTAATGTTAGGGTTATTTATCATCTTACCTTTGTGGTTATACACCTGTTCCTACATGTTCATGAGCGGAATCCATGCTGCGAAGGAGCGCCGGAAAAAGAGCCGGCCCCCGTCGAGATTCGGCACATCAAGGTGATCAACTACCCATCAACTACGTAAGGTGATGATATGAGTGGAAAATCTATGAAAAAACTTCGCAAGGCCCTGCGAGACGTCAACGTCGACATTGACGATACTGAGCGGTTCAGGCACCCGAGAACACTCCAGATCGTGGCCAGTAAGGGGCGCCGGATATACAAACGGGCGAAGAGGAAGGCATCAGAAATCAGGCAGCGAGGGGAATTGCCAAAGATCTGATCAGATGAACTGGAGCAGACGGCCAGCCCGTCTGTTCCAGCCTTTGATGAATCGCACCTGTTCTGGGTGCCGGTCCAGTAGATCAGCATAGTGTTGAACCCGATAACCAACAATCCCCCCCGAAAGTTTATATGGCGGGACCCCAGTAGAAGCCAAGATAGTTTTGGTGCCAACAGCCCCGTCTACCTTAACAAAATTGTTATCGCCATTGATTGACTTCTGTAACCACTTTACAGCAGTCCCTGGACCGCAGTTAACCGAAGAGTCAAATAGTGTAATTGCTACTGGAGAGGGAAACATATGACAACTCTGCCTAATCCAGTAATCTAAATAATAGATCTCCAGCGCCTGCTCCCTTGTAATATTCCTCAGGTCAATATCAGGGTATTGTTTTTCTGAAAGCCCATAATTAGTGAACCCACCTCGGTCCAACGGGTCGGCATTAGTTCCGCCTTCCTCCCGGAATAGAAACGTCATCGCAGATAAAAATAATTCCGGAAAATCCATTTCTTCTCCTATATTGATTAATGTAGTCTAAGTCTGAGCAGTATTGCTCCCAAGATCTGCATGTGGGCAGTAACAAGTTTGCCAGTGTTCGGATGGGAGTGTTGTCAGATCGCTGCAGAAGCTTACCCCTCACTGGTCCCAGCTTTGTTGGTCGGGGCTTTCCGGACCCGATTAACAAAGTCTGTGAAGTCCACAAAAGTTAACCGTTCCTGAGCCTGCCCCACTCGTAGAACGGTGAAACAGTATGGGCAGTTCTTTCCGACAAGAACACCGTGATTACAACGCTGATCACTATAATGTAACTTAGGGTTCATCACGGTCCTCCACGACGCCTTCCAGCATCAGCCGGCAGATTTCAACGATGTTCCTGTTCCATTTCTTCCAGTTTCCGCCATGTCCGAGTTTGAGGTGATGGTCACTACAAAGCGTGATCAGATTCGCCCACACCAGCTCCAGTTCCGGGAAGATGTGGACGCATTGAATATGGTGTACTTGCATCCCTAATTCCACAGCCCCACAGGCAGCACAGGAGGGGGAAGCTTTGATGAAATCATTTCTGAGACGGCCCCAGCCAGGGGCCCGGGTCAGCAGTTTTTGCTGTTCCCTGATAATCCCCCTGGTGGGGATAATAATACCACACGGGGACTCAGCACCGCGGGAGAATGGGATTACAAGGGCCACGGGAGGGAGTCCAAGACCGTCAAGATATCCTCAGGTCTGTGTGTAATCTTTGTTTGAATAGACTCAGACGGCCTACCTAAAAGCATTGGCCACTTAGGGCCAAAATACCACACGGCTTTAAACATCCGGATTCTTAGTGACTCTTCTACGCCGTCACACTGCATCATCTCGTTAAACAGCCTGTGGACTACCTGATGCGGCTCCGTCCGAGTTGTGCAGTAAACGTCGTGGAGAACTGTCGGACGACGATATTTACCTGTATAAGGGGAGCCAATAACAGACCATAATATTTTAGGAATACTTGCCCCGTTGATGATGCTGCCAACCGGTGCCTCCCACACTTGCCCTATAGCATCGGTGAACGTCAACGTCTCGAGCAGTCGCATGTCTCGCCCGTCATCTAACCACTCTGTTTTGACTGTGCCACTAAACATTATTGTCCTCGACGACTACCTTAGAATATTTACGTCTCTGAAAACAGAAAATCAGACCGATGATACAAGGGAAGTTACTCATACCTAAAATAAATAGCCCCAGGATAAAATAATCCATAGGGGCTCTCAGAGCAGTTTGTGTGGGGCCATGTGTCTCCCCAGAGTAAACGCAGCCTCACCATTCTCATGTAGGAGCCTGTCCATGCAAGCGAAAGAGATATAGAACCGGCCATTGACACCCCAATTATCTCCCCAGCTGTTAAGGCCTCCAAAAAGTTCCCGATTGGGGATCACCTGATCGATCAAGTAACAGTGCCCTCCCAGGACCCTCCCTGTGACCTGGATCAGGCCTGCGTCATTCGGAGTGGACATACCCTCATACCAGCCCGTCCCCATCAAGGCGGGCCCGTTATAGCCCACACCGAGGACCAGGTCCTGCAGCCCAAATGCCCAGCGATAGTTATCAATATAGCCGAACTTTTGCATGGCTTGAAGCACCGCGAGAATTGAGGTCCCCTCATAGAACGGCTTAGCGCCGTCGTATGATCCCCCTGGCCATGGGTCGATCTTCTGAGCTTCCCAGTACAGCTTCATTGCAAAGTCATGGGTTAGGTCCGGAACCTCTGCCGGCTGAGCGGCCAACTCATGTGCCCCACCATGCCCACCGCAGCTTCCACTGGCCCCCTGGTTCAGCCGAATAGCACAGCGCCACAGCCGCGCCTTGGGTTTCTTGGTCTCGACTAACGTTCTGATCGGGAAATCCCGGCTCCGGTCGTCAAAGTTTATGAGACGCCCAAGCCGGATGTCAGCTACTTCGCTGCCGTCCTTAAGCCGCTCCATCCTGCTCCCCCTTCTTCAGGTAGACGATTTCAAATAGTTTGATCAACCCCCGGGTGGCGATATATAGACCAGCCAACCAGTAGATTCCCTCATCACTAAGGCCGGCATCACGCAGTTGACCCGCCACCTTCACAACATCGCTGGCAGTATTGGTGACTTGTTCCGGGGTCAGGAGGCCACCTACTCCCAAGGACTTACCTAATAATGCTACCAAGATCCATAATTCTGAGGTCTTTACTCCTTTGGCTACTGTTGGCATCACGCCCTCCGGTTGAGTTTAAACTTCAGCGCTCTTCAAACTTTTGATGAACTCTTCGATTTTACCTAAGGTCACCTCGATTCTACACCAACGCTCGTTGTCAGTCTCCCGGGTGTGGCTGACGGCCTGCTTCAGATTTGCGAGGTCGGTGTGACTATCATCGAGTCTCCTGTGAATCTCATAGGTACACTTATTGGAGGCCTTCTCGTGAGCGTCCTCGGTTAGAAACTTGGCCTGCTCCACACTCTGCAGCCTCTGCTCATGGCCCCTAAGCCACTCCTGCTGATTCTCCAGTCGCTCCAAGATTTTACCCTCGATTGCCCCAGATTTTCTCCATACGGCGATTATTGCTAAGGCAGAAGCCAGGAGAGCCGCAATTGAGACAAGTAACTGAACGTGCTCTTCCATCACTTACCCTCGACCGATGTTACCCGGCCATCAGCATCGTAATTCGTCACGGTACTTTTCCCGGAACATCCGGCCAGTAGCAGTATGGCCAGCAGTAAATAGTATCTCATGGTATCCCCCCTGATTGGTAGTACAGCGCCAGCAGCAGCGCAGTAATGATTAACGATGCAACTATGCCCAAGTCATTGTTTCTTCGGCAGCACCTTGATTGCCGCCTTCAACAGTTCGGTTATCTGCGCCCTGGTCTTTCCGGCTGGAGCATTACCAATTACACTCTGTATCCAGGACTGAGTAAACTTGTTCCGGGCAAGGAACGCCCGGAGAAGTCCGAACTCAGCAGCAGTCGGCGGTGTTCCAGGGTCTTTCATATTGACACCTCAGACAGGACATGATATGCTTGATTGTTCGAGATCAACGCTATCGTAGCATCAGCCCGTACAACCTCCAGAACAACAGAGCTAGGCTCAGGGATAATGAAGTTTTTGTTTGTCAAGGTAACATCTTTTGAATACTCACCACTTACAGTAGCCGGGTAGTCGATAAGCAGTTGCGGTATCTTATAGTTGTCTCGTTCACCCCAAGGAGAAAGGACAAGTGCTCTAACCATCATAACTTCACCTCCGCTCTAACTACGTCACCCTCTGTCACTGTGGCAATGTCATCAGCAACCAACACAGCCGTCCCAGTATAAAACATCAGCTCAAGCACATATGGAGCCAGGGCGTTGAAATTGGCTTGTGCTGTTACCAACATTTTTTGGAATGAAATATTATAAAGAAACGCCTTAGCTTCCTCGTATGCATCAAACCAATACCAACCGTCTACTGGATATGTGTAGGCGCTTTTCTGCTCATTCAATAAAGAAAATCCTGGGCCATGAACAAAGTTAGGAGCCTCCAGCATTTCCCCATTAATAAGTTTGTAAAATGGCATGTTGCTTCTCCTTAGCCCGTTACAGTCCAGCCCTTTGCTTGAGCAATTGATGGTGTATCCGTTGCTGTTCCCCAGTTGTTTGTTACGGTTATAGTTTTAGATGTTACAGGGCCATACAGGGCTGTGTACAAAGCATCCAACTCAGTCCCACTGAAGTTACAACCGGATATTGAGAACGTAACTTTCATATTTGTTGGGGCAAATTTTGCCAGACTTGTACATGTGGCAAAAAGGGATGTAGTTGTGGTTACCGCTGTCCAGTTGAATGCTGGTAGTTCCTTTAATGTAGAACACCCACTGAACATAGAAGAAATTGTTACTGCTTTTATCATATTAAGTAGAGGGACAGTGGTAAGGTTATAA
>Ga0315268_10003857_pt1 | contig 16422 bp, 19 predicted proteins | sample C1_top_MG_FD_204535 | JGI IMG/M metagenome (GOLD analysis project Ga0315268, IMG submission 204535) | Sediment microbial communities from Yellowstone Lake, YNP, Wyoming, USA - C1_top | ecosystem: Environmental > Aquatic > Freshwater > Lake > Sediment | place: USA: Wyoming | collected 2017-08-01
AAAGGTTTGTTGAAGCCTTATTGGCGCTGTTTCCAGTAGAATTATCTCCGTTTGTATCTGCTCTGCGCGGGTCTAGACCCTCTTCCATATATGATACTATTAGGCTCCAAATAGAGATGTGACTTTTTGGACTTAGAGTAGTTTTTCGTATAACTCTCCTGTAACTTTTGGGACGCCCCAGCCTTCTGCAGCCTTGCCGTTTACTATACGGAAAATGCCAACACTTGTCAAATCCATCTTCTTGCAGAAGAAGCTGTCCCCGTGATTTTGAAGCAGACCCAGACTTTGTCGTCTTCGGCGATTATGTCTTCGATGGTCCTGTGGAAGTCGGGAAAGTCCTTGAAAACTCGGGTGTAGAATTGTTTGACGCCTTCCCGACCGCGTAGTTGGTTGGTGTGGTCAACGTAATCGGGTGCCATAAACTCGTCTAGTACGGTTAGGTCTTTCTTGTTTATGGCTTCGTTCACCTTGCGAAAGAGAGCCTTATTCTCCTCTAAAGACAAAGAACAACATCTCCTCCTTTATTGTCAGTTCTAATTGTTTCTTTTAGGCTTTAATGGTTGTTGTTTTCATCTAATCAAAAGAGAAAAAAGAAGTCTTGGGTGGTTATTCCTGTTTTTTGTTTTCGGTTTCTATGCCGAGCAGATGTTTAGCCCCGACTACGTGCATGTGACCGATTATGGCGTTCAGACCAGCAACGACTGCAAGCAGTAACCAGGACATTGATGTCAAGCCGAGTGTGGTGTTTGCGGTGTCGCCGATGACTCCTAACAAGGCGAATAAAAAGCAAGCATACTGACAAGCATCACCGAATATCGAACATTGTCTAATCTCGGCCTTTACGTGTTCACGGTTCTTGAAGGGTTTGTCTTCCAAACGGCTCATGACTGATTTATCGCCTCCTTCTTTTTTCTTTGCAGTAGCGTGATTTCAGGTTGTATTAAAGATTTGAGAAGGAAAATGTGAGCATTGCAGTATTCATTCAGGTGCAGACCCTTTTCCAAAGCCTGACTGAGAAATGTTTTCCACGGCAACCAAGAAATCCTTGAAAGGCAATGCCACTATAAGCTCGTTCGGAGACCATTTGTGTCTCTGCCTTTCAAAAAACGATATGAAGTTTATGTCAGGTTTCCCTTTTGTCAAAGCATAAGTAACGGCTGAGCACATACTGACTGCTGGATAATGCGTGAAGGGCTCAGCTCCTTTAAACGACGCCAGCCCAAGTATTCTGTCTGCCTGCGCGGCATTCACAAAGAACAGAACCACGTCCGGCTCTATCTCGAACGTATCAAGAGGACCCAGAATGAGAAACCTGCCTCTGTATGGCGGCTCGGGCTGTTTTGATATCGAAGCCTCTGCAGTTTCTTTTGACTCGTATGCTTTGGCCTCCAAAAATATTGCCGTGAGTTCTTCCATAGAAAGAGCTTGCCAACCTGCCACATGACGACCGCCCGCGCAAGTGCAGTTTTCTTTTGAAAGGTTAATTACAATATTCTCTTGTCTGACAACCTCAAAAGCCTCGCAAATCCTCAGTTTTCTATTAACACCTTTTCTACTAGGGCTTTCAGAGAACTTTGCACCAATTGGCATGTCCCTCAATTCCAAAGCTTGAACAATCTTCGCTACATGTTTTTCAAACGGAGGCATCTTTCTTCTTCTCTTTCTATATTTCAGAGGGATAATCCAGTTTCTTAGCTGTTGAAAAGATTTGTATTCTGCTATTTTTCTCTTTTTCTTTGTATGTATTCTTCTACCCATTGTTTGGCTACGCTGTCGGGCACTTGCACGGGCGGATGCTTAAACGCATAACTACACATACTAGTCAATACTCCGCCTATCTTCCTGTCCAAAGCCAACTTCACAGCCCTAACCACGTCTATCACTACACCAGCACTGTTCGGAGAATCCTCTACCTCCAACTTCACCGTAACCGTCACAGGACGATCACCAAACTTCTTACCCTCCAAATAAATGTAACAAATCTTCTTGTCGCCCAAAAACTGCACGTAATCGGACGGACCAATACGAGTGGGCACCTGATAGGGAATTAGGCTCGTAACCGCCTCCGTCTTGCTAATCCGCTTAGTCTTAAGCCGTTCCTCCACAGTCATGTTCAAAAAATCCGTATCCCCACCCAAATTCAACTGATACGTCTCACCAATCTCTATGCCTCTGTCCAAGCACAACTGCGCCAAAACCCGATGCAAAATCGTCGCACCCAACTGACTCTTAATATCATCACCCGCAATGGGTAAACCCTTATCCTCAAACCTTTTAGCCCACTTAGGATCCGTAGCGATGAATTCGGGAATACAATTCACAAAAGCACAACCCGCCTCCAAACAAGCCTCAGCATAAGCCCGAGCAGCACTGCAACTCCCAACAGGCAAATAATTAACCAAAACATCCGCCTCCGCTTCACGCAAAACCTCAGCCACGTTAGCAGGCTCAATACCCTCGCCATAAACCCGAAAAGGCTCACGCATGTGAGGCGCCACACTGTCTAAAATAGGACCAGCCATTACCTTAACACCTAATTTAGGCACATCCTCGCCAAACCGTTCACAAACATTAGGCTCAGCCCAAATCGCATCCGCCAAATCCAACCCAATCTTCTTCCTGTTCACCTCAAAAGCAGCAACAAACCGCACATCCCTAACATGATAACCCCCAAAAACGACGTGCATAAGCCCAGGCACAGTTGCGTCTTCTTTAGCGTCCCTGTAAAACTGCACGCCCTGCACCAAAGCCGACGCACAATTGCCCACACCAGCAATGGCTACACGAACTTCGCCCAATATAGTTCCCTCGCATACCGACAAAACTCAACGCACCAAACACTACTTAACCTTTTTCCAAACAATCTACAAAAACTTGATTAACACCGAAGGACTAAAAACATAAGCCATAACACGGAGAATCGAAACCCCATGGAAAAAGAAAAACCAGTCACCATAAAATACGAACCCTTCAAAGAAGTCGTCGTCATGGAATGCACCAAATTCCCAACACCCGACGACCTCGCAAGGTTCACCAACATAATCGCAGGCGGCAAAATGGCAGGCTTATACTGGACAGACGGCGTAGCATTCCTCTACTTCCCCTTGAGCATTAACACTGAACTCACAGCCAAGGCGCTAATCGAAGAAGGCAAAGTCTACTGGGCATTCCTCAGCTACGCACTAATGCCAGAATTCAAATCCATAATCGAAACCAAAGAGAAAATCCAAGTACCCATCCTAAACATGAGCACAAACCCACTCTTCCAAAGAGTCGCAGCATGGCTCAAAAAACAAGGCTAAACCCGCCCTAATTCTCTTTCCCCTTTCTAGCCAACCAAACCTTTTGTTTAACGAAAAGAAGGCAATTGCTTGAAAACCGTCATCCTACAAGGCAAAGTCTCCAGCGGACAAGGAGGCGGAACCAGATTCCTAAGCCTCCCCTGGGTGCAAAAACAAATCATCGAAAAACTCGGCTTCAAACCGTTCCCGGGCACTTTAAACCTTCGTTTAACCGAGAAATCTGTTAAAACCAAAAAAGAACTCATCGAAACAGGAAAGGCGATAGTGATAGTACCCGTGAAGGACTTTTGTTGCGGCTTTTGCTACAAAGCACGGATTATGGACAAAGTAGACGGCGCCGTAATAATGCCTCAAGTGCCCGATTATCCAGAAGAACTCCTAGAAATCATTGCCCCCGTTTCTCTGCGCAAAACGCTCAGGCTCAGAGAGGGCGACGAAGTTCGGCTATCAGTTTATCTTCCTGCGTAGCCTTTATCCCATGCCTCTTCATGTAAAGCTCAATATAACTGTCGAACCACCCATGCCGCTTCAGATACCCGCCGTACCACGACAACGCCGCCATACTCCTCGCAGCAGCCTCAGGCGACCCATAACTCGGAATGCCCAACTTGTCGAACCGTGACCTGATGTACAACGCCATTTCCGTTTCGCCGATGTCGCAAGCCACCATGGGCTTAATACGCTGCCTCGCAAGGTTGGCTATCTTGTCCACAAAGTCTTCCTGCAACGCAGGCGTCTGATGCAACCCCAAGACGATTATGCCGTCCACTTCCGCCGATTCGAGAAGAATTCTCGTCACGGCTTCGAACATCCCTGAATCCGCAGAGCCAGTAACATCCACAGGATTAAGAACCGCAGCGAACTTCGGAAGCTTGCCCGTGTCCTTTAGCTTTTCAAACTTCTGAACAAGCTCACCAGAGAAACGGTTAACACTCAACCCTCTCAATTCGCATTCGTCCACTGCCATCACCCCTGGACCACCCGCGTCCGTCAATATGCCCACGTTTTTTCCAGCAGTAGGCGGCTGAAAAGCCAAAGCCTTGCCCAAGTCAAAGAATTCTTCCATGTTCTGAGCACGGACGATTCCCACCTGTGCGAAGGCGGCATCATAAATCTTGTCAGAACCCGCGATTGCGCCTGTGTGAGATGCGGCAGCCCTCGCGCCTGCTTGGCTTCTTCCGCTCTTGAGCGCGATTATGGGTTTGCGTTTCGTGACTTCTCTGGCGATGTTCATGAATTCTCTGCCCGTTTCTATCGCCTCTGCGTAGAGTAGTATCACTCGGGTTCTCTCATCGTGCAAAAAATAATGCAGCGTTTCGGCTTCGTTGACGTCGCATTTGTTTCCAAAACTAACAAATTTGCTAATTCCAATCTGACGACCCGTCAAATAGTCCAACGCGGAAGCGCCGAACGCTCCGCTCTGGGTGATTATGGCAAGGTAACCCGCCATAGGTCTTGGTGTGGCGACCATCTCGTCGCCTGATGTGAGGACTTTTGTTTCTGGCAAGAAGAGCATGTCCACGCCCGTTTGCGTGTCATAGACACCTAGACAGTTTGGACCCAAAACTCTTATTCCAGCTTTTTTAGCGATAGTGACCACTTCATCTTCGAGTTTTTTATTCCCGATTTCGCTAAAACCAGAGCTTATTATCACTGCGGCTTTCACGCCTTTTGTCGCGGCGTCTTTCATAATCTGTGGAACAAACTGCGCCGGAACGACTATTACCACTAGTTCTAGGTCGCCGGGTATCTTGCGCAGAGACGTGTAGCTTGGATAGTTTAGTATGATTTCTTCGCTCGGGTTGACCACGTACAGTTCGCCCTTGAAAACTCCTCGGCGCTTGTTTTCAACAAAATTCTTAAAAATCACGTGTCCAGCCTTGCTGATTCTCTTGGAACCGCCGACTATGGCCGCGGATTTGGGCTTGAAGAAACTGTCCATCTGTTCTACTGCTCTTTCCATAATGTTGCCTTCTGCCTTTCTCTTGTTAGGGGAGGTTACGCAAATATTTTCCTCTCGGCTTGTCTTACAATCACAATGGGTTTATGCTCAATCTTTGCCAGCATTTCCCAACTGGTTTGGGTTAATGATACGCTGAATTTTTCTGCCATATCCCAGACTGTTCTGCCCGCGCCAAAACCGCGTGCCTTGTTCGCAATAGTGGCGACTCTTAACGCTTCTTCGGTGCTCAACTTTTCACCCGCAACCGCGATGGGAGTTGCCCGTTTCTTCAGTTTCAAAGAACGTCCAACAATGTAAGCTAGGACTCCGCCATTGGAATAAATTCCTTTAAATGATACAGGACGTGGAGTAAAGTGAAAACCACCTAGCGAATAGGTTTTATCCGTGTCGACAATCAACACGGTCACGTCTCTGCCTAGCGTTTGTCTGATGGCTGTGTGAATTTTCTGCACGATTTTTGACGCGTCTGTCAGTGCCAAGCTCACGTACGAGTATGGAAGGTTGCTGCCGTCGATTCCGCCTTCTGAACCATGCATAAATGCCTGCAACAATCCCGCATGCTGCAGTGTCACCTCCTTATGACGTGCGCCTTCTCTGAACGGATAATTTCTAAGACGTTGAATGGTCTCTCTTCTGAGATGGCATAACGGTCCTAAAACACAACCCCAAATAGTGCGCGTCCAGTATTTTGCCAGAAACCTCGCAGTGAGGGAAGGTTTGATTTTGTTTTCGTCGATTATGTTTCCTGACGCGGTTGAGATTGCCTTTTCAGAAACCGTGACAATGTCGCCATCTTTCACTCTGCCTCTAACCACATGTATGATATTGGCGATATAGTCTTCGCTTGGCTTCCAATATCCCGTGGAGACCGCGAGTGCTTTGTATGTGGTCACTTTTCCAAACTCAATTTAGCGCTTATAAGTAGGGCGCGTTCGGGTCAAACACGTAGTTGGTGCTCGTGTTCGCTATGCCTTTTATCCCGCGGATTTGCTGTTGCACAATGGCTTGCAGTTTCTCTTTCTCCTCGGTTTCTACCTTGACCACAATGTCGTAGTCGCCGTACAACTCATACGATTCAGTGACACTCTTTATTCGGCGTAAGCTTTGCAGAACTTCTTTTTCCTTGCCAGGAAGGACATTGACGAATACGAAGGCGGTTTCCAAGGGTTTTTCACCTTTCGCAAGAGAAGTTGCTGTGGTGGAGTTTAACCTTTTCTTTGGGCTGTTTTTTACATAGAAATATTAAGCAGTGATCCACGTGTTTTTTATGTCAAGTATGCCCTAGTTCAGGTCTAAAGGAAGTCTCGAGGAAAAACCAGTGCCCAAAAAAGACGAATCTTCATCTGCGAACATTTTTGAGATGCTACTCGAGACGTCAAAATCTAAGGAGAAAAAGAAAAGAAAAGAACTCTTAGAGGCGGCAGGGACTAAGGAGTTTTTTGATGAGGGAAGCATCGAGATTGACATGAAAACCTGCAGGGGCGTGGAATGTAAACTTTGCATTAAGGCATGTCCCACTAACGCTTTGTACTGGCGTGCTGGCGAAGTGGGCATAGCCAGAGAATTATGCGTCTACTGTGCCGCTTGCGTTCTGAACTGCATAGTTGACAATTGCATCAAGGTCAAAAGAAAACGGTCAGACGGAACAGTAGAAGTTTTCAGTAAGCCCGCTGATGTTTTAACGCTTCAGAATAAAATCTGTTCCTTCCGAAGAAAGGAGTTGATAAAGTCGATTTTCTCGAATGACGAGGAATATTTTAAGCGTTACGTCAACCGCTGATTGACTGCTCTAAGGAGCTAGGGGCTTTTTTGAAATTAATTCTGGTTTGGCTTCTAGGTCGACAACTTCGAGGTTTAACAGTTTTCGCGTATAGTCTTCTACGAGTTTTTCTCTTTTCTCATAGCATTCGTCGATTTGGTTCTGAAGTGAAAGTAGTTCTTTCCTGATTTTTTCGATCAGTTTTTCGTCCTTCATCGTTGTTCACCGTCCATCCTACGTCGACATGACTGTGGCATAATGGTTTGTATGTCTCACGCCGCGACAGTCACAGCTCACAAGTAGTCTTGAAAAAGAGTTTATAGTTTATGAATTACTGATATTTATTGTCGTTTTTCGACGGCTGATTATATTAAAACGGGCTAATCTCACTTATTTATGGCGCTGTCTGAGTGTATAGTCCGAATTTATCGCCCTCGCTGGTGAGGATAGCGAAGTTGTAATGCGTTCCGCTGATGAACGTGCCGGTAACTTTTATTGTCACTTGCTGACCTCTCGGCAATGCGTATGGCAAGACTGGAATATCGGGTCGTACCAGTTCGTCATTTACTCTGACTGCAGCTATTGACGTTTCTGGAACCGACTGTGTGGTAAGCGTGTTCTTAACTGTCATGTTGAAATACGCGTTATTGGTTCCCCACGCGTAAGATGTGAATGTGAGTTCCGCTGTTTTCATGGGTGAAAATTAACGGCGGGTTCATTATTTGAAGGTATATGGCTGATGCTAAACCCGCCATTGATGCAATAATCAAGGCGATAGCAATGTATTTCTTTTCCACAGTCACCCCTTCCTTCTCTGCTTATATCTCCTCGTCGAGCTTACAAGAATATGATAGGTAGTTGGACATTTAAATCTTACGAATTACGACTCTTTTTTTAGACCAAGATAGCCAATTAAAGCTACACTGGAATATAGCATCGTCGTCATCAGCGCACACATCATTTCCCTATTTTTGTTCATGTTATCAAAACAGACATTTTTTGCGGATAATTTATGAAACGAGAATATGGATTCTAGTCTTTGCCCCACTTTTCCTGCAGAAACTTCGGAATATCCGCTGAATCCCTTGGACCTACTAGCACTTGCCAGTTGCTTAGTTCTTCAATCTCACCGCTTAGCCGAGCTGCCTTACCTGGAATGATGAGTTTCCTGTGCTTCACCTTTCCCTCAACACCCGTCTGCTTAATAGCATCCGAAACCTTTTCCGAAGTGAGCTTGCGCCCAGCAACCGCGCTGTCAACCGCTATGCCTTCCGTGTCAATCACGATTAAATAACAACTCACACCGCTCGACTCGATGTCAGAAACCACGGTGTAATAAGTCAAGGCAAAATTAGTAGTCATCATCACAGGCGAACTTTCATTAGGCGCTCCAAAAGTCCGCAGCCCAGGCTCAACAGCCACTGGCTTCCGAGGGTCGGTGTAAATGTTCTGACGCAAGATAGCAATTGGTAGCAGCGACCAGCCGCGAGTACTGTGCATTATGATGATATCGGCGTAACGGTTTATCAGCATCCCAGCCGCGTAGGCTTCATTCCACAAGGCAATTTCCTGCGGCATACTGCCCCGCTCAAGCCAAGCAGTGATGGGCGTTCCAATCAATGGAAACCCGACGAGCTCGTCGCCCTTCTTACAAGCCGCACGACGGAGCATGGTGAAATTGTTAACCGTGTCGGCTAAGCCTTCGCCAACAAAAGTGCCAGGGTCTAACACCAAATCCTTCACGCCGTATTCGATTAGCGTCTTTGCTAGGGATTTCAGTAGGTTGAGGTCATTAGGCGCATAAACCGCAAGTGGACAATTGTACATCAACGCGAGTTCTGCCACGTCCTTCCAGTTGTCCATGGTAGCGGCGTACAAAAGAGGCCTCTGCTTTGGAACAGCCATCAAACCCGCCTCCAGCACTTCAGGGTTGAACGAGCAGAGAATCAACGGCAAAACAGTGTTTTCCGCCACTTTCTTGACTGCTGCTTTGAATTTTTCCGGCTCATTAGATGTAGAGCGGATGGCTATCATGTTTAGCCTCAGTTTGGTGCCGATGTAAACATACTCGAAACCCTCGGTTTTCTTCACTCTACCCAATAGCTCGTCGTCAGGCATTTCGTCCGTCACGTCTATAGCGATGGCGGTCGGGTTAAAATACGTGAATTCATGGCGGTACATGACGAGTTCGCCGCCAACGGTGTAGGCATGGGCGCCTTCGCCTATGACCACTTCTTTAACCGCTGGCTTGAGCATCTCAAAAAGCTGCTTGTACGCCTTCTCGTTCTCCTTCTTCAACAAGGGTGGGCACTTTTCTATTTTGACTTCGCGGTTCACGACCTTGGCCGCGAAAGCCATGCAGTTGTCTTCGCCGCACTCTTTGCAGTTAATCTTTGGCAATAACATGTAAACATCAATGGGGCTGAGTTCCTTTATGCCGCCTTTCTTAACCTCACGCTCACTCATCACTCTGTCCTCCTACATCTTCGCAGAAACCCAATTCGCTATTCTTTCAACCTTGCCACGGTTTCCGCTCGTCAGCTCCGTGATTATGTCCTTAAGCGTCTTCACCGCTGCAGGATGCATCATCATGAACAAGTCAACGCCAGCCAGCAGCAGATTCGTAGCCGTCACAACTTCCCACAACGGACCACGAAGCTCTCGCGGGTCCCATTCAGGCGGCATATCCATCCAAGCCTCTCGAGCTGCCCAAGCGTTAGTGGTGCCCGAAGACATGGGATGCTGCAGTTCGGGGTCGCCCATCAAAGCCGCCAAGCGTGCTCTTTCCATTATTGTGAAGGCATATTCCAAACCGTACCCGAGTGCCGCAGTCGTGGTGTCCATGACAATGCGTTCTTTGGGCAGAAAATCATACAACCTACGGTTAAGCTGACGTGCCTGATTCAGATCCATAGGCGTGAAGGAAAGCACAGCGTGACCGTGCTTGTTTATGACGGTTGCGACTTTTTCGATGTCCATGTCCTGCGTCACGGAGCTGAATAACAGTCGTTCGCCTGCAGCCATCTCTGCGATTAACTCGAAAGCCGCAGCGTCTTTCTTAGGGTCACCGCACCCGCCGACTACAATCGGCACGTCCACAGCCTGTAGCACGTTTTCCACCGTTTTCGCCGCGTCCCTTGGCGACGTATCTTTCAACAACGGGTCGATGCTGATTATGTGCATCGTAACCATGTCGGCGCCGAATTTATCCACAGCCAGCTTCGCCCAGGCAACAGGGTCTTCCATAACCTCTTTCACGTGCATCTTCACCGCCTTAGCCAAGGGTACTTTCATGTCGAAAACGTCCAACGAAATAATCGGTCTGTGCAGGGTTGGGTTTTCGAATGTGTAAAAAGCGGGAGACTTTTCGCCGCCGATGGTTATGGTTTTGCCTCGGCTGCCGCCTTGGCTTTTGGTGGCACCCAGCGTTACTTCGACTACTTGCCCAGGATATTGTTCGATTGGAGGGATGAAGTCTGCTTGAAGGATTTCCGCGGGTTTCGCCTTTACGAATGGAGGCACTGTTTTAGGCAGCGGCATGCGAGGAGTGGCGACAACGCCAGGCTGGAACCACAGTTCTAGGTCGCCGAATTCCATTTCCACGTCTTCGAGTTCGATTTCTTGGAATTTGGCTAGCTGTTCGAACAGGTTAAGCAGATCTTCTTTTTCGTCTTCCTTCTTCTCTCTCTTTTTCTCAGGCAATTAGTGTGTCACCTTTTCTCTTGCTTCTCGTCTTTGATGGCTCTTATGATGACCTTTTTGGCGAAAATCTTGGCGTCTTTAAGGATTATTTTGTAGCCACCCGCCGTAATCGGCAGTGTTGAAACGGTTGCGACAGGCATGGTTGACATCGCCTCTTCTGCAGGAACCGTTTCTGCCTCTGGTTTCGCCTCAACCTCTGCGAGTGCCTCTTTCCATCGTTCAACAACTGGATGATTCTGCGCTTTTAGAAAACCTTTCAGCGCGTCCAGCGTTTTGGCTTCATTTTCCGTGGCAATTTTGTCCACAACTTCTTTTGGAATGAAATCTTTAACGCGTTCCTTTACCGAAGCGGGCATCCAGACTACACGGTTCCAGCCACCGTCGGCTTTGAGAAACTTTGGCGACCGCATGTACTCGATGGATATACCGTGGAAACCGTCGACCTGTCTTCCGCCTGCGGTGGAGTCTGCGATGGTGGAGAAGGGCAAGCCGTTTACCGTTACGTCTTTGAAGCCACGGTTCACGATGCCGAAACCGTCGACTTCTGGAATGTAGAAAGCTGCACCTTCGAAGCAGCCGCATGAAGTGTGTGGGTAGCCGAAGGCTGTATAGAGGCAAACTTTGGTCACTTCGCCTAGGGATTTCTTCTTGACAATTTCGTTAACACCCGAAAACTCGCCCTTAACGGCGTCTAAGATTTCGCCTTTGTCGATTTCGAACACTGGACCTTTCGGGTCGACTCTGGCTGAGGCTCTACCGTCAAACCAGCTTATCGAGCCACAATTAGAATAGCGCTGGGGCGTAATCACACACATGTGAGTTGGTGCAAAGGACTGGCAAAGTGTGCATCCATAGAACTTGTCCACTTCCTCGTCTTTGAGACCGCGTGCCTTCGCGTCTCTTGCTTCATAGATTTTGAGCGCCTCCGAGTGAAGCTCCTTGACTTTGGCTGGTTCTGTTATGAAGGTTATCTGTATTTTTTCGATGATGGGTAGTTCGCTTTTGAAGAGCCTTTGCAGGACTTTGCCGATGTACTGGAACGAGTTCAAGCCTTTCTTGAAGGATTTCTTGCCCAGTCGCATCCAGATGTCGTAGCGTTGGTTGAGGTGCATGAAGCCCTCGATAAAATTGCTGTACTCGTGTATGCGTCTTTCGATGACGCCTTCTAGTTCGGGTTCCAACTGTTTTCCTGCGACTTCGATAATTATTCCAAACGGATGCGTGCTTCCCTCAGCCATGTCCTTGATATCGAGGCCTATTATGGAGATTTTGCCGTCTTCCACTTCTTCGGGTTTTTTGACGCGTGCGAGTTCGAATTTGTTCTCGTTCTTAGGTCCGCCGAGTTCCACTTGCATGTCTTCTTTGCGGATGCGTTCGCCCTCGTAGATTACGCCGACGTCGACGGGTATGTCTTCAAACATGCTCATTCTATTCCGCTCCTAATTTGTCAATTATTTCCTCAAGATTTTGAATCCAATCTTCAACTGTTAGATTTGAGAATGACCAACTTGCGTTGGGTTGATAAGTCTTGTCAAGGGACACCGTTTTAATGCTCTGGGCAAAGTGCTTCAACGCGTTCAACAGAATCCACTCCATGTAATACGGAAGGCCAATGAACAAAGCCAAATCATACTGCCCCTTACCATCCAACCCCGGCCATTTGCCATCAACAAGCCGATTGACAATGTCCACCGACGGCATCGAAGTCGTTGGTTTGAAATTCCGTTTAAGAAAATCGCCCACAATATGCGCAGTCGCAACTACGGGAACTTTGCCTTTTTGAGCAAGCTGAATAATGAGGTCAATCAATGCTTTGTCCTTTGCAACCTTATCTAATACTCCAGAACCGACGATAAGGATAGGGCGTTTAGCCTTTTTTATCATGGTCACAACAACTGCCGGCTTTGTAATCAGAAGCGCCTTCTTCGGACCGCCAACTTCGGCTCTTTGCCATGACTCCGCTAAACTCACTCAGTCATTCCTCCTTCTTCTTCCTGATCAGCCTAGGCAAAAGCGTTGGGTCTGGAATTCTGGTTTCCTTCCAGCCTTTCTCTTCAAGAATCTTTACGATTTCATCTTTCATCGTGATTGGAATATCGTTATGATTGCGAACGAACAAGTGAACATCGTCAGGCATTGTGCCATACAATCGTTTGTGCAAGTCAATATAGTGAGTGAGCTTAATAGCTCGTCCCCGTGTTGTGTCGTTTGGACGCATACAGAGCTTGGCAATCATGACCATGGCTTCTTCCTTGGTCTCAGCCGCGTAGAACAAGTGTTCCGGTGCAGGACCAACATACACCTTATCGCCCGTACGTGCGTCGTAAACGTACCAGTCCTCCTCGTTCTCTTTACGACCCAGAAGCATACGCCTGTACTTAGAACCATGCGGACCCACAACCACGGGCACGCCCAACCTCCAGAAACCACTCGCAATCGCGGCAGCTTTCTGCGACATCGCACCCCACGCGACGCCCACAGCGCCAACACGGTTGTATATGTAATCCGCAATTTCCTCATAATTCGCCCGCAAATTGCGCTTCGCGAATATCATCGCGATTTTAATGGCGGCACCTGCTATGTGAGAGTTCGCCACGCATGAGCCCACGTTGACTATGCCTCCAGCCTCAAACGCGCCTGAGAAGGCTTCGTAGGGAGTTTTTCCCTCTTCGTCCTTGTACATGGCGGCAGACATGGCTGAACAGCCCGAGGTAACCACGATGTAGCGGCGTTTAGCAAACTCAGTGGCTATGTCTGCAACTTCTTTGCCGCCCTTCGGAAAGTTAGCACACCCGACGATGGCAACGACTCCTGGAATTTCACCTAGGACTATGGGGCTGCCGACGTTTCTTATTTCCACGTCTTGTATGGCGCCACGGCCAGAGCGTACGAGAAACTTTTCCTCTTTCATCTGTTTTTCTGCAGCTTTAACTATGAAACTGTGAATGGGAATGCCGACTGAGCAGGCGTGTTCGCACCTTCCACAGCCAACGCACAACTCGTAAAGCTCTGCAAGTTTAGTCAAATCTCCCTTGCCAGCCGCGGTTATAGCGTCTGTGATCGGCATCATATTAGGACAGGCCCGTATGCATTCGTTGCATTTCTTGCATTCCTTTGCTTTCTCAATGAGCTCTTGGACTTCTGGGAGCGTCTTGAACTTTTTACGAGTTGGGGCAACTTGTGTCACTACTTTCGCTGCCACTTCGCCAACTTTGTCGGGATTAAGGATCAAAGCTCCAGGTGTTTTTCCGCTTACGAGGTCGGCTACTATGTCGTCAACAGCATCGTGTGTGCGGTCGGGTAATCCTGCACAGTTCTTCTCGCTCGTGGCGATGACTGGCGCCTTAATCTTCTGCGCCTCGTCAAGTACATCACAGCGGACGCACTGCTCATCAACCACGATAAGGTCGGGCACGCCGCTTCGGATGAACCGTAACTGCCAAGAAATCGGACCTACAATCTTCGCGCGCTTTTCATACCGTGTTATATCGTGCGCCGTGCAGCACAAGCCGCATACTTCCACTTTATTCACTAAATCGTTATCGCGTAAGTAGTCAATAATTGAAATAGAAGGAACAACGTTATGCCCGATAACCATAATCACGGGCTTCTCAATATCAATCGCGCCAAAACCCAAGCCCACCAAAGGCGCATCGGGGTCGGCTTTTGGAAATCCGTATGCAGAAACCTGTGCGATGTCGGCGATTTCTAGGGCAACATGGTCTATCATGCCTGCTTGGAGCACTTTGGATTCAAAGTCAAGATTGTCTGCTTCTTGTCCTGTGTGCGTGGATGCCAGTAAGTGAGTTAGTTGGCTTTCTGCATAGTTTTGAATGTCTTCCAAGTCGCCGAGTGTTTTTGGCTTCACGCCGCACACTAAACGGACAATCGGCGCTTCGATTTCAACGTTCAAGCCACCGATATCGATTGGGTGTCGGCGTCCATATTTTTCGATTAAATGGTCTATCATGTGTCGTGCGTGTCCGAGGTGTGTGGCAGTACCTATGCAGCATGCGAGCAACACGATGCGTGACTGTTGAGCCGACATGTTTATTCCACACGCGCCGCGTTTGTCGCCCGTCAAATCGCATTTGCCGTAGGTGCAGAGGCAGCACATATCGCAGAAGGGCATGTAGAAGGGCTTGTAGCGCTTGAGCAGTTTCATGTCCCACTCTCGAAGCGCCGTGACCGAGGGAAAAGCTGTTGGACCGAGGGGTTCTTTCCATGATTCGTCGACGATTTTGCCCAGAGAAAGTTCTAAATCCTTAATTACGCCAGTGTTGGTTTTTAATTCCTTAATTTTCAGTTTAACGTCTTTTTTGGACAATTCTGCTACACTGCCTTGGCTCGAGAAGTAAGTGAATAATCAGGGAGCGTTATTTAATCTTTATGAAAATACGTCAGGTATGCGTTAAACTCGGCACACGTGGAGTGTGTAGTATTTTTTTCTTCCGAAAGCGTTAAAAGCAGCTCAGACGTAAAACATATAAGATATGCTGTAAGATATACTGATTATGACTAGAAGGGCGCATGGAAAATGCTGAAGAAAAGCACTGTGAAAAGAACCACGATAATTCTCGACGAAGACGAACGCAAATATATAGACAGCCTCATACAAGACGGCAAAGAACAAGGCTTGAAACCCCTAATCTCGAAAATGCTAGACGTCTACCGCAGCATGATGATATACGACTGGAAATACCCCGGCGAATACTACTGTGGCATAAGCAGAATAGCCTTCTTAAACATAGAATTCATCGAAATACTCCTCAAACACGTCCCAGATGATCACTGGCGCGAGGTAGGAAAAGAAACGGGCAATGTCGCCAAGGTCTCGATGGATGCCAGCTTAAACATGGACACTACAGACCGCGAAAAATGGGCAGAAGTCTTCAAACGCCTGCGTGTTCAGGGGCTCGGCGACTTTTACCTACGGGACAAGTACATAATCCTGAAGGCACCCTTCATTAATAACGGCGAATTTCTGTGCGGATTCTTGGAAGGACTGTTGCAGCAGAAGCTGGAGCCTCGCACGTCTAGTGCTCCGTTTGTTTTTGAGCTTGTTGAGTGATTAATTTCTGTTGGTTACCTGGAAGTTGTAGGGTGGTTGTAAAACTATTCGGATTCAGATTTCGAATTCATATATCTTAAATCGAAAGATTACCGATTCATGCTTGATGGTAGAATAAAAGTGCCACCTTTGATGCCAGAATTCTTCGTGCTGCTAGGAATCGACATATTCCTAGCCATCAGTCTGCTCACGTGTCTCTTCGACAAGCACTTCCCACCCATGCTGCCGTACATCTACCAATTGGCATCATTAGTAGGGTTCGGCAACCTTCTAATAAGCAGAGAGTTTCTCCAAATCTTCGATGAATACGCACGTTTCTGGTACTCCATGGCTTACTTGGCCATCGCACTGACAAACATCGCCGCCGTCAACATCTACCTCGCGTTTTCCAAGAAGCAGTACACCGTTGCCAAAGTCTTCCTTTCGGCTGTCACCATCCCATCATTCCTTGTCTCGACACTTTTCATTAACAACTACGCTCAGGTGGCAACATACCCGATACTGTCAATCCCACAGCTCCCATTAAGCTCCGTCTTCGTCGCCGTCGTCGCTCTCGACACGCTAGTTGTCGGTGTAGGAGTCTACATCTTTCTGAGACCAAAATGGTGGCACATAGCAGCTACGG
>Ga0315268_10003858_pt1 | contig 16420 bp, 14 predicted proteins | sample C1_top_MG_FD_204535 | JGI IMG/M metagenome (GOLD analysis project Ga0315268, IMG submission 204535) | Sediment microbial communities from Yellowstone Lake, YNP, Wyoming, USA - C1_top | ecosystem: Environmental > Aquatic > Freshwater > Lake > Sediment | place: USA: Wyoming | collected 2017-08-01
CTTCGCGTGCAGGGCGGCGGGCGCGCGAACCGTTCCTTGTGTCAAGTGATTTCTTTGCATTTTTGTAAATATTTTTCCGTGCTAAAATTCCCGTCCTATTGGGGCTGAATGTCTAAACTTGAGTCATCCTAGATGGTCCATTAAAGCATTGGCAGGAATAATGTGCGGAACATTTTTGAGCAGAATCTCTAATGGGCAATCTGGGTTTATCCTGTCCAAACACTCTGCTCCGGCTGAAGGATGGCAGCACCACAAGGTAGCGACGGTACGTTGCTATCTGTTCCATTTGCCGGGCAAGGTGGTGCGGCATGCCGCAGCGTGGGTATTGAAGATTGCAAAATCAGAGTTCGAATTGTTCCGAACCATTGGTGAAAAGAGCTTCAAGCTGGCAGTCGCAAGCGCCCCTGACAAGAAAGCGACAGTCAAAGGCAATAGTTCGGCGCATATCCAGCGCCGGGGAATCACTTGACTTCAGCTTGCCTAATAGATCAGTTTTGAAGGGGGGAAGCCCTCTTTGACGACTTGCCATTGCTAAACGCGCGCGTCAGCAGGTTTTTGACACTCAGAATACTCGGTATATCGTATGCCGGTACGTTCCGTTGATTTCAATTGCGGATTTGGTGCTGTTACCGAGTTGCCCGCCATCCACGCAAAACTGCTAGACTAGCCATTTCGCGGCGAGCCGTGACAGGCATCCCGTTTAATACGTTAATAGTCTGTTTTTATACACCTTTTGTTTCCCGAGAATTTATGCTGAAAATCCCTGGAGTACTTCGTCGAGTTGGCCCTGGTCTGGTTACGGGTGCTGCCGACGATGACCCCAGCGGCATAGCAACTTATTCTCAAGCGGGTGCGCAACTTGGACTGCAAAGCTTGTGGAGCGTGCTGTTTGCGTGGCCTTTGGTGGTTGCAGTCCAGGTGATCTGCGCGCGCATTGGCGTGGTGACGGATCGTGGTCTGGCCGCCAATCTGCGCAATAATCTGCCGCGCCCGGTGCTGCTGACGGTGGTGGGTGCGCTGTTGCTTGCCAATACCCTCAATATTGCCGCCGATCTGGCCGCGATCGGCGATGCGATCCAGCTGCTGTTTGGCGGGCCGCAGCATTGGTATTCGCTGGGAGCCGGGCTGTTGTGCGTTTTTCTGCAAGTCAGGATTCCGTATGATCGCTACATTGGCATATTGAAATGGCTGACGCTTTCTTTGCTGGCATATGCGGGGGTTATCTTTACGGTACATATTCCGTGGAAGCAAGTCATCCACAATGCCATTTTTCCCACATTGCAATGGACGCCCGAATACGTCAGCATGATCGTCGCCATTTTTGGTACGACCATCAGCCCATACCTGTTTTTTTGGCAAACGGCGCATGAGATCGAAGAACGTAAAGTCACCCGGATGAGTAAAAGCGAAACGAAGATAGAGCTCACCAAAGAGTTGCATCGGGTTCGTCTGGATACTTCTTTTGGCATGGGTGTTTCAATCTTCATTGCCTTTTTTATTATGCTGACAACAGCGGTAACATTGCACGTTTCGGGCGTGACCGATATTCAAACTTCCAGACAGGCCGCAGAAGCATTGAGGCCGGTGGTCGGCTCATTTGCCTTTTTGTTGTTTGCGCTGGGAATTATCGGCAGCGGCATGCTTGCGGTGCCGGTGCTGGCCGGTTCTGCCGCCTATGCGGTAGCGGAGTCGTTTGAGCATCCGACCGGACTGTCGCTGCAACCCGCTGAAGCGCGCACCTTTTATACGGTGATTGCGGTTGCCACGCTGGTGGGAGCGGCGCTTGACTTCACGCCGATAGACCCGATCAAGGCGCTGTACTGGAGCGCGATCGTGAATGGCATCGTTGCCGTTCCGCTGCTGTTTATTATTCTGTGGATGGCAGGGCTGAAAAGAGTGCTGGGTGAATTTGTGATCAAGGGGAGATTGCTTTTTCTGGGCAGACTAGCTGCTTCTGTGATGGCTTTGTGTGCCATTTCAATGATTATATTGTTGATTCACCATTAGCGATTGCGTAACTCGGCAGATACCATGGGGCAGGCCGGGGTTCGTGCACCGTTCGGCCACTTGAACACACAACAAGTCTGCAAGCAGGCCTTTGAGGCCTTTATCTTAAGCTGCAATTTTTTATGGCGATGACCAATATTTTTGAAAACCTGCAACCGCGTCTGGTGTGGGCGCACTTCTCCACACTGTGCGCTATACCGCGCCCCTCGTATCACGAGGCGGCGCTGCGCGAACATCTTATTGTGTGGGCAGAGGCGCGCGGTATCAGCGCCAATGTCGATAGTGTCGGCAACCTGATTTTGAAAAAGCCTGCCAGTCCCGGCTGCGAGGGGCAGCCGGGTGTAATTTTGCAGGGTCATCTTGACATGGTGTGCGAGGCCAATGCCGGTACGCGGCATGATTTCAGGCGCGACCCGATCAACGCACAGGTGCGCGATGGCTGGGTAGTGGCGGAGGGCACCACGCTGGGCGCGGACAACGGCATCGGCGTGGCGCTTGCGCTGGCCGCACTGGAACAGCCGGGTCTGCTGCATCCGCCGCTGGAGGTGCTGCTCACGGTGAACGAGGAAAGCGGCATGGACGGCGCGCGCGGGCTGGCGCCAGGCACCCTGCATGGCAAGACATTGATCAATATAGATACCGAGGAGTGGGGGCATTTCTATCTGGGCTGTGCGGGCGGCGTGGATGTGGAGGTGCGGCATGATTGCGAGCAGGAAGATTTGCCGCCCGGCTATGTGGCGATGCGTATGGAAGTGAGCGGACTGCGCGGCGGCCACTCCGGCATCGATATCCATCTCGGGCGCGGCAATGCCATCAAGCTGCTGGCCGAGGCGTTGCGAGATCTGGCTGCACACACCGATTTGCGCCTGATTGCGCTGCATGGCGGCACCGCGCGCAATGCGATTCCGCGCGAAGCGTTTGCAGTGTGCGCATTGCGTGTGGACGCGCTGGCAAAGCTGGAGGAGTGGGTGCAGCACCGGCATGACGCGTGGCGACAGCGTTTTGCACGGGCGGATGCGAATGTGTCGTTCGCCTGCACGATGGACGAAGTCGCCCACGTGGGCGGGGTGCAGGGGGAAAAAGCCGTTCTTCAGGCAGAGCGCGATCGTTTGCTTGCTTTTCTCGATACTTGCGCCAATGGCGTGTCGCGCATCAGCGATGATTTTCCCGGCGTGACCGATACCTCAAGCAATTTGGGTGTGGTGGCGCTTGCGCAAGGCGCCTTCAAGGCGACACTCAAGGTGCGCTCGCTGCTTGATATAAGGGCCGATGCGCTGGCCGGCAAGCTGGTATCTTTTGCAACCAGTTATGGTTTGCGCGCATGGCAAGACGGTGCCTATCCGGGCTGGACGCCGAACCCTGCTTCGGAAATGCTGGCGCTGTGCCAGCAGGTTTACCTCAAGGAATTCGGCCAGCCCGCCAGCCTGCAGGTGATTCACGCCGGACTGGAATGCGGCCTGCTCGCCGCCAGCCATCCGCATCTGGATATGATCTCCTTCGGCCCCGACATCCGCGGCGCCCATGCCCCCGGCGAGAAGGTGGAGATAGCCTCGGTTGGGCATTGCTGGCAGTTGCTCAAGGCAGTCTTACAGGCACTCGCGAAATCCTAGCGCCGGATTCGCCCGCGCTTTAACGCTGTCTCCCGGCCTGTGGTCGGGTTGTCGTGTAGCCGTGGAAACCCGCATTCGGCCCGATCCTGCGGTGCAGACTCGTCAATGGGTTCCCTGAGCGAGCGGGTCGGCGTTACAATTACGCGCTGGCGCCACTTTTCGATTAACCATAATTAATTGTTTAAAATCAAATTGATAGCGTCGTTACAGCACTGATTGAAGCACTCAAAACACTTTTGCATCCGAAGATGCTGGCCTTGTTGCTATGGCCGATGCTGGCGGCAGTGCTGCTGTGGGTAGGGGCAGCACTGTTTTTCTGGGGGAACTGGGTCGCCAGCGTCACGCAACTGGTGCAGGCAACGGCGCTGCAACAATGGGTAGCGCAGGGGTTTCTGTCCATCGTGGCGCATTACCTGATCAGCATTATTTTGGTGTTGTTGCTGCTCCCGGCGATCTACGTAACCGCGCTGGTGATTACGGCTGTTTTTGCGATGCCCGTGATGGTCAACCACGTCGCCGCCAGATATTACCCGGAGCTCGAGCTCAAGAAGGGCGGCAGCGTCGCAGGCAGTATCGGCAACGCTGTGATTGCTATCGCCGTATATTGTGCGGGCTGGCTGCTGAGCCTGCCGTTATGGCTGTTCTCGCCGTTCGCGCTGCTGTTGCCCGTGATCCTGATGGCCTACCTGAACCAGCGCCTGTTTCGCTATGATGCGCTGGCCGAGCATGCCAGCCATTCAGAGTATGAACAGCTTATCGAGCGTTCCACGGTGAAGCTTTATCTGCTGGGTACGGCTGCCGGGTTGCTGCAGTTCGTGCCGTTGCTCAACCTGTTCTTGCCGGTCTATATCGGTCTGGCGTTCATATACTTGTGTCTGGCGGAGTTGCAGCAGTTGCGTCAGCCCACGCAGGAGCCTGCCGCAGTTGCAGGCGATTTCGATTAACTTCATCATCCTGCCAGTGAACAATTGCCTGCAACATGACAATTCGGCGCAGCCTTATGTCCTGAAGCGGGACGAACAACCGTTTTCTCCACTCATCAGCCTGTTCATGCCCATATGTTAAAAGCAATTCGTGTTGTCATTTTTGTGGTTTTTGTTACGCTCGCATTTGTTGATCGCGCTGTTGCGGCAGCGTGCCCTCCTGCACTGAAGCAGCCAACAGCCGATATGATACAGGGCGGCATGAAGAACGCCCGCGACCACGGCTTTTTGTGGCGCATCAGCAAGGATGCGCGCACTTCATATCTGTACGGCACGATACATGTGGCGAAATTTGACTGGATGTTTCCGGGTCCGCAGGTGACGAATGCCTTGCGTGCGACTGACACGCTTGCGCTGGAAATGGATATGCTGGATCCGGATATTCAAAATCGGCTGGTCAAGGGTATGGCGCTGTTGCGCAATACCGCGATGCCTGCGCCGCTGCTAAAGCGCATGCGGCAACAGGCCGAAGGGCTATGTGTGCCTTACGATACACTCACCACGCTTTCCCCTGAGCTGCAAGTGACCAACCTGACCATGCTGTCGGGGCGACAGGACGGGCTCGAGGCCGGATACGCGATCGATGCTGTGCTGGCGGGAATAGGACACAAGGCGAAGAAAAATGTGGTGTCATTGGAGTCGCCCGAAATGCAACTGCAAGTACTGCAAATGCACAGCACGCAGGAAACACTGGCATTCGTTGCCGATAGCCTGGACGAGCTGGAAACGGGGCGCTCATTCAAGATGCTTAAGCGTATCGCCGGATTATGGGCGGATGCCGATTATGGCGAAATGGCAAATTTTGACGAGTGGTGCGAATGCCTCGATACCGGGACCGAGCGCGAGGTGATGAAACGCGCATACGATGAACGTAACCCCGCTTTGGCAGAGCATATTGATGCATTGCATGGCAGTGGTAAGCGGGTATTTGCCGCGGTGGGCAGTTTGCATATGTTTGGACCGTTGGGGCTGCCGGATCTAATGAAAAAACGCGGTTATCGGGTAGAGCGGGTTATCTTCGCCAACTGAAACAACATAGTGCCACTGCAACAATGCGCTGCATTGTTTGGTTTGGATCATGCACGGGTTTGACGCTTGCTCATGAGCGCGCTAGGCTACGCTTCACGTCAATATGGTCGCAATAAATTCATATGAGCACGAATACGGACGCTACAAAATCCACACAGCTGTTGCTGAAAAACCGGCAAGACCTGAAAGCACGCGCGTTGTTGCTGGGGGACAGGCTGGACTTGAAGCTGTTCAAGATTGCAGACTGCCTGGCGACCACGCCGCTGACGCTGGAGGTGGATACAGAAGGCGGTATCGCGGTATTGTATCGCTACGGCGTGGTAGTGTTTTTCGGGGTGAAAGGGCCGGACGAGGTGCGTTATGTCGAGTCGCTCAAGCCCCTGCTTACCAGCTCTTATGCGACGCCGGAAATCGAGGAACTGGAAATCCACTGCGGCATGGACAGCATCGGTGTGCAGAGCGGAGCGGTTTCGCTGGATGAGATTACGCTGGAGAAATTGCAGGTCATTGCCGACGCGCTGAGCAAGAATCTGGTGTTGACACTCTATGAAAATAAAGTCGCGGGAGAATTCGACAAGATCGAGCCGCTGGCGCAGGAACTGGCCAGCTATGGCAAGGTGAGCGGCGGGTCCAGAAAGCTGTTGTCCAAGATCGGTCACATGCTGCTGATAGAGCATCGCATGGTTGGCCGCGCCGAGATCGGTGACAAGCCGGAAACGTTGTGGAATTTTCCGCAGCTGGAAGGGCTGTATGCCAGCCTCGAAGATGAGTTTGAGCTGCTCGAGCGCCAATCCGCGCTGGATCGCAAACTAGGCTTGATTTCGGATACTGCGCAGACGCTCGCCGATGTGTGGGACAACAAGCAGTTGCATAAACTGGAGTGGTATGTGATCGGGCTGATACTGTTCGAGATACTACTCAGTCTGAATGAGCGGCTGGGCAAGTATCTGTGGTGATGTTTAGCGCGTTCGTTTTATTTTTTAAAAAATATGGGACCAGAGTTTTATGATTCAACTCGACAAGGCGTTGAGTGCGTGGGGAACGACGGATTTCAAAACGATCCTCAAACAGGAAATAACGCATCTGGGCAGCAGTCATCTGCCATTGCAACAGGGGTTGTCTACCGGCAACTATGTGGCCGATGACCCGATCACGGTACTGATTAACAGTGTCGCCGAAACGGAAAACGTTATTCGCGTTAAGGCCGGGATTTTTTACCATGGAGTGATAGGCGGCTGCAGTTGTACGGATGATCCTACCCCCGCCAGTGAAATCAATGAGTATTGCGAAGTGCAGCTCGATATTGATAAAGCAACCGCGATAACTGTGATTGAACTTGTTTAGTATGTGACCGGCGCGGATTACAACAAATATATGGATATTCAGCAGCTCATTAATCTGGCAATTTTCGAAGCATTTGAAAAAGAACAAATCGAGTTTACATATCCGACACAGACTCTCTTTGTAAGCAAGGCAAGTTAACAACCGCAAAGGCTTTTCAGTCGAATTGTTTTTTTATTCAGACAGTGTTTTGGCCGGAATATTTTAGCCCGATACCAGCAGCGCCCGTTGTGCCTCATCCAGATGGCACCATTCGCCTTCTGCCAAGCCCAGCTCGTCGAGTTTTAGTGCGCCTATCTGCGAGCGCCGCAATGCGGTGCAGTGGTTGCCGGCAGCGGCGAGCATGCGTTTTACCTGATGGTATTTTCCTTGTTCCAGCACGATCTCAATCTGCCGCGTATCGACCATGCGGCAGTTGAGTGCAGCCAAAGGAGCAGGCTCGTCGTGCAGTTTCACGCCGCCCAGCAGCTGCGCAATCAGTTGCGGCGTCACCGGGTCGTGCGTGGTGGCGACATACACCTTGGGGATGTGGCGCCTGGGCGAAGATTGAGCGTGGATGAAGGAACCATCGTCGGACATCAGCAATAATCCCGTAGTGTCATGGTCGAGGCGACCGACAGGCTGCACATCGCGCAATGTGAACTGCTCGGGAAACAGGGACAGCACGCCGCGGTGATGGCTGGGTTTGCGCGAGCATTCGAAGTCGGCGGGCTTGTTCAAGGCGATGTACAGATGCTCGCGGTAGCGGTGCGGTTCGCCGAAGACGCTGAATTCGAGATCATCGGTTTCAAAGCTGGCATGGCTATCGGTGACGATCACACCGGAGATGCCGACTTCAGCGTCGGCGATCAGTTTGCGGCACCATTTGCGGGTGCCAAAGCCTTGCGATTGCAGGATTCGGTCGAGGGGTTGTTTGCTCATGGCAAGTCGGAAGTGATGGCCGTAGTTTTGATGTCAGGATATTCAACTGCGTTTATTGCAGGGAGTATAAGTTAAATCGGTATTTTACCGGGCGCAAAATGCTGGAATGGCTGCTATGACTCAAGTGACGGCGATTGATATCTATTGCCGGAACGAAGATTCTCGGTTCTGTGACTCAAGAATGATCAATTGTTGCCGATAATAAATAGACTGCTGTAACGGACAGATTAAATAAAAACAGTTGGGCGAAAAGTCGAAAGCTTATGTATTATGAAAACATGGTAACTATACGATACATAAGCAAAAGTTAATATTTTGGCGGGTAGCGAAAAAAGTTTTTTATTTGCAATTCAGAGGTGGTGTTTGCACACAAATCGTTTAAGGATTAAAAATAACATGCAAGAAACGCAAATCGATCCTGCAACTGGTTTTCTCGATCGTTATAGTTGTTTGCAATTGGCATCTGATTTGGTTGATCAGGTCGGGGGCAATGGCAAGTCTCTGGCCGTGCTCTGGATTGACATTGATCGATTCAAGCAAATCAATGAGTCTTTCGGCTATGAAGGTGGCGATAGTGTCATCTCCTTTGTCGCGGACCGGCTGCGCGAAAAAATCATCGGCAATGCACAGATCTGTCGCGTAGGCGCCGATGAATTTGTTTGTCTTATTCCCGATTATGACATCGACAATGCAGAAAAATTGGGAATTGAATTTATGCGTGCAATCGAGCCGCCTTTGATCATGGGCGATTTTCGGATACGGCTGACCGCCAGCATAGGTATCGCCATTCTGGAGCCTGAGGAAACTTCCGCAGAATTTCTTGAGCGTGCCGACTGGTCCAAGATTACAGCCAAGAAAGAGGGCGGCAACCGTTACATTATATCGGGCAATGAACTCGTTCCCAGCCATATGGGCATCATTCAGGCTCGCGAGGATCTGGAAGTTGAATATTTGCTGCATACGGCGCTGGATACGGGCGGACTCCAGTTGCACTATCAGCCAATTTTGGGGTTTAACGGCAACGTTTTGTCGGTCGAGGGGTTAATGCGTTGTACCGTGAATGGCAAAAACATTCCTCCGGCAAGGTTCTTTCCGGTAGCGGAGAAGAGCGGCCTGGTAGTTCGCTTGGGTGAGTGGAGCCTGCTGCAAGGTACGCGCCAGGCAAAACTCCTGAGCAAACTGGGATTGAACACTACCGTCTCCATCAATGTCTCGCGTGGCCAGTTGGCTGATGCCAGATTTTCGCAAGCGCTATATGCCGCGATCATTCTTGCCGATGTAGATCCAGGCTTGATTGAACTCGAACTGTCAGAGTCGGTGTTTCTGGATACTTCGACGGTGATACAGACTAATCTGCGTACGGCTCGCAACATTGGTGTCAGGTTGGCGATTGATAATTTTGGCAGCGGCTTTTCCTGCTTTGCCAATCTAAAAGATATTCCGGCGACCAAGCTGAAACTGGGGCGCGCCTTTATCATGGCACTGCCCGAAGATAATCGCTCCTTGTCGGTGGTCAAGGCCATGGTTCAGTTGGGTAAGGATTTGGGTATGACGGTGATTGCCGAAGGGGTTGAGACCAAAGAGCAGATGGAATCGCTGAGAGAGTTGTATGTCGATGGTATTCAAGGTTATTATTACGCAAAGCCTATGGATGTTGAGGCACTGTCCTCATGGCTTCAATACAGGGAGCACTCATGAGTAAAGATAATCAGAACAATGTATATGAGTTCGCCCAATCCAGGCGTGTGGAAGGTTTGCTTGAAAGTACGCTTGGCGATAACGGAATTCCGTCTCGACCCGCCATTCTCGACCGGGTTCATATCGAGATGGATAAGGAGGAGCCGGATTTTAACCTGCTTGCACGTATTATCAGTGCTGATGTGGCCCTTGCGGGGGGGCTTATTTCAATAGCCAATTCCCCTTATTTTGGATTCCACGCGAGAGTCCGTTCGGTCAATGAAGCCTTGATGATCCTGGGTTTGGATGTTGCCTGCCGGGCCATTGCCGGCTTGATTTTACGCAAACTGTTCCCGATAACGCTGGCTCTGGAGCGCTTTTGGGATGCGTCTGCAGGGATAGCCCGTATTTCGGGCTGGCTGGCGCAACACCCTGATATGGGCATCAAGATTTCTGCAAATGACGCCTATACCTACGGACTGTTCCGTGATTGCGGTATAGCGGTATTGCTGCACCGGTTTCCTTATTATCACGATATTCTTGCGCAGGCGAATGCAGAGAAGACGCTTAATTTTAACCAGGTTGAAGAAATTCAATGCCCGACCAATCACTCGGTAATAGGAAGCTTATTGGCCCAAAGCTGGTGGCTTCCAGAGGAAATCTATACGGCGATCCTGATTCACCACGAGTATTCAATCCTGCAAAAAAGCGATTCAACCGTGTTGCCCCCGGCAACACGCGGCCTGATTGCGATTGCGCAGTTGGCCGAGCATATATTTCAACACCACACTGGCTTGAGCAAGTCTCAGGAATGGTTCAAGTCGAGTGAAGTTTGCATGCAATTGCTTGAAATAAAAGAGGATCAGTTGCAGGGATTCTATGAAGAAAGTGCGCCGATTTTGGCCAAATACGACTATTGAGAATTCTTTCGGGCCATCGCAAGGCTTCTTGACCCTGCAACGCCCTGTTTTAAGTTAATGCAGGGTAGCCCATTTTTTAAAATACTCGGTCATCATGGTTCTTATCTCCGGACCGTACACGGCCTTCTCCGATTGCTTTAATCCTTCTTCAAAAAACTGCGGACAGTCTTCCGGCAGATTGCGCCCCAAAGTGTCAAATGCACTAATCATAAGCTCTTTATTCATCGTGCGAGTCGCAACAATGGCGAAGTTAAAGTTGAGCATACGCCAGGGCCGGTTCGGGTCGGACTTGTCCAGATCGCTTTTAAATTCGGGTGAAGCGTGTTCTATCACATCATTCATCACATGAAACAACGAGGTTAATACAGCCGTGTCGGCAGTACGATTGGCCTTGGTGGCGAGTATGTTTACGATTACCTCAAGACTGCGGATTTCTCCCCGGTGGCGAATTATCCAGTGCGCGGCAGCAAAGGCTATCTCTTCCAGCATGGCTTTTTCTTTGGGTAAATTCAGGCGTTCAGCCCAGTTGCCCAGTTCTATCAGGCAATTGATAGCCTGATCCCCGATCTGGCTGATGTTGTCTTTGGTAATCAGGCTATTTTGCCCGTGTTTGCTGCCCAATTTTTCATAGATGATAAAAAATTGATTAATTGCTTCAATTAATTGCGACGGTTTAGCGTCATCCCCGGATTGCATATCCCTGCTTTCAAAAGTTCGCAGAACAACGGCGCTGGCTTCAGTAAAGATTTTTTTCAGTTCGTCAGTGGAGGGCATATTGTCTATTCAGGGCAGGCTGGCGATTGTTTTCATGGCCTGCATTATGTCTCATTGGGGCATAAGCAGGCAGAGAATAACCTGACAATTATACAGATGGGGTAATTTTGTGTTTCAGGCCCGGATGCACACTTGAAATTACAGAAACGGACCCAATTTAGAGGCACATCCTGTCATACAACAATGGAGAACACAATGAGCAATACTGCAACAAATAATCGCGAAACCATGGGTTTTCAGGCGGAAGTCAAACAACTGCTGCAATTGATGATTCATTCCCTGTATTCGAACCGCGAGATTTTCCTGCGCGAACTGATCTCGAATGCGGCTGATGCCTCTGATAAATTGCGTTTTGAAGCCCTGCACAATGCGGCACTGTTTGAAAATGACTCCGAACTCAATATCCGTGTGGGCTATGACAAAGAAGCGCGCACGCTGACCATCAGCGATAACGGCATCGGCATGAGCCGCGATGAAGTAATCAATAACCTGGGCACTATTGCCAAATCCGGCACGCGCGAATTCTTTACCCGGCTGTCGGGCGACCAGCAAAAGGACGCAAATCTGATCGGCCAGTTCGGTGTGGGATTCTATTCGGCGTTTATTGTGGCAGACAAGGTAACCGTGCTGTCACGGCGGGCCGGTGAAAAAATCGATCAGGGTGTGCGTTGGGAGTCCGATGGCGGTGGCGAGTTTGTGATCGAAATGGTAGAGAAAGCATCCCGTGGCACCAGCATTACCCTGCACCTGCGCGAAGAAGGGCAGGACGATCTGCTGAGCGGCACCAAATTGCGCAGCATCATCCACAAATATTCCGATCACATTGTGCAGCCCATCCTGATGAAGAAGGAAGAATGGAAGGATGGCGCACAGGTGGTGCTGGACGAAGAGGAAACGGTAAACCAGGCATTTGCATTGTGGGCGCGCGCCAAGAACGAGATTAGCGATGATGAATACAAGGCATTTTACAAGCATGTAGGGCATGACTACGAAGACCCGCTGGCGTGGACCCACGCGCGGGTAGAAGGCCGCCAGGAATACACACAGTTGCTGTACCTGCCTGCAAGAGCCCCGTTTGACCTGTGGGATCGCGATTCCATGCATGGCGTCAAGCTGTATGTGCGCCGCGTGTTTATCATGGATGATGCGGCACAACTGATGCCGCACTATCTGCGCTTCGTGCGCGGCGTAGTCGATTCCAATAACCTGCCGCTCAACGTATCGCGCGAAATTCTGCAGGAGTCGAAAGATATCGAGGCGATCCGCGCCGGCTGTACCAAGAAAGTACTGAGCCTGCTGGAGGATATGGCAAGCAAGGAACAGGACAAATACACCAAATTCTGGGCCGAGTTTGGCAAGGTGCTGAAAGAGGGCATAGGCGAAGATTTCGCCAACAAGGAAAAGATTGCCGGTTTGATGCGCCTGGCCTCCACCCATGCCGATACCGAAGCGAATACCGTGTCGCTGGGCGATTACATCGGCCGCATGAAAGAGGGGCAGGACAAGATTTACTATATCACCGCCGACTCTTTTAATGCCGCGAAGAACAGCCCGCATCTGGAAGTATTCCGCAAGAAAGGCATAGAAGTACTGCTGCTGACCGATCGCGTGGACGAATGGGTGGTGAGCAACCTGGCCGAGTTCCAGGGCAAGCAGCTGGTATCCGTTGCCAAAGGCGGACTGGATCTGGGCAAGCTGGAAGACGAGGCAGAAAAGAAGGAGCAGGAGAAGGATGCAGGCGACTTCAAGGAGTTGACCGACAAGATCAAGACCAGCCTCAGCGGACGTGTGAAGGAAGTGCGCGTGACCCATCGCCTGACCGAATCACCAGCCTGCCTGGTGGCGGACGAGCACGACATGAACGCCAACCTGGCGCGTTTGTTAAAGGCTTCAGGGCAGAAGGCGCCGGTCTCACAGCCTATTCTGGAGATCAACCCCAAACATCCGGTGGTGTTGCGCCTGAAGTCGGAAGAAAAGAAGTTCGACGACTGGGCTGCTGTGTTGTTTGACCAGGCTTTGCTGGCTGAAGGCGGGCAGCTGGATGACCCCGCCAGCTTTGTGAAGCGTGTGAACCAGCTGATGCTGGAGATGAGCGGAAGCTAATCTTTCCACTTTGATTTAGAAGCATGAAAAGGAGCGGCCCTGTCCGCGAACGAATAGCGTTTATCCGCCGCCCTCCCAAAGTTGTTACATCAGCGACCTACTGGCGGCGGATAAACCTCGTTGGACAGCAAGACCAAAAAGATCGAGTACCGCACCGTCAGCGGCGTGGAATTCCTGCGCCTGATATTGCAACACATCCTGCCCAAAGGCTTGCGCCGTGCGCGCAACTTTGGCTTCCTGCATCCCAACAGCAAACGCTTGATCCAGCTGGTGCAGCTGCTGCTCAAACTGACGCCCAGGCCTGTTGCAGCATCGCTCAACACACGCCCCACATTACGCTGCCCCTGTTGTGGCGGTGAAATGAGGATCGTGCGCACGCGCATCAAGCCGCCCTTCGCCTGTCAGTTGCCGCCCAATAATTTGCGCACACAGGCAGCCGGTCGGGAGACGGCCATGTAAGCGCGTTGGCACACGCGCAGGTACATTATCTGTATTGCTTGGCAGAGGCAACAGGCTTGCCGGAAAAGGGCTGAAAAGCGTGAAAAAGCCGGTATAAACTGCGTTTGAAGGTGTTGTTTTAGAGGATGCGTTGCTGCAATGGCAACGCTGAAAACGGATGAGCGGGAAAATGACGACGGTCAGCACGCAAAATTCCTGCAGGTCAAAAATATATTTCCATAACAAAACTCGCATTGACACCGGGCTTGTCCAACAAACGGTTCAGATTGTGGCTCGCTGCGCGATCACAATCTAACCTTACTCGTTAGGCATTTTTCGCAATGATGTGAGTTGGGATGTTGTCGATACTTGCTTGGTTTTTTTCTTCCCAGTATTGTTTCAGGCCGTCCTCGCCCTTTTCCCTTGCCCAGTCTGAGAGCAGCTCCCTGTCGCCTGTATAGGCGTAATAAGGTGCGGCCATACCGCAAGATGTTTGCACCAGATCAATTGAAAGATCAAAGATTTGACGTGCGCCGGGCAACGGATTGAAGTGGGCGAAAAGCTCTTTCCAGTCATCATCGTTCTTGTGGACAACCCTTGCTGTCCCGTAAAGACGAAGAATAAAAGGTGGCCCTTCGAATGCGCAAAACATAATCGTCATGCGCGGGTCTTGTTGAACGTGAGCTGATGTTTCGTTTCCGCTGCCCGTTACGTTAAGCCAGATTACTCGGTTATTGTTTAAAACTCGAAAGGAATCCATTCCCTTGGGAGACACATTAACTCGACTATCACCGGTTGCCGTACCCACGAAAAAAATTTTCTGTTCCGCGATGAACTCGATTAATCGTTCAGAAAGTGATTCGTATTGCTTACCCATGGAATTCCTTGATGATTATGTCTAATTCCATTTCTATTTCAATACTTGAATTTACTCCCTTCTCCCGCAGGCGGGAGAAGGGTTGGGGATGAGGGTTTATGTGCAGAAATATAACTTGCTTGTGCCCAACGCCCCTCACCCTAACCCTCTCCCGCGTGCGGGAGAGGGAACTTGTATCTGCGGTCAGCTTCGCACCACTTTTGATCTGGAAATGGAATAACGTGAAGCTAACCGGCGCGCAGCGAAGCGGAGCGTCCGTGTTGAGCGACGTGTTAGCTGTTCTTCGATTTCGCCGCTTCATCATCTACGGATTTGATAAACTCCGATTTCCCACGCGAATAGCTATCCGACGAATCTTTGTACTGGATCGACAGTGCCATTTTAAGCGCTTCATATTCTGCGGCTTTATCGGGATGTTCTTTCATGAACGAAACAAATAGCCGATGCCTTTTTATCTCTGAATTGCCAGTTTTATATATGTGGACATGATGTGTTCTTTCATCCCCGCCTTTTTGATAAAAACGACGGCCTTTTATCCCGTAATCGCCTTTCGGCTCATATCCTATTTTTCGAAATTGATCATGCATCGTTTCAAGATCATCAAGGCACGATACTTCTACAAGAATATCAATCACAGGTTTTGCCTTTATCCCTGCGATTGCGGTGCTACCAATATGATAAGTTGAAATGACTATACCAGACAGCATTTGGCGCAACTTGCCTGCTTCGATCTCATAATCACTAATCCACTTTGGGTTGTGCTCAACGAGCTTTAATGATCTCATTAATACCTAACGTAAAAGTGAGGGGCTGCGCGCTTTTGCGCAGTCCCTCTCGACTGCCGGGTTAGCCACCTTTCCGCCCGAAGATTCGAACTAGGTGGCGCATGAAGCAAGACGTGATTTCAAAAATGAAGTCCACCTCTTGCTCTACGACAGCGGCATCGTGCTTGACATAGGTGTTCTGATATTTCGCGTAATATTCGATTAACTTTACGAACATGTTTGCTAGCTCAGGCGACCCATCACGCTCCTTAATAAAAGCGCCAAGCGGTTGCAACTGATTCTCCAGAGACTTGTGATTTTCAAGAAGCTCATGGAGAAGTGTTTCAAGTGCAAGGCGCAGGTCATCAAGCACATTGCGGTCGAAGATGCCGTGTGACAATTTCGATTCAGCCTGAATGTAGAGATCGAGCGACTTGGGGATGGCGCTTAACCAATGCTTTGTTTCTTCGACAAGAGCTTGATTAAGGTCGTTTGGATTCGCCTCACTGCTCAAATGGCTGTACCTTGTGAATAGCTGAACCTTGAGCTTGTTTGCCGCAGTGGGGTTCAGCCTTTGCACGGTGTCATGATCGCAAAGTTCGCGGATGATCTTATAACGCCACTGTGACGGAAACGCAGCAATGTTCTCCGCTAAAGCTGTACGCTTGTTGATACCTTGTTTTTCGAATGGGTAGGAGCTGTGCGGAATGTCGACATCGGCATCGACCGCATAAGCGGAAGTTAACTTAACAATCTGCCCGCCGCTAAGACCAAGATTGGTATCTCCGAGAATGTCGGATGCGTGGGTTACAAAAACCATCGGCATATCATCGGAGCGCATAGAGGTTTGTAAGTGGCTAACGAATGAAAGGGACTTCCCCGTCCCGAAGGCGCGGAGAGGTTACCGCAAACGGCCATAAAAGTGCCATGATGGAATGCCTGTATTTCATCAAAACCTGCGAAAGGAGAAAGTCAT
>Ga0315268_10003859_pt1 | contig 16418 bp, 10 predicted proteins | sample C1_top_MG_FD_204535 | JGI IMG/M metagenome (GOLD analysis project Ga0315268, IMG submission 204535) | Sediment microbial communities from Yellowstone Lake, YNP, Wyoming, USA - C1_top | ecosystem: Environmental > Aquatic > Freshwater > Lake > Sediment | place: USA: Wyoming | collected 2017-08-01
GATTATGATCTCGCATAGCATGGAAAGTTTCGCAAGCACTTCCTCTGTTTTTTCGTCCAAAACCGTTATGTCCTCTTTCACGTCGCCGAGCATTATGATTTTCTCAGCCTTATGCTCCCTAATCAGTTCTTTCAGCCTGCTGAACACCCTCATGCTGAACTGCTCGTCATATATGCCCCTGCGCCTGAGCTTGTTTTCCATGCCAAAATGAGTGTCGCCTACAATTAGCGCACCGTTGTGCAGAAGAGCAGGCGCGTTATAGAGGAATTTCATTTCAAAACCCTGCTTTTCATACTGCACGGACCATGGCCATGTGCTTCATTGATTTTTCCAAGTATTCCTTTGTTGCGATGTCCTTGCGATGCCTGACCTTTCCACCGATGGATGTGGTGGCCCCCTCTGCCTTGGCCTCTGCCTCTTCCACCGTGGCGCCGCTTGTGCATATGGCCACTGCCCTTTCATTGGTCAGGAGAATCTTGTCTTTCTTCAATTCGAGAGAATCCACATATGCCTTTGCTCCGTTGTCCCAGAGCACCCTTTCCTCAATCGTTATCCTCTCCTTTTTCTTGGCTTTTTCAGGATATTTTTCAGGAACGACATATTTCACTACAGTTGCCCTTTCCATGAAAGACGTCTGTATCAGCTTCCCTTCGATTACTGAATTCAATACTTCCACAAACTGTGTCCGTAGCAGCATCAGGTTGTTCAGGGTCTCCATGTCGCCAAGGGTCGCATAGACGTCCACCATCACAGGCCCTTTCCTGGCCGCTATGAACTGGCCGCATATCGCCCCCCGGTATTCGATGCCCTTTCCTCTCATTGTTGCAACGAGTTTGGACAGGCAGTCCCTGGCATAGTCGAAATCAGACTGCTTCATGAAAGGCAATAACCTACCGGCAGAATAGCTTCCCATGCCTTCCGTCAGTTCGCCTCCATTGCCATCAAGCGCTCTTCTGGCGGTGTGGACTGGTGGCATCACGGATATGGTCTTTCCATCTGTCATCGCCTGGACAGAAAACCTTTCGCCATCCACCGGTTCCTCGAGCACAACCGAACCATGCCTTTTTATCAGCTCATTGCCGCGTTTTATCATGTCATCCTTTTTCCTGAAATCGCTCTCAGAGAATCTTGCTCCTTTCCATTCCACCCGCACGGCAGGCTTCATTATGACTTTTTTCATCTCGCCAACGGCTTTCTTCAGGTCCTGCTCGTTCTTGCACACCGCCAACCGGGGTATGGCTATGCCTGCGGTTTCCATGAGATTGAACGCATAGACAGTGTTTTCGCCTATCTCGCTTCCGGCGCTTGGAGGCGATGCGACGGCTATCCCTATATCAGTAAGCGCATCGCTGAGGCCTCTCGCAAGGGCTTCCTCAGAGGTCACCAGGGCGATATCGATGTTCTCCTGCACTGCCCACCCGCCTATGGCCTCGATATTCGAGAAATCACAGACAAAAACCTTCTGGACAGAGCTTTCTATTCCAGGGTTCCTTTTTTCCATGGCCACATATGCCTCGCAGCTCCGGGCCAACTGCTCTGCGATTATGTGCTCTCTTGCGCCGTCACCAACAAGAAGGACTTTCATGAAATGCAATCGGCGCTTAGGATATTAAATCCTAGGGAGGGCCGGAGTCCTTCACCTTTTTCCAGAAAAAGTACAACGTGGGCAATGAGAAGGTCGTCGTGATGGTGGCCAATATGACGCTCAGCACCGCATTCAGGACAAGCGCCACCCCATATGCCTCTACCATGGTGACGAGGTCCAATTGGACAGCGGTGAAGTTCAGGGCTTCCCACCCGAATCTCCATATTATGGCATAGATCAGCGCCGGGGTAGAGAAGAAAGTCACCCCTGCAATCCATAAGACATCAAATGTGAAAGTCTCGAAAGGCCTTGCTTTCACTATGCTCACGCTTTTCTTGAGTGCAGCAATGACCCCCAGCTCTTCAACCGCCACCCCATAGCGCCAGAATTGCGCAAGGAATCCGTAGATTAGATTGACGAGAATTATGTATATGATACCAATCAGATATGTGGCCATAAAAACAGGGAGCAGTACCAGAATCCCTGTCAGGGCAAAAGCGCTTGATACGCTTAGCAGGATGAGGCCAAAAAGCAGCGTCATGATTATGGCCCCAAATACTGTTATCGGAAGCAGCAGGACAAACCATATGGCCGACTCCACCAATAACAACCTCAGCGCTCTTCCCTTCAGCCTATTGGCAGCCTCGAATATGCTGAACTTCTTCCCTGTCAGTTCCGCATTCGTATATGCGCATATGACAAGGCCCAGTGTCTGCTGCACCCACGATATCAAAAGGAGTGCAACTGCGCCAAATACCAAAAGCGCAGCAAGGAGCGCAATTATCGTGTAGAACGCTCCGAACTGCTGGACGAGTGCCTCCAACCCTCCCAGAGCCAGGACCAGCCCAAAAACAATCGCCCCGAAAAACACCAATATGAGGCCTTTTATGAATAAGTTCAGGAACTCTATGCTAAGCAGCGAGAGATAATAACGTCCTACGTTCCCACGGATGTAGTCCCACCATCTGCTGAACGGGTCGGCTACGTAATCAGAGAACCTATTCACTTCTTTTTCTGCCATGGTTCATACTATGCGGAAATCAGTTTAAAATCAAACCGAACGCCGCGGAAATGAACTTCAAGAGCCCATTAAATTCATTCCGCGCGAAAAACAAACATGGCTATTTATTTCCGTCATGAGCATCCCAGGCCCTTTCAGCACGAGCTCATGCAGGATCTCTATGCCGCAATGCAGGAAAGGAAGAACATCCTTGTCCAGGCCCCAACCGGGTCTGGGAAAACAGATGCCGCGCTCTCCGCAGCCATAACCTGCGCCAAGGAGAACGACCTCGATGTGTTCTTCCTCACACCTAAAATCTCCCAGCATCGCATCGCGGTAGAGGTCGTGCGCGGGATAGCAGAAAAATACTCCCTTAACCTCCGCGCCGTCGACCTCATAGGCCGCTCGCATTGCTGCATAGACCCTTCGCTGGCAGGGCTGGACAACGACAGTTTCCAGAACGTCTGCGCAAGAAAAAGGAAGAAGCAGGAGTGTTTTTTTTATGCCAACGCCAAGGGCCATGGCAGGCTGGGTGAAGCAAAAGCAGGAACCAGATTCCAGGCGATGCTAGGGCGCTATGGCACTGCCAAGAGCCACCATGAGGTAATCCAGGAAGGCCTGGCTGAAGGTGCATGCCCCTACGAATGGCTCATCAAACTGGCAGCCGCTTCGGACGTGATTGTGGCAGATTACTATCATCTCATGATACCGAAAATCCGCGACATGTTCCTGTCGAAGGTAAAGAAACGCGTCGAGGATTCAATCATAATCATAGACGAGGCGCACAATCTTGCGCACCGTGTGAGGGACAGCCTTTCCAACACCGTGAACACCTTCACATTCAGGCGCATGATTTACGAGATGCGGTCCCTCGGCCTGGATGCAGGACCTGTGGAAGAGGAATTCGCAAAATGGGCAGAAAAGCTTCTTGGAAAAGAAAAGGAGCGCATAATCTCACCATATTCTTTTGAGGAGTTCCTGGCTTCGTTCGGCTTATCCATGGATGAGGCAGTCTTCCGTCTTGAGGAGGCTGGCCTGGAGTTCGTGGAGAAAAACAACAAGAAAAGCGCATGCCTCAGGCTCGCGAGATTCATCCTTGAATGGAACGGTGAGCATGAATGCGTAAGGGTGCTGAGGAGAAAAGGCGAGTTCTACTTCCTTTCGAGAAGGCTGCTTGACCCTTCACCTGCGACCAAAGTCCTTAATCAATGCGCATCAGCGGTCCTCATGAGCGGAACCCTTGTGCCGTTGGAGATGCACCGGGACATCCTGGGCCTTGATCCGGAGCGCACCTCCTTGCGCATCTATCCGTCGCCATTCGACAAGAGGAATGTGCTGAATGTGATAACCGAAAACCTCACCACCAGGTATACTCGGCGGGATGTGGGGGAGTATACTGCCATCGCCCACAAGCTCGATTCCATAATCTCAAATACTCCAGGCGGCAGCGCAGTCTTCTTCCCATCATATAACGTCCTTGAAAGCGTGATTCCGCTCATGAGCTCGGAAAACCTGCTTGTGCAGAGAAGCAGCATGAAACCCTATGAGATAAGGCAGCTTCTGAAGGATTTCAAGCATGGAGGTGTCCTCTGTGGCGTGCAGGGAGGAAGCCTCGCCGAGGGTGTGGATTACTGCGATGGGGAGATAAAGACGGTCGTCATAGTCGGCGTGGCGCTTGAGGAGATGGACGTGGAGATCCATGCGCTCATTGACTACTATGATGAGAAGTTTGGGCGCGGCTGGGATTACGGCTATCTCTATCCGGGCACGATAAAAGCGTTGCAGGCTGCCGGACGGGCAAGGAGGAAGGAAAGCGACCGCGTAGCAGTGGTTTACCTGGACGAGCGCTTCAAATGGAAAAAATATAATTGGATTTTAAACAGAGAAGAGAAAATCGTTGTTACAGATTCGCCGGAAAAAGAAGTGGGGCGGTTCTGGGCCGCTGAGAAAGATGCTCTACACGATCAAATACGCACCAAAGAAGCTTGACGAGCTGCTTGGCAATGAGGAGAAGCTCCAGCAAATCAAGCAGTGGATGCTCCTCTGGCTCAGCGGCAAGAAGAGGAAGCCACTGCTCGTGTGGGGGCCACCGGGCATCGGCAAGACCACCATCGCATATGCATTGGCGAAAGAGTACGACCTTGACCTCATCGAGATGAACGCCAGCGAACTGAGGAACCGCAACAGGGTGGAGCGGATAACGTCTCCGGTATCCTTGGCGTCGAGCCTTTTCAGCCGCGGGAGGTTAGTTCTCATGGACGATGCCGATGTGCTTGCCGGCAGGAAAGACAGTGGGGGCTCCTCTGCCATAACTGCCTTCTTGAAAGAAGCCCCCTGCCCAATCCTGGTGACGGCCACCGACATCTGGGACAAGAAACTCGCAGCGATAAGGAACGAATGCGAGCAGGTCGAACTCAAAAAAATAAGCAAGGTTTCGATACGGAAGCTCCTTGAGCGCATCGCAAAGACCGAAAAGCTCGCCGCAGATGCGGAGAAAATCAATGCGATTGCGGAAAACGCCCATGGTGACGTGCGCGCAGCCCTCAATGACCTCCTGTCCCTTTCGCCGACTGTCCGCGATACCGAAAAAGACATATTCAATCTGATTCGTGATATCTTCAAGGCAGACAGCTATGCTGGCGTGAGGGAAGCCATACGCGGCGATATAGATTATGATACGTTGAAGCTCTGGATAGATGAGAACATCCCCTACGAATATGAGGATGTTGATGACCGGGCCGCCGCCTATGATTCGCTCTCGAAGGCTGACATATTCGATGGCAGGATAAAGAAGCAGCAATGGCAGCTGCTGAAATATTCCATAGACCTTGCGACCGCAGGCGTGTCACTGGCCAAGAAAAGCGTTTACCGGAAATTCACGAAATACTCTTTTCCGAGCTATCTCAGGAACATGGCTCGGACTGTTGAAAGAAGGGCAATGCTGAAGGCGATTGGCACCAAACTGGGCTCACGTCTACATGTGAGCAGAAGGCAGGCGCGCGTCTATCTCCCACTCATCAAGGAATTCGGAAATAAAAATCCGGATGCCGTCGTGGATTTCTATGGCCTTGAAGAGGAGGAATTTGCCTTCATCATGGAGACGAGCGTGAGCCGGGTTAAGAAAAAAGATTAATCAAAATCTGTCATCCTGGTCTGGCCTTCGAGTTGTTTTTTTCTGCTTTCCGCAAGTTTGTCGGCGCTTTTGTATTCATCTTTTTTGCCTTTTTTCTGCATTCCGGACAGGATTGCTTTCATCCTTTTTTCCCGGTTTGTTGAAGCGTAGTGATGATATTCATCCCTCGTGCCTTTTGTCATGAGCACGATTATCTCACCTTCCTTCAGCCTTGCTGCCCGTCCTCTCCGTTGTATGCTCCTTATCTCGCTGGGTATCGGCTCGTAGAATATGACCGCATCAACCGCTGGGATGTCCAGTCCTTCCTCACCTATGCTGCTCGCTACAAGCACGTCGAATTTGCCTTCCCTGAACTCTGCTATCGTCTCCTCCTGCATCTTTCTTGTCACTCCATCCTTCTTTCCGACAAACTGCTTTGCGCGGATTCCGTTTTCTTTCAAAACACTCTCGATGCGTGCAATCTGGGAGCGGTATTGGACAAAAACAATTACCTTTTTTCCGGCGTCTGAAAGCGTCTTGAGCTTCTCTATGAGAACTTTCATCTTGGGGTGGTCTTCCTCCTTCTGGCAGAGGATTTCGACACGCTGGAGCGCAGGGTCCTTGAGGAGCATCTTCGCCGACTTGCTCTCCTTTTCCTTGATTTTCGCCAGGTAGCCCCGTAGCGGATAGATTCCTTGTGTTTCCAGCAGCTCTGTCATATGGAGAAGATGCAGCAGTATGGAGTACTGGACAAGCGCAGGATACTTGATGTTGTGGGGTATGTTCAGTATCCTCTGGCGCAATTCCATGAACTTGCCCTTATGCTTCAGCGGCGGAGGGAAGCCCATGCCAGAAAGCCTCTGGGCATATTTTGAGGTCATCGAGTCGAGCTCTTTCTTTATTTCCTTGAAATGCTCGGAAAGCTCTATCGGGATCCAGGTTATGGTGCTTTTCTGGACGTATGGTGCGACGTCAGGATCGCTATGACCCCGTATCTCCACATTCTCGATGCTGAGCGCATCCATGACCTCTTTTATCCTTTCCCGCCTTCCTCCTGGAGATGCTGTGAGGCCCACGAAAAGGGTCTTTTCTCCCTTTAGTTTCTCGGCCACATAGGTGTAGGCGTAATCTCCCACTGCCCTGTGGCACTCATCGAAAATGATAAGCGAGAATGAAGGCTCTAGGATGCCGTTTTCCAAATCATTCTTTATCGTTTGAGGGGTGCTTACGATTATGTCCGTGTCATAGGTCTCTTTTCTTTTCTTCGGCGCCACCTCACCGCTTACGAGCGACACGTTCTTTTCAGACAGCTCAAGCGTCTTGATGATCGTATGCTGGTGCTGCTTCGCGAGCGGCTTGGTCGGAGTGAGGAAAAGGCATCTACCCTGTTTCATCCTGTCTTTTATGAGCATGAGCGCTATCAGCGTCTTTCCCAGGCCGGTCGGCAGTACCACTAGGGTATTGCCGTTCTGCAAAATAGAATTGTAAATCGAGAGCTGGTATGCGCGAGGGATAAGTTCCACTGTATTATATTGTCGAAAGAGGTTTTTAATTTCAACTGAGCTCTTCGTAAGCCGCTGATATGTCCAAGTTTGAAAGGTCGTGCTCGACCAGGGATTTATCCTTTATCTGCGGCAGTGTGTCTTCGTAGGTCGACCTTTCCTCCCTGAAGAATACGCCTATCGGCATGCGCTCATAGTTTGTTTCTCTCTCTTCAAGAGCTTTTTCCAGCGCCCTGCCTTTGTCTTTGGGGTCATGGCCCGACTCCTCCAGCTTGTAGCAGCGCTTCTGGAAGAATTCATAGGTATTGATTTTGTTGAAAGTGACGCACGGCTGTAGCACATCGACAAGGGCAAATCCGTGGTGGCCTATGGCTTCTTTCATTATCGTTTTCATATGGGCCGGCTCTCCTGCAAAGGCTCTTGCCACAAAGCTTGCGCCGCCCATTATTGCTGTTGAAACAGGGTTGAAAGGAGTCTCCACGACGCCGAACGGCGTTGTCTTGGTCTTCATGCCTATCTGCGATGTCGGCGAAGCCTGGCCTGTTGTAAGGCCGTATAGCTGGTTGTCATGGACTATGTATGTCAGGTCATAGTTCCTTCTCATGATGTGCACGAAATGGCCAACCCCTATCCCATAGCCGTCTCCATCTCCGCCCACAGCTATGACCGTGAGCTTGTTGTTGGCCAGTTTAACTCCAGACGCTACCGGAAGCGGCCTCCCATGAAGGGATTCGAAGCCGTAGGTGTTCACATAATGGGGCGTCTTGCCGCTGCACCCTATTCCTGATACTATTACGGTCTGGTGCGGTTGCAGGTTGAGCTCGTGCAATGCGCCCTTTAGCGCGGCCAGTATGCCGAAATTTCCACATCCCGGGCACCATTGCTGTTTTTCCTTTACATTGTAATCGGTGATGACGGTCATATTCTCTTCCTCCTATAAGCCGTACCTATGGGGGTTGTAATACTCCAAATCCTCCTTTTCCCAGACTGTTATTCTCTTTTTCTTGGCCTTGTAGTTGGTCTCCTTGAGTTTCAGCACCTCTTCCACTATGGTCTCTGGGAAGAAAGGCCTTCCATCGTACCTTAATACGCTGAAGTCCATTTTCACGCCAGAGTACTGCTTCAACACCCCTGCGAACTGCGACGTTGAATTAGTTTCAAGCATTATCCTCACCATTGCCTTCTTCAGGAGCTTTCTCACAGCACGTTCATTCAGCGGAAAGAGATAGCTGAAATGCACGTAATTCGCCTTTATCCCCTTGGCCTGCAGCAATGGAAGGGCATCCACCGCAGCGAGTTTCGTCGAGCCCCATCCCACAAGCGTGATCTCCGCGTCATCCGGGCCATATACGGCCGGCAAGGGCATTTCCTTCACCAGCTTCTTCAGCTTGCTCGCCCTCTTGTCAACCTGCTTTGTCCTCATGATGAAGCTTTCAGAGCTGAATCCACTTTCATCATGCTCGTAAGATGTGCCGACGTGCATGCCATTGGGCGTCCCAGGGAAGGCCCGCGGGGAAACACCGTCAGCAGTGAACGTGTAGCGCTTCCATCTTTCCATCGGCTCAAGCTGTGGAAGTCTGGATGCTATCTTTCCCCTCTCTATCTTCACTTTGGACTGATCGAATCTGTCAGTCGAGAATGTAGTTTCTGAAAGCTGCTTGTCACTCATGATTATTACCGGGATCTGGTATTTCTCGGCCAGGTTGAATGCTTCTGCCGAGAGAAAGAAGCACTCCTGGACGTCCCCGGGTGCCAGAACGACCCTGAGGAAGTCTCCCTGCGATGCGTGCAATGCAAACCTCAGGTCGCCCTGCTCTGTCCAGGTAGGCATGCCTGTGCTTGGTCCGATTCTCTGTACAAGTGCCACAACCACTGGCGTTTCAGACATTGCTGCCATTCCAAGGGCCTCTACCATGAGGGCAAAACCTCCGCCAGAAGTCCCTGTCATGGCCCGCGTACCAGCAAAGCCAGCGCCTACGACGTAGTTCATAGCCGCAATCTCATCTTCTGTCTGTTTTACCACGAGGTTGAACCTGCGTTCGTTTTCGATCAAATAGTGAAGTATTGAGGATGCAGGCGTCATGGGATAGGCGGCAAAAAACTTCATCCCCCCTCTTACAGCACCCAGCGCAATCGCCTCGTTGCCGTTTATTATTATGCTTTTTTTATCAGAAAGCGGCTTCATTTTGTGCTTGAAATCAAACCCTTGCTTTTTGATATAGTCATATCCTGCCTTTGCAGCCCCGAGGTTCTGTTTTATGACCTCTTCGCCCTTGCGCTTGAATTCATCCCTGATTATGCCCTCCAGCATCGAAAAAGGGTAATCTATCATCCCCAGAGCAGCGCCAAGCGCAGCCATGTTCTTCATCTGCTCAGTTCCACCAGCCTCCTGCGTGAGCACGGAAAGGGGAAGCGCCATGAGCTTCACCTCCTCCCTTAGATTGAACTTGGACGTGTCGATTGTCTGGTCGTATATGATCACGCCCCCTGCATTCATGGTGCTCATGTGATAGAACAAAGCATCCTTGTTCAGGGCGATCACGAGGTCCTGATGTGTCAGCGGCGAGTTGATCTGTTTGTCGCTTACCCTGACCTGCACTGTGTTGTGGCCGCCCCTGATTAGCGAGGGATATTCCGGGTAGCTCACAACGTGGTACCCTCCTCTTGCAAAGCATTTTGTCAGAAATCTGCCTGTGGTCAGGATGCCTGCGCCTGCCTGAGCCGCTATCTTGAAAACAAAATCCATTTTCTCACTCTCATGATGGGATTTATGGTTTGTCAAACGGTCTGTTTTTAAGTTTATCGAAGTGGCATTCGGCAGGAGCCGTTTGGGCTGTTTCAGGCTGGAAATGCCGCCTATCGATGCATTTTTATATACTTTGTATCACTAATATCTCATGACTACTAAAACCATCAATGCCCCGGCAGTGCAGAGGCTAAGATTCGGAAAGATTGTGAGCCCGCATCCTGAATGCGACGGCTATGTCATCCCTTATGGGAAGAAGGCGCTCCCCAAACCCGATCCAGAACCGATCGCCAAGAAGACTATGCGGGATTCTGATGAAGAGGAACGGGATTTGGACGGCAGGATCCACGATGCGGTTGCTGAGGTGAGAAGCCGGACTCTATCTGAGGATGAGGGGCCATATGCTGATAAAGGCGGCTGCTTGGCTGAATTGGCAGACGCGGTATCAGAAGGGGCAAAAACAACCGCTGAGCTCGTAGAACGCGTCATAGACCTGAGGGCGATGGCCCCTCCTGAGATCGAAGCCGCATACCCAAGGGTGCACCTGGCCCCCATATTCGCAGTGAATGAGTCGTATGCAAAAGCTGAGGATTTATTGCCTACTGCCGGCGAAGTGCTTTCGCAAAAATCCAGGCTTGTGACAGATGACACTCTCGGGACCACTTTCACAGTGCTCACCCATCCCATTGAATCGCTTACAATTGCGGTCGCAGTGCTGCGTGCAAAAGGGATGGAGGCATATCCATCGCTTGGTGTGATGCCTGACGGCAAAGGAGATGAGATGTATACGCCTCTCATTTCCATAGTTGAACCGTCCAAGTCTCCTTCCCTGAGGACATTCGCTTTTATCCGTTCACATCCGCCGCTCGCTTCTCTTGATATCATAAGCGATGAGGCGATGATGGGTGTCCTGAATATCATACTTGCGCAGACAAGGACATCAAGGCTGTTCCTCGACGTTCTTTTAGGTGCACAGCAGAATAGGGTCGTACCGCCGGAAAGGCTGGAAGCGACGGCCCGCAGGATCGGTACATCAATATTCAAATGCCACAAGGCGTGGCCCGGTTGCTATCTTGTGCCTGAAGCGTTCAATTTCTTCCTTAACACAGCGGCACAGACATTCATGGAAGTCCATGGAAAGGCCGCAGAACAGATATTCTACCAACAGCTCGAGCAGATGCAGGCCGATGAGAAGAAAGGCTTCTTTGGTAAGCTTTTCGGCGGGAAGAAAAAGGAATTTGTACCGAAAGAAGCCCTGCTTGAAGCGGCGGCGGTCGAAGCGCAGGCCTATGCCACCTACCTCCATGGCCTGGTCAGGGAGCAATTCCTCAAGAACATCGAGACCGCTGAAAAATCCAAGGAAGAGCCCAAGCCAACCAGTCACTGAAAAGAATAAGACGAGCCCGAGGGGATTTGAACCCCCAACATCCAGGTGTCTCCTGCTATCAGGAGAAGGCATCCGAAGCCTGGCACTCTGTCCAAGTTGAGTTACGGGCCCTGGTTTATTTATTTTTGAGCAGGTTCTTAACTTTGCATTTTTTTCGAGAATAAGCTTCGGCTTCATTTGCCACGTTTCCTGAACTAAGCGAACCAGAAATAGATGATCATTCTCGTCGCTGTCCGTGGGATTACTTTGTCAATACCTCGCAGCCGTCTGCTGTAACGAGGATCGTGTGCTCTGCCTGCGAGATGAGGCCTCTTCCTGCTTCCCTGAGCACCGGATAGCCCCTGAGGACATGGTTCTCGAGAAGCTCCTTCAATGCTGCGCTCACGAGCAGTTTGGACTGGAATTCCTTCCTTACCCATCTCTCAGCGAAAGGAAGCATCCCATAGCTCTTTATGACGTGCTCCACTATCTTGCGCGACTGCCTCATCCTTACGCCGGAAGGCATGTAGATGGAGAATATCTCGACCTGCTCCATGTCCTCGACATGGCCTGCGCCGGTGGTCGCGAAGGGCTCCACGGCAAATATGTCCCCCTCCTTGAACGTGTAGCGCTCCCCGCTCCTTATGTTCGGTATCTCCACTCCTGCGTGAAGCTCGTTGGATTTTATCATGTGCCCTGAGAGGTTTGAAATCGGCTTGAAGCCATATCCCTTTATGGTATCCTCTATGGTACCGCTTACCTCATCAACGCTTACGCCGGCTCTTATGAGTTTTATCGCATTCGCAAGCGCTTCCGAGGAAGCTTTGACAAGATTGTCGTTCTCTTCCCCAAGGTCGACCGTGTAGGCGGTGTCAGAGAGGGCTCCGCCAACCTCCACACCCATATCGACCTTCACAAGGTCCTTTTCCTCAAGGGATGCGGTTGATTCGAACTCAGGGGTGTAGTGCGCCGCAATGTCATTTATCGATATGTTCACAGGGAAAGCAGGCTTTGCCCCCTCCTCCATTATCATCTGCTCTACTGTCTCGGCTATGTCAAGAAGGGATTCGCCCACCATGATGAGGCGTTTGCTATCCTCCCGTATGCGCGAGGCGATTTTTCCAGCCTCCCTGAAAGCCTCTAGTTCTGCGTCATCCATCTTTCTATCCCTTCCACGTCTCAGTCAGCTATGTTGTTTAGAATTTATAAACGATTTGAATCGATGAACGCCTTCTTTATCACAAAAATTCAGAAAAAGGCACATTTAAAAGCAGTTTGAAAGTTATAATATGTGTGATTTTAAGTGAGCGGTAACAAAATAATACTAAAAACCTCCATCACGCTCGAGTATGTCGCTGAGAAATGGGGCATCGAACGCATAGTCCTGGACGGCATCCAGAACCATCTCCCTGCTGACAGCGGCGGCACTTCGGTCAAGGTAGGCTATCTGATTAACGAAGAATGGGTCAGACACGATAGAGCACTTGGGCTTCCGCCTGAAGACCGAGTGGTAGGTGCTATTCTCTTCGCCGACGATGGGCAGGGTTTCGATTACCGCAAACTTGGCCTGCTCTACAGTGACAAGCCGAATGGCAAAAAGGACGGCAAGCCGAACGGCAAACCCAATGGCGACGACTCACCCGTCGCAGTCGGCCAATTCGGTGAGGGCCTCAAGATGCTCACAGCAGCCTGTCTGCGTGAAGGGATGCAGATCCAAATAATGTCCAGGGACTGGCGGGCCACCCCCTATGTCGAGAAGATCTCCCTTGATGGAAAGACCGCGCATCAGCTGGTTTATGAAGTCGAGACCGGTCTGCCTCCCATAAAAGGCTCAACGACCATGATTCAGGATCCTACAAAAGAGGTCGTTGATTATGTGGACAACATAGGCCGGAAAGTGCTTCATCTGAGGCCGGGATACGTGCCTGTTTATTCTGACCAGGATGGCAATCACGTCGTCGATGAATCAGGCGATATTTTTGTAAGAGGGGTATTCATCACCTCGGACAAACGCAGCGAGCTTCTTTTTGGCTATGACCTTAATCTCGACACGTCGCGCGACCGCGACCACGTCAATGAGCTTGAGCTCGGAAATGCCATCGGCGAGACGATCAGGAACTGTGATGACCGGCGTGTCATAGAGAAAATCCTTAGAAGCGCTGTTTACAAATCAGGTGAGCTAGGTCAATCCCTTAAAAATTACCTGGAGCATCGTTGTGTTCCCTACCGTTGCGAGAGTGGGCACTACAGTCACTCATGCACTCCCAAGCATCCTGAAGTTTGGAAACAAGTTTTCATATCTATTTTCGGAGACCGGGCAGTGCTTGGGACCAGCCTTGAAGCAGAAAAGATGGCTCAGCTTGCAGGGTATCAGGTATTCAGTTGCGTTGGCGGTGGCTTCATTGATTTCCTGGCCCGCTGCGGTATAATGAAAGACGAAAGTGTAGCAACATCTGATCCCTTCCTGTTCGCTGACCTGCCGGGCAATGCGAGAGACATCCGGATTGGCGTACATGAAACTTCGATTACCCTTTCCTATCGGGCCCAGAAATGGGACAAGCGCCGCATGATTCTTGACGCCCTTGCCAATCACATGCCTGTCGATTCAGGCGGCAAAAAGATTTCCATAAAATACAAGAAAGGGGAGTGGGGGCACTGGGTCCCGAGGGATGAGTTCGACTATCGCGAAAGAATAGTTGGGGTAGCGATAGAAGACGATGGAAGAGGCTATGACGATAACTGCCTTGCCCTTCTGACGAGCTCGAAAACAGGCACCGAGGTCGGGCACTTTGGCGAAGGGATGAAGATGCTTTCTGCTGCCTGCCTTAGGGAAGGCCTTAGGGTAAAATTCCGCTCAAGGGATTGGGTGGCCACTCCTTTTTCTGCCAAGCGCAGCGTGGATGGAAGGGAAGTCGACGTCCTATGCTACCGTGTTTTGAGAAATGTTCCAGAAGCCAACGGCTCGATGACCGTGTTCGGTGAACTGGACGCTGAGACGACTGACATATTCAGAAGGCTCGATGACCATGTCCTTTGGATGAGGCCGGGATTCAGCGGTATCCAGTCGGGTGCCGCAGGCAGCATGTTTGTCGAATCCGACCGAAGGAGCGTGAAGAACGGCAGCGTTTTCAACAAAGGATTCTTCATCACAGGTGTCTATTCGGACAGGCTGCTCTTCAGCTACAATCTGCGGACCAACAATCTCTCTCCTGACCGTGACAATGTCGATTTCGAGGTGCTCAAGAGCTCAATCGCAGAGCTTGTTTCGACATGCACCGACAGGGAAGCAATAGCAAGGATACTCAGATCTGCCCAGAAGGAAAAAGATGCGCAATACCTGGAATTCATCGATGTCGCGCTAAGCGATGAAGTCGCAGCCTTATGGAAAGGCGTATTCTATGAAGTTTTTGGCAAAAATGCAGTGCTCTCCACAGCACCATATGCATCAGTCGACGCTGATCATCTGGGTTTCACGCTGGTGGAGCTCAACCAGAATATCCAGAGTACCCTCTCCAGGGCAGGCGTGCAAACTGATGAGGCCGTTGCAAGAATTGTTCGGTCTGACTGCGTAGCCGCAGGAACTCTCACATCAGCAGAGCTCCAGATGATAGCGAGACTCCCAGAAATCGACCAAGTCCTCAAGCTTACCCCTGTCCCGATTCGTGTCTTCACCCAGGCTTGGGCACCTTCTGGCCAAGAACTTGGAGTTGGCGGGTACTGGGACACTCAAAATCAGTGCGTGTGGCTAAGGCGTAGTTCCCTTTCTGATTTCGCGACAGCAGGCAGAATATACATACATGAGCGTGGGCATGGCGTGACCGGTGGACTAGATCCTGAAGACGGCTTCAGAGCTTTCTTCGAGTATTTCGTCAGCGCTTTTGTCGGCGATTCGCTTGGGCGGCTGCATGCCGATCCCTCCTATTGCAGCGGCATTGAGGCCTTCCGGGCATGGGACCATCGCAGGCTGACCGAGCTGCAGAGAAGCGAGCGCGTATTGCAGGACACAGTAGGCACGCGCGATGCTGAGATAAAGCGGCTTGGTGCCAGGATAGAACTGCTGGAGCAGCAGATGCACCAGGCAGAACAAGACCGTTCGATGGGCTTGAACAGGGCATGCTGCGTGTCATTCGACTTCGAAGGCAGGACAGTCCATGTGCAGCCACGCTCGATGCAATTGGACGATATGTCTTTACGACGTATTGAGCGGGCGCTTTTAAGGAAGAGAAAAGGGCTCGACCGTATCCTCGGATTCCTTTTAGGACGGCCTGATGAAAATGAGCGTCAGGTGGATGTTTTTATCACTAAAAACAGTCCAGGTGCCAGGAGGACTTGCTCACATTATTCGTCTCATGGGCAGGAGCACGACCCCTTCGAAATCACATTCGGTTTCCCTCCTCCAAAAACTGTTGCAAAGGAAGAGATTGACCGCCTTAACGATCGCGAGAAAGTAAGGATCATGAGGAAAATCACGCGTCGCGAGCAGGTCGGCGGTGGAAGCATCACAGCTGACGAAGCCATCGCAAAAAGGAGAAGGGAGCTGGCGAAGGCGAGACACTGAGTAATGATTATATCCTTCTTCTGCTGATTCATTTATGACCATGTCAGTAGCCCAGCTTGTGAGGGAAAGGTTCGGCGAGCTTACCGAAATCCAGAAACTCGCCATCCCCAGAGTGCTTGCCGGAGAGAACGTGCTCATCCTTGCACCCACCGGATTCGGCAAGACAGAGTGCGCATTGCTCCCTGTTCTGGAGAAAATAAACCAGCAGTCAGCCGGCGGCGAGACCGGTATCAGGGCCCTTTACATAACGCCGTTGCGCGCTCTTTCCAGGGATTTGAAACAGAGGTTCAACTGGTGGTGCGAACGGCTGGATATCAGCCATGACATCCGCACTGGCGATACGACCATGGCCGAGAGGGCCAGGCATAGGAAATCCCCACCTAAAATACTGCTTACGACTGTGGAATCGCTCCAGGCACTTCTCTTGGGGAAAATCATGCGCCAGCATCTGGCGCGCGTCGAATTTGTAATCGTCGACGAGGTCCATGACATACTCGACAACAAGCGTGGAGCCCAGCTTTCCCTGGGGCTGGAAAGGCTGGCCGAGAT
>Ga0315268_10003860_pt1 | contig 16415 bp, 17 predicted proteins | sample C1_top_MG_FD_204535 | JGI IMG/M metagenome (GOLD analysis project Ga0315268, IMG submission 204535) | Sediment microbial communities from Yellowstone Lake, YNP, Wyoming, USA - C1_top | ecosystem: Environmental > Aquatic > Freshwater > Lake > Sediment | place: USA: Wyoming | collected 2017-08-01
TGCCAGTAAGGAGGTGATGTAATAATGAGATGAATACTTTCATCTTTAAGCTCTTCCATCCTTCGGCTATCGCCGATGATTATCGTGGTTTTAGCAGGCATGTTTTCTTTCCTTCATTTGGAACCCCGTATGACCCGAAAATCAGTCGGATTCATTATCCCACTCGACATTCAGATGCAATTTGTGTAAAAACCGATGATAAATTGGCGCAAAGAGTACTGCAACAAACGTGAGGAATGATATGCCGCTGAACAATGCATAAAATGCGGCGAATAACTTCCCCTGATTTGCCATCAGATGGTCAACTGGCCCCATTCCAGTCAATATCATCGAGGCATTCAAAAAAGAATCGATCCATGTAAGTTCTCCCCAAAAATGATAACCCGCTGTTCCGATTCCAATTGAGAAGATTAAAACTATCAAAGAAAAACCTGTGTATCGTAATTGTCTACGAAAGAATTCTTTACGGCTTAATAACGGTCTTCTATGATGTTCAAACATAAGGAATACCTTTATCTATTTTGATTTTCTTTTAGTTCTCAACCGTGATTTTAATTTTTTCAAATGTTTTGCCTGTAACTTGCCGGCTATAAAATCGTCGTGTAACGCTATTCCACAATCTTCACTTAATACGGTTATCCACGATTCGGTCTCATCAGGATAAAAACCCTGATCATCATAGTTACCATCAAACTGTTCAATGCTCCCAACCACGGTTGCATAAGCCTTTCCCTCTTCTTCAAATTCTTTAAAACACCCAGTGTATCTCATGAAACACCTCTTCTATTCGTAATAATGAATTTTTTCATATCTGTTTCCTGTCCACTTCCATATTGAAACATTGTAATAATCTGACCCATTTGCATTCAGCACCATAGAAGTCTATTAACAATTTGTTGAAAGTCGGTAATTTCTTGCCAGCCACAATATTTAACTGCAATTTCACCATACCAGTAATAATAAACATCTCCGTCTATCTCTGATGTATTGCCTTTACCATAATAATTTCTTAGATATCTTTTAATCTTCCTATCTACATCTCTTGCATTCTTCGCATAAATAAGTCTTTGGAAACTCTGCTCATATTCACCACTAACAAACTCAAAGGTCGCAAGATAAAGTTTTTCTTCGTTCGAAGTTATTACATTTTTATCACACATTGCATTCCCCTCTTTGTTAATCTCTCCTCAGATAATTAAATGTATAAGTGAACCTTCTCATATCTATCTTCAGTCCACTCCCATATCGAAACATCGTAATAATCTGACCCGTTAATGTCTTCAGGCTTATGTCCGTAATCATTAGCAATTTCTCCAAATGCTCTTTTGGCCTCTTTCAATGAAGTGAAATGGTTGACTTCACTGACCATGCCTCGGTCTACTACCACAACCAGATACTTTGCTATACATGGTTGAGGCAATTGATAGGAAATGAACTTAGGAATCTTTTTGGTAAGATTTTTTATGTTTCCCATTAATAACCACCTCACTTTGATTCCATCATTCAACTCTTATTTGATAATGAAATAACTCGTCTAAAAACTCTTTTTTCTTGCCCTCATCATAAAGGATATCTACAAGATTAAAATGTTTGTCGATTTCACGTTCTGTTTTCAATTGCTCCATAACCGCATCAGTAAAACAACTCGCGAGATAAATCGTTAAGCAATGTGCATTCTCAGCTTTTGCTTTGGCAAAAGATTTCTTAGCCTCACCTAACCGGGTTTGAGCGCCAGCCTTATCCATACTGCCCTTGATTTCTATAGCGACCTGCAGTTTGTCTCTTGAATTTCTCACCGCAACATCAGGTTCATTCGCAAAAATAATGCGCCAGCCGTTTCTCAGAATTATGTGGATTTGTTTGCGTTTCTTTTTATTTATGACAACATCTTGTTTCTCTATAACTGAAATAAATCCTTTTTTGTCCGCATAACTCTGTATTATGTTTTCAACGGCTTTAGCAGCGCCCTGACCAATCTTATTTACCCACGTCCCCTGAATCTCTGTCCCAATCTCGGCTAATATTATTTCCTGTGCAAGAGAGAGTGAAAATCCTTTAGCAACATTTTCAATCACGATAGAAATAAGTTTGTTGAGAGTCTTAGCAATTATTTGATATCGTTCCAACTTCTTTTCTTTGCTCATACGAGGAAGAGCACCTGAGAGAATCTGACTCAGCCCCTTTTTGGAAATTGCAGCTAAATTTCTATAATATTCAGCAAGTTCAGGTTGTGCTGATATAACCTCTGGGTGGCAGAATACATGAAGCGGGTCAATAGATGTTTTCCTGATGAGGTTAAATGCCTTTTCATTAATACCAAGTTCTGAGAAATTCCATACGAGGTCTTTGGGCCCAAGACTTTTTACACGAAAAACTAAATCCGCAATGTCTTTCTCTTGAATGGTCGTATAAAAAAGCTTTGCTCGCGCAATGTAAGATTTAGTAAGTGCTTCTTTAAAAGCCTCATCAGTCTTTTTTCTCTCATATCTCATATTGGTTTTCTCCAAAAAACGATAGTCTCTCTCACCGGCATCTTTCCGTAGCGGGCCATTTGCTGTGAACTATTGCCTTTATATCGTGTAACCCATATCTTTTCAGTTTGAAATCCGTTTAATTCTGCAAGCTCAGACAATATGAGGTCAGTTGGCACCATTTCACCCTCAAATCTGGCATTTGCAACAACGAGTGCAATTATGCCTCCTGGCTTTAGATATGTTGAAAGCTGTTTTAGAACGAGGTTCATATCTTCAAAATAACCCTTTATCATAATAGGGATTCTATCGTTATTTAATTCCCTACCATTTAGGCTATCCAATATCTCATTTATCACTGATAGGTTTAGCTCTCTCCCTTCATGTATTTTTGACTCAATATGTGATCTAAGCAAACTATGCCTGATATTTCTCATGTCATTAAAATCTTTTACATAAAGGGTACATAGTTCAAGGGCATAGGTACGTGAATAGTCATATCTATTTAAATAAGGAGGAGATGTAATTACCGCGCCAATCTTGCCCCAATATTTTTTAGGTAGAGAAAGCTCCCTTGCATCTCCTTGATAGATTTCAACGCTTGCTTTGCCTTCTTTAAAAAGTGCTTGTTGTTGTACACGAAGGTCATCGATCATATTAGCGAGTTGTTTCTTTAAGGTTTCTTTCACGGAAGGTATATCTTTTTCAACTATTCTTAAGAACTGACCATCTTTGGATGTGTAGCTTATATGTTCGAGAATACTTACAAGACCCAGCATGAGGAAATCTTGGATAGGTTTTGAAAATTCAACAATACGCTCTTTATAAAAAAGAATTTCTTCTTGGACAGGTTTAGGAAATGCTTTGTCAATGATGGAGACTTCGGGGAATGAAATCATAGGCTTATGGAATTTCTCTTTTAAGAGGGAGTTAATGGCCTTTTCTAAAATTTCAAGGTCTGGCCAATCTTGAAGTTTAACCTTTGCGACAAATATCGCAATGGGTAAAATATCTAACCCAATAGCCTTGTAACCAAATTCTTTACACGCAAGAAGAGTTGTTCCACAGCCGGCAAACGGATCAAAAACAATATCTTTTCTATCTATCTCCCATTTTCTCAGAATGTTATAAACAAGCTGCCTCGAAAATCCCTCTTTATACTTGAACCAGTTATAAACAGGAAATTTTTTGTTGGGTACATAAGTCACAAGCTGCCTGTAGTCAGGATGTTTCTCAAAATATTGAGAGTATTTATCTTCTAAGCGATTCCGTTCAAAAGTTGAGTTAGTATTCATATGCTCAGTCTTGAATAATGTTGCTGCTTTGTTCATAAATTAAATCCTATCTGGCTACATTGCCTAGCTCTTCTCTTATCCTTGAGTTCCTTCATCCTTCTGCTGTCGCGAGTACTACAGTTGTTTTAGTAGTCATATTTTTTCAATTCAAAATATTTTGCCTTCTATGTTTTATCATTTAACTTTTTTGCTGATTTTTTAAGATTTTCAAAGTTGCCTGGAGCAAAAACATTACTATATTCTTCAACTCTATCTACAATACTTGGATCATCTAAAACCTCATGAATAATATTTAATTGGCGTTCTATCTTGTCTTTCAGTGATGTTACCTTTTCTTTCTCTCCCAATAATTCTTTCTCTTTCTTGTAATTTTCTTCTCTTAGAATTCTAATTTTTTCATCCATTCTTACTAACTTTTTCCATTCTTCATCTGTTAAGAGCTCAGGTTTTTTGGTTTCTAATGGCATTTGGTTAATTGAAGAATTTAATAGACCAAATAAAATGTTATATTTCTTTGTCAGCATGTCAAGCTCTAATGCACTTTTTGCTCTTGATTCCATTAAATTATAATCAGAATCGGTTATCCATTTGGGTTTTTCAGTTTCTAAAAATTTTTTAGCTTCCACAGGATTAAAAACATTAGGGAGATTTTTAATTTCAAGTTGATATGCACGCCGTTTTAATTTTTCAATGTCTTCATCTTTAAGAAAATCTAATTTTTGCTCCTCTACAAATTTCATGGGTTCCCGTTTATATTCTAAATCTTGAGAGAGTTTTGCAAAATATGCTTTATTTATTTTCTCCTTTATATCAATCCATGCTTTTGGGGGAAAATATTTAGGGGGCGGAATCTTTACCAACTCTAATAATTCATAAGAAAAAAAATATTCTCTTGCGATTTTCAATGAAAATAGGTCAGACAACGTTTCAGAAGCATTTCGGATTAATGATTTCCATTCCTCTTCATGTAAATAATCTGGCTTCTCGATAGACAAGACCATATAACTTGCTGATTTTTCAATATCCCCATACCAACGCAATTTATCTTTGTATATTTTTTGTTCCAAAGCCTTTTTCCGAATGGAATCCCATTTTTCTTTCTTTGCATAAAAAGGTTTTTCCTTTTTTAGAACCTCATCAGGACTATATTCAGTTTTTGATTCCCACCAACCGGTTGCGCTTTTTCGCATATCACTTGTAATTAATGTTATATAAATTAAAACTATACCCAAGAAAATTGCCAAACTCAGTGAAAAACTTTTTTTAGCAAGTGCTTCGGTCCCCTTGCCTTTACTATGGCTAACATTTAGGTTTTCTTTATTAATACCCGCACCTAGAGATTTCATTATTATCTTAAAATTTCCTTGTGGCGGTAATGTCGGATAGAGAATTTCAAGTGCACTTTTTGATATAAATTCTTTGACAGAATCAGCTTGCGAATATTTTATGAGTTGATAATTTGTTATTTGCCCTTTAATAATAACCTGGATATTTTTAGCCTCACTATTGCCAATATTTTTAACTTCTAATTGCTGAATATTTTCGTTTGATTTTTCTCCTAAAAAACTGATGGGTATGCTCTCTGATAATGTATACCTAATGTCAGTTTTTTCAAGGTTTAAATAGTAAATGAATAAAGCAACCAACATTGATGCTAAAAGAGTACTTATAAATGTTTTCAAATTAATTTCCTTTAAGATTTTAAGATTTGCTATCCTTCATCTCTTTATAAGCCTCGCATTTCACCATGCGCTTACACTCAGTGCAAACGCCATCACGGATAGTCCATTCCCATATCGAAACATTAGTAGTAATCAGTTTCTCATTTATTTATAAAGGGTGGATTTACTTGTATATCAAATCAATACTTGATTGAAATTAAGTTTTTTATCTATAAACTCACAAATGGCACTTGCAATGTTCTTTTGCACACCTTGAAACATTTCTCGGAATGAAATATCTAAAACTTTCCATTTATGATCCCAACCATCTCCAAATTCCATAGGTTGAGCTTGCAATAAGGGTAAGGTTCTCAGAAGCATCCATGCAATTTCAGAAGATCTATTCATATAGAATGCAGCCTGCTTATCATCTATTTCTTGTAATAGAGAAATACATGATTTACCATGCAACCATTGGCCGCGTTGTAGCGACATCGCAAGAAATGATTTATGAACGGTATTATGTAGTAAAAATCGCCAAACCTCTATTTCTTCAATAGTTTTGGGGCTTAATCCACTATTATTACCTATTAACGTTGAGTTAATCTTACTTTGAATCGTATTTGAATGGTCTTTAATGTTTTTCCTTTTTGACAGGATAAACAGTTCCTTATTGGGAAATGGAACATAAAGGTCTTCTAAACTAACAATGTTATGTTCAAGTGCCGCAATATCTAAAACACTCTCGAATAAACATCCTAATAATGAAGTAGCATCAAAAGGATACCCTTTTAAAAAAAGAATATGCGAAGCTCTAAATCGCCTATAACTAACCATATGAATCGCTATTTTAAACGCCAAGGTACTTGATATTGATTTCTCCCGTTGAGACAAATTAGCAACAAGTTTTAGAGTATCAAAATAAAAATCTTGGAAAGAATTTAGAGCTATATCTTGTCCACGAAATTTTTCAACAAAAGTCTGCTCATAAGAGAGGTCTGAGTCGAAAGGTGGCAAAAGGGATTCCTCAATAATTTGAGAGGGGGCCGAAAATGTATCTGCGAGTCGATCCTGCCTTTTTATAACTTTATCTCCAATCATTCAACTGAATCAATTGAATCATAAAATAAGACGTTTGTCAAGAAAAAAATGAGGGCTATTTTCGGGTAGTAAATGACTTATCTATGGAGGGAAGTTAAGCCTCTGAGGTTCCTTCTGTTATCTCTATACGAACCAGGGCAAGGATTGCAGAATGAGGAACAATCAAATATTTTTCCCCTTCAAACTCAATTTCTACAGCTGATTCTTTAAGAAAAATCGCATAATCACCGTCAGTCGCCTGAAGTGGAAAATACTTGACTTCTTTTTTCTCGCTGGTAGCCCATGGTTCCTGTAAAATGTTCGGGTCATGAACAGGATAGCCAGGACCTGTTTTTACAACATATCCACCCATGACCTTCTCCTTTTCTTTAACAGTAGGAGGAAGGTAAAGCCCTGAGCTTGTTTTGTCTATTCCTTCATCGGGTGCTATGAGAACTCTATCACCGACGATTATAAGATTCTTCTTTGCTTTCATATTGTTATTTTAAATTATTTACACCTCTGGCAACATAATATTTATCTGGGCCCCGGGAAAATACGTAAGATTAACTTCTCTCTCCTTCCCCCATGCCCATTCAGGTATTATTGAAAGTTTTGCAGTTCCTGAACGGATAGAAAGTTTACCATTCCATTGATTGATAAATCTTTTTACTGAAGCCAGTCCATGTCCTCTCCCCTTAGCAAAATATCTTGATGCACCATGAATTAATGCCTTTTCTATTGCTTCGAGATCGTCTTTTAATTTGAACCTTTTTGATAAAGATTTCCTGAAGCCTATACCTATATCCATGACAGCAATCTTAACAACATTTTTATTTAGGTTCTGGAAGTGATATTTTTGTATTCCAACAAAACCGGTATTCTCGCTGTGTTCAAGTATGTTCTGGCATACCTCAGAAAGAGCCACTATAAAGCCATCAATTGTTCTCTTATCATAGTGAAGATGTTTTTCAAGTATTGCATGGGCACGATTTTTAACCCTGCCTACTATAAAATGGATGTCATCTGACTTCTCTATAGGTGTGATTTCAAGGAGAACATCTGAATATGAACTTCTTAAATATCTTTCTGGTATTTCTGGCTCTGAAGGCTCAAGCCTGAAGTACTTATCAACAAATTTAAAAAAATCCATCCTCTCAAGATATTTTATGACCTCTTCTGACTCAGGAAGGAAAAGAGTTTTTCGAACCCCTTCTGATTTCAAAAGTTCACCAATCTCGAGCAAACCAACCATGCCAAATGGATCTATAAAAGTCGCGGGTTGAAGATCAATGGTCAATGATTTTCTAATGACATGGTGAACTTGTTCAAAAGTATCCTCTGTTATTTGTGTCATTGAATACACTTTATCAAATAGATGCTATACCTTCAAGCCCTTTAAGATTGTAGGATAAATACGGATAAAGAAATAAGTTGAAGTCCTACAGAAAAATCAGATTTATACTGATGTATTTATTTCATTCTCCACTTCATAATAATTAAGAATTTCTTTCTTGACTTTTATTTATGGTTAATATAGTTTTTTAGTAATAAAAATTTACGTAATGAATCAAATAAATCAGTGGTTAAAATCTAAAAGGAGGTGATGATTTAAAAACGATAAATAGAAAAGCTACACTATAATTTGCAGAGCGTACTTAGAAGGAGGTGAATTATGAAGGAAGAGAATATTTTAAGTAAAAAACTCGTTAAGGTAGTAGAATCCCACGGAATTGATAGAAGAGACTTTCTGAAGTATTGCGCTGCAACAGCAGCAATACTCGGTTTATCGGAATTAGAGTTCACAACTAAGATCGCCCAGGCATTAGAATCTACTTCAAAGAAACCAGCTGTTATATGGCTGGAAGGACAAGATTGTGCGGGATGTACTATCTCTTTCACCCAAATACTTTATCCGCCTGCCGCTTCTATTATTCTTGATAAAATTTCCCTTAGATATCATGAGACAGCTATGGCAGCTTCAGGACATCTTACCGAGAAAGTTTTCCAAGATACGGTAAAACAAGGTGGCTATGTCTTAATAGTTGAGGGCTCAGTCCCCTCTGCTGATGATCGCTTCTGCATGATTGGTGGACGTCCCTTCAGAGTGCTTGTAGAAGAAGCAGCCAAAAAAGCAGGGGCAATAATTGCCGTGGGTGCCTGCGCTACCTATGGCGGTATCCCAGCAGCAACTCCGAGCAAGGGCATAGGGCTTAACAAAGCTCTGCCCGGCAAGGCAGTTATTAATCTTCCCACCTGTCCTGTTCATGCAGACCACTTAGCAGGAACGATCCTATATTTCCTTGCCACTGGGAAGGTGCCTGAACTGGACAAAATCGGCCGCCCTGTAATGTATTATCGAGATCTGATTCATGACAATTGCAGACGCCGCGCCCATTTCGATGCAGGAAGATTTCTAACAGATTGGAACGATCCGGCACAAAAAGACTGGTGTATGTTAAAGAAGGGCTGTAAGGGACCGATGACTAACTCAGACTGTCCTATCCGCAGATGGAATAACGGAATAAGTTTCTGCATTGATTGTGGTGCTGTTTGTATGGGATGTGCTGAACCAGGTTTTTATGCTGAAATGTCTCCTCTTTATGCAGCTGAGAGCGAGATTTCAAAGAGAATATTAGCAATGAGAGAAGCTGGTTTATTCAAAAAAGACACGTAAAAGGAGGTGAGAATAAATGGCAAAGAAAATTACAATAGACCCAATGACGCGGATTGAAGGGCACCTGAAAATTGAAGTAGAAATTGAAGGTGGGAAAGTTAAAGATGCTTGGAGTAGTGGTACCATGGCTCGAGGATTTGAAGCCATGCTCACTGGGAAAGATCCAAGGGATGCCTCCTTTGTTACCAGCCGTTTCTGCGGAGTCTGCTATAGTGTCCATCAAATAACTTCTGCCCGTGCTCTGGATGCGGCTTTTGGGGCTAAGGTTCCCTGGGGAGGAAATCTAATCAGGAACCTTGTTATGGGTGCTGAGTACATATATGACCACGTACTTCATTTTTATCAGCTTAGTGCACTTGATTATATTGATGTTATGGCTATTGCCAATTATAAAGGTAAAGATAAAGACCTCCTGGCTGTTAAGGATAAGATTGTTGGCTTAGTGAAAGCAAAAGATACTTATCCCTTAACACCACGCTATGAGCCGGATGAGTTTAGTGTTAAAGACCCGAATATAGTAATCTCTGCAGTCAAGCATTATATTGATGCCCTGAAGATGCATGCCAAGGCCAGAAATATGGGGGCTATATGGGGCGGAAGGACCCCTCATTACCAGAATATCGTTGTGGGAGGTGTTACCTCCTATCCTGATATTAACCAGTGGGCTCGTTTCCGCACCATGCTTGATGAGCAGAAAAAGTTCATTGAAGAAGTCTATATACCCGATGTCCTTGCCTTCGGAACAGGACCTCTCTGGAAGCTGGCAACTATGGGTGTAGGCGGTGGTCATTACAACTATCTCGCCTATGGAGACTTTCCTAAAGATGCTGAAGGGAAAAAACTTGTCTTCCCATCTGGCGTAATTGTAGGCTTGAATCCAGCAGATATCAAAGTTGGGGCCTTTGATCCTAATAAGGTCACTGAATCAGTGAAGTACGCATGGTATAAAGAAAAGAAGCCTGCGCATCCATATGATGGTGAGCAGGTTTTCGATCTTGATAAGAAGGGTGCATACTCTTTTGTCAAGGCTCCTCGTTATGATGGCAAACCAATGGAGGTAGGACCATTAGCACGAGCGCTTGTAGCAAAAAATTCTGATGTTATCGGGCTGGTTAAAAAGGGTGCCAAGCCAGGTGCAGTAGCACGCCATGCAGCTCGCGCTATTGAAACCAAACTGATAGTGGATGCCTGCTACGGGTGGCTGGATCAACTCCTTACCGAGATGACCAAGCCAGGATTTAAGATTCACGACACTGAGCATTGGGAACCACCTGAAAGTGGAATGGGTGCTGGATTCCATGAAGCACCAAGAGGTGCTTTAGGGCATTGGATCAAGATCAAAAACAAGAAGATTGAGAACTACCAGGCTGTTGTCCCTTCAACCTGGAATGCCTCACCTCGATGCGAAAATGGAGTCCGTGGCCAATACGAAGAATCTCTTGTTGGTGTCCCTGTACCAAATCCTGAAAACCCGATTAATGTGGTACGAGTAATCCGTTCCTTTGATCCATGTCTGGCCTGCGCTATCCATATTATTGATCCAAATACGAATGAGATCCGGAAATTCATTATAGAATAAGCAAACCTACCATGCCTTCTGCAGCAGATTCGAAGGGGGGAGAGACAATCTCCCCCCAAAAAATTGTTATCCTTGGAGTCGGCAACCTTCTCCTGTCTGATGAAGGAGTAGGTGTTCACATAGCAAACGAACTTATGAAGATGGAGCTGCCCACAGGGGTGTCTGTTGTTGAAGGCGGTACCGCTGGCTTCCGTCTTTTAAATGTTATAACAGAGGCCGATCGGCTAATAGTAATTGACGCAGTAAAAGGAGGCGCTGAGCCTGGCTCTATCTATCGCTTCAACATTGACGAGGTTCGAAACTGTCCATCTGGTTTTAAGACCTCTGTTCACCAGGTTGGTATTTTAGAGGTCATAGATCTATCAGGACTGATTGGAAAAACACCCCATACAACGGTTATCGGTATCGAACCTAAATCTTTCGAAATGAGTATGGAATTATCTCCTGAAGTGAAAGCAAAGATCCCCCGAATTATTGAGTTGATCTTTGATGAGCTTGGAAAGTATAATATAATAAAGCCAAACATTACGGGAGGTGATTCCTAAAATGTGCTTGGGGGTTCCGTCGAAAATAATTAGTATAGAAGACAGTAAAGCTATTGTAGATGTCTTGGGTGCAAGGAGGGAAATCAGTCTTCTCCTCTTAGAAGAGAAAGTAAATCTTGGTGATTATGTTATCGTCCATGCTGGCTTTGCAATCCAAAAGCTCCAACAAGAGGATGCTGATGAGAGGCTCGGTTATTTCAAGGAGTACTTAGAGGCATTAGAGGCAGAGGAACAATTAGAATAAGTAAAGATCCTGCCAGGGCTTTTGTTCCTAATTCCCCTTTTTTAAAAGCGTTAATATTTTCTTTATCTCTGTAGGACAATTACCTACAGCGTAATAAACCAAAATCTTACAAAAAAATCAGACTAATACCGATTTTTTTATAAGAGAAGAAGTCCGTAAAATTCCTGTAGAGATATCTCATTATAACCCCTCTTGGCAGCCAGATCCCCCTTCTGGCTGCCTTTCGCCTCAATAAAGCAGCATCAAATTGTATTAGTTAGCCCAGATTATTTGTAAAGAACTGCTACAAATTTGGGAAAGAATTGTGGGATATAGTATTCTCGCTCATTCTCGGCTCGACATTCTGTCTAACCTCCGAGTTAAATTCTTTCTTCGAAAGAATTTAACTCCGCTCAAACACTATATCCCACAATCAAATTTATGAATAATCTGGGCCAGAGGTTATGCCTTTTTTATAAAGTCTTTGAATACCTTTAATATCTTAAGACCGAGTTCCTGACTCTTTTCAGGATGAAATTGGGTTGCAAAGATATTCTCCTTCCAGATCATAGAAGTAAAGGTTACTCCGTAATCAGTGGTAGTTGCAACTAAATCGTTGTCATCAGGTACAACATAATATGAGTGGACAAAATAAAAGAACTCTTCATCTTTTATGGCCTCAAGAATAGGCGGCCTTCTCAGAATCTTTACAGTGTTCCAGCCCATATGAGGAACCTTAAGACTATTTTCAGGGAATTTAACAACCCTTCCCCTCAATATATTTAATCCTTCAAATCTGCCAAACTCTTCTGATTCTGTGAATAAGACCTGAAGCCCTAAACAGATGCCGAGATAAGGCTTTCCCTTTTGTATAGCCCTTATAATCGGTTCTAATAGAGACATCTCTTTGAGGTTTCTCATACAGTCTCTGAATGCCCCAACACCTGGAAGGACAACAGCATGGGCATTATCCACGGCCTTTGGATCTGAGACAATTGTTGCATCAGCTCCAACTTTCAGGAATCCCTTTTCAACGCTCCTAAGATTACCCATTCCATAGTCAATAATTGCTATCATAATTTTATTATACAACAGGCTTCTAAACATCCCGCCATTCGTAGGAAGCTTCTCTTTTTTCGTGATAAAAATAACCCGAAAAATGTATTTACATAATGCAGATGTTGTGAAAAAATTTATTTTTCGATACCTTAGTGTACCTTTAACTGATGGTTTATGGAATATTTTTATGGATATAACCAATAAAGATATTTCCAATAATTCATCGAGTTAAATAAATTTTTGAACAATGTCTGCATTATTTGGACTATCGGTCTACGACCCGTAGGGCAAAAGAAACCGCTCAGATACTATATCCTGGCCATCACGGAACTGGAGATGTTTACCCATTCGTACCTTTTATTGACACCCTTTCATCTCGCTTGATATACTCGATTTTGCAATGCAAATTAATGAAACTATAAGGATACCCAAGGCAAAAAAAGAGAGCGTTATGAAAGATATCCTTACCCTTATCCTCGCCGGGGGAAAGGGAGAAAGGCTTTATCCTCTCACATTGCACAGGGCAAAACCTGCTGTTCCTTTTGGGGGAAAATACAGGATAATAGATTTCAGCCTCAGTAATTGCATTAATTCCCATATTAGAAAGATCACAATCCTGACGCAGTACAAATCCCTCTCCTTAAACAGACATCTCGCATATGCATGGGAACACCTGCTGAATCCAGAACTCGGTGAATTCATTATAACCATTCCGCCACAGCAGCGAGTTGATGAAAGATGGTATGGGGGCACAGCAGACGCAGTATATCAGAACATATATACCATAGAAAAGGAAGCTCCTCTCTATCTTTTAATCCTCTCAGGAGACCACATATATAAAATGGATTATTCAGAGATGTTTGATTTCCACCTTAGTAAGGGTGCTATTGGGACAATCGCCGCTATAGAGATCGATAAAGAAAAGGCCTCTTCCTTTGGGGTGATAGAAGTGGATGAAGAATCGGGGGTAATCGGTTTCGAAGAGAAACCAAAAGAACCAAAAACCATTCCGGGCAGTCCGAACCAATCACTCGTATCTATGGGGGTTTATTTATTTAACACAAAAGATATCTTGGATGAGCTGAAGGCAGATGCGATGAAAGAAACGACACATGATTTCGGCAAAAACATAATCCCTGAGATGATGAAGACAGGTAGGCTATATGTATACAACTTTAAGGATGAGAACAAAAAGGCAGCAAAGTACTGGCGTGATATAGGGACGATAGATGCTTATTGGGAGGCTAATATGGATCTCGTCTCTGTAGACCCAGTTTTTAACCTCTATGACAGGGAATGGCCTATACGGACGGTAGAAGGACAGTTCCCTCCTGCAAAATTTGTTTTTGCACAGGAATTTGACGGGGGAAGACTCGGCCTTGCCCTTGATTCTATAGTCTGTGACGGTTGCATAATAAGTGGTGGAAAGGTTCGGAATTCTGTACTTTCCCCAAACGTTAGGATAAACAGCTACGTTGATGTCAGGGAATCTATACTCCTGGAGAATGTCGAAATAGGAAGGTATTGCAAGATTAGAAAGACAATAATAGATAAAGATGTCTATATCCCGCCAGGAACCACCATAGGATATGATACGGAGGAAGACAAAAAGAGATTTTACGTCAGCCCTGGGGGTGTAGTCATGATCCCAAAGGGGTTTGAAATTCAAGAGGCCTCGTAGAAAGGCTGAAGACCTTAGCTCTGTATCGGATCCTGCTTAATGTCAATATCTGACTTTATCGAATCCTTTAAAAAAGATGTTAGATTCAAACATCAGATCACAGAGATTAAATACATTCCTCCCGTAAGGCCGAGGTATAAGGAACTTACTTTATCTATCAGGCTTAGAGATGTTTTGAGAAGGCAAGGCATAGAGCTATTTTACAGTCATCAGGTCGAGGCCATTAATTTAATAAGAGAAGGGGATAATGTTGTTGTCATGACTCCAACGGCAAGCGGTAAGAGCCTTATATACAACATCCCTGTGCTTGAATCCATCATCGAAAAACCAGAGCAAAGGGCGTTGTATATATTTCCGTTAAAAGGACTTGAACAGGATCAGGTAAAAAATTTCAACGAACTTTTTTATAGTCTCAGAATTAACCAGTCTAATTCTTTCAAATCCCCCCATCCCCCCTTTGCTAAAGGGGGGCAAGGGGGGATTATTGAGCCAGCAGAAGTTTATGATGGTGATATCACTGCTTATAGGAGGAAAAAAATAAGAGAGGCAATCCCCAAGGTCATTTTCACAAACCCAGATATGCTTCACTTTGCTTTTAATCCTTTCCATAAAAAATGGGAGGAATTCTTCAGGAACGTGAGATATGTGGTTATTGATGAAATACATACTTACAGAGGAGTATTCGGTTCAAATGTTGCCCACGTGATGAGGAGGCTAAGAAGGATATGTAAGTACTGGGGGTCTAATCCTCAATTTATTGCAGCCTCTGCAACCATAGCAAATCCAGATGAACTTGCAGAAGAACTCATTGGGGTCCCCTTTAGAGTTGTCTCTCAGAGCGGGGCACCACAGGCAGGGAGATATTTCATATTTATTAACCCAATAGATAGCCCTTATACAGAAACGACTAGACTATTTATAAGATGCGTGGAAGCAGGGCTTAGAACAATCGTCTTTACAAAAGCAAGAAAGATAACAGAACTTATATATTCATGGATTATAAGCCAAGCACCTAAGTTTGAGGGCAGGATAAGCCCTTACCGCGCAGGTTTTCTTCCGCGAGAGAGGCGTGAGATAGAACAGAGGTTATTCAGTGGAGAGCTTCTTGGAGTTATATCAACGAGTGCACTTGAGCTCGGAGTGGATATAGGAGGGCTCGACTGTTGCATACTCTGCGGTTATCCAGGCTCTGTAGCAAGCACCTGGCAGAGGGCTGGAAGGGTCGGAAGACACGGACAGGAATCATTGGTTTCTATGATTGCTATACCTGACGCGCTTGATCAGTATTACATGCGCCACCCCGAGGCATTCTTTGCGAAAAGCCATGAGGCAGCAGTCATAGACCCAGAGAATAGAAATATTCTCAAAAGACATATACCATGTGCTTCTTCAGAGATTTATCTAAAAGAAGATGATGCTGTCTACGATATAAAGACGCTTATGCCTCTGATTGAGGAGCTTGTTAATGAAAAGATTTTAAATCCTGGTAAGAAAGGGGATATATGGTTTTCGAGAAGAAGGATGCCGCAGAGAGAAGTGGGTATCAGAACAATTGGAGAACCCTTTAACATTGCCGATGAATCAGGAAAGGCGATTGGGGAACTGAGTGGTATGAGAGTATTTAGGGATGCCTTTCCAGGCGCTATCTATCTACACAGAGGAAGGCAATATCTTATTACTGAGCTTGATTTAGAAAGAAAAAAGATAATATGCCACGAGATTGATGTAAATTATTACACCCAGGCATTGAGCAAAGAAGAAACGGAAGTAATAGAAGAAAAAGAAACACTTAACTACAAAAGCCTTTCAATACACTGGGGAACTCTCAGAACAACTCAAAAGATAATAGGTTTCGAGAAAAAAAGGATCTTCGACAGGGTCAGGATTTCGAGGCATAATCTTGATATGCCTGAGTATGTGTTCGAAACAGAAGGACTCTGGATTAGAATAGATACCGCAACAAAATCCTTTATCGAATCAGAAGGCTTTAATCTTGCGGGTACTCTTCATGCGGTAGAGCATACTGCAATAGCATGCATACCATTGTTTGCCCTCTGTGATAGGGGAGATATTGGAGGATTAAGTTACACCTTTTATCCTGAGTTTAAGCAACCTGCGATATTTATTTATGACGGATATGAAGG
>Ga0315268_10003861_pt1 | contig 16415 bp, 16 predicted proteins | sample C1_top_MG_FD_204535 | JGI IMG/M metagenome (GOLD analysis project Ga0315268, IMG submission 204535) | Sediment microbial communities from Yellowstone Lake, YNP, Wyoming, USA - C1_top | ecosystem: Environmental > Aquatic > Freshwater > Lake > Sediment | place: USA: Wyoming | collected 2017-08-01
GCCAGGTCCGGCCCCGGCATGGCGGCCAGCCGCGACAGCAGATGGCGCCGCGCCGGGTACCAGCCCCCGGCCAGCGCCTGCTCGGCGATTTCCAGCGCGTGATGCACCGGTTCCCACGCGGAGCCGTTGGGCCCCTGCGGCGGGGCCGTGTGCGGAGTTTTCTTGAGAGCCATAAGCGCCTCCTGATGAGCTCTCCAAAGGCTCGCAACGCTCGCGCCAGCGGCCGGTCCCTTGAGCGGCCGGGCATTCGGGGCTATACTCGCGGCATGGCGGGAGAAGACGAGGAGGCTCGGCCCGAGGTCGTCTTCGCGACCACGCGGCTGATCGAGGCCGAGCAGGTCCGCGGCCTGCTGGAGGCGCGCGGCCTGCTGGCGCGCGTGCTCGACGGGAATTTCGTGTCGATGCAGCCCTGGCTGTCCGTCTGGGCGGGCGGCATCAAGGTCGTCGTCCCGGCCGGCCAGGCCGAGGACGCGAAGGCCGTGCTGAAAGACGCCGGCTTCGACGGCGGAGACCCCGCCACGTGGCCGAGGCCGCGCTGAGCGCCCGCGTCAGCAGCCGATGGAGCGGCTGATCACCAGGCGCTGGATCTCCGACGTGCCCTCGCCGATCTGCAGAAGGCGCTGGTCTCGGTAGAAGCGCTCCACGTCGAACTCCTTCATCAGGCCGTAGCCGCCGTGGATCTGGACGGCCTCGTTGGCCACCCACTGGGCGACCTCGGAGCAGTACAGCTTGGCCATCGCGCTTTCCTTGCCGAAGGGCTGCTTGGTGTCGCGCAGCCAGCAGGCCTTATAAAGGAAAGTCCGGGCGTGGTCGATCTTCATCGCCATGTCGGCCAGCTTGAAGGCGATCGCCTGGAAGCGCGACAGCGGCTTGCCGAACTGCTTGCGCTGCTGGGCGTAGGACAGCGCCGCCTCGTAGGCGCCCTGCGCGCAGCCCAGGCCCATGGCCGCGATGGACAGGCGGCCGGAGTCGAGCGTCTTGAGCATCTGCTTGGAGCCCGCGCCGCGCTTTCCCAGGACGGCGGACGCGGGGACCTTCACGTCGGTGAAGTAGAGCTCGGCGGTGTTCGACGCGCGCCACATCAGCTTCTTGTGCATCGTCTTGGTCGTGAAGCCCTTGGCGCCCTTCTCCACGATCAGGCAGGTGAACTCCGGGGCGTCCGCGTCGCCGCCGCTGACCGTCTGCACGATGATCCCCTCGGTGAGCTCGCAGGAGCCGTTGGTGATGAAGATCTTCGCGCCGTTGATCGTCCAGGAGCCGTCCGGATTCTCCACGGACTTCGTCTTGGAGCCGCGGGAATCCGAGCCCGCTCCCGGCTCCGTCAGCCCGAACGCGAACAGGCCCTGCCCCGCGGCCAGCTTCGGCAGGTATTTTTTCTTCTGCTCGTCGCTGCCGAAATAAAGGAGCGGGGCGATGCCCAAGGACACGCCCGCCGCGACGGTGGCGGCGTGCGAGCCGTCCACGCGCGCCAGCTCCTCGACGGCGATCACGTAGGAGAGGTAGTCCAGGCCCTGGCCGCCGAACTCCTCGGGGACGATGATGCCGAAGATGCCCAGCTCGCCCATCTCCTTGGTGAGCTCCGCGGAGAACTCCTCCTTCTCGTCGAGCTCGTGGGCCTTCGGCTTGATCCGGGTCTCCGCGAACTTGCGCACGGTGTCGCGGATGGTTTTCTGGTCGTCGCTCAGGTTGAAATCCATGGTCGTCCTCCGAAGGCCCATTGTAGCCAATCCGCGGCTTCCCGTATTGGTAGAATAGCGCCGCATGAAGTCCCGCGACGGAAAGCCGCACGAGAAACCGCACCACCCGCATTGGCCTCTGGCGGCGCTGCTGTTCGCGTTCGTCTTCGCGGTCGGCATGCTGTCGGCGCACGATCCGTCCACCTGGATCCGCATCAAGGTCGGCGCCAAAATCCTCTCCAGCGGCTCCCTGCCCCGGACCGAGCCCTTCTCCTACGGCGCGGCCGGCGCCCCGTGGACCACGCACTCGTGGCTGACCGACGTGCTGTTCGCCAAGCTGGACGCGCTGGGCGGCCCGCTCCTGCTGACCGCGTTCAAGAGCCTGGCCATCGCCGCGGCGTTCGCGCTGATGCTGCCCATCAACCACGGCAGCCCCCTGGTCGCCGCCGGCCTGCTGGCCGCCGGTTCCTGCGCCGCGTGGGCCGGCTTCGCGGAAACGCCGATGGTCTTCGACCTGCTCTTCTTCTCGCTGTTCGTGCGTCTGCTCCGGCCGCGCCACCGCTTCCGCTGGACCGACGCCGCCGCCGCCGCGGGGCTGACCGCGCTGTGGGCGAACCTCCACGGCTCCAGCGCGCCGCTGGCCTTGTGGCTGGTGGGCATGAAGGTGTTCAAGACGACCATGCGCACCGCGGCGCGGGAGCGCTTCGGCTACTGGGCCATGCTGCTGACCTGCCTGATCGCCTTCTCCTGGAATCCGCACGGCTACGGGATTCTGGCGCACGTGTTTTCGGACGCCGCGTCCGGGTCGTCCGCGTGGCGCGCCTCCCTGTCGTCGCCGGCGGGGCTGTTCCTGCTGGCGGGCGCCGTCGCGTGCTGGTTCACGCTCCAGCAGGAGTTCGTGACCACGTTGTCGTCGGCGACGGTCCTGGCCCTGGCCGTCGTTCTGCCCGGTCTGCGCCCGCTCGGAGTGCTGGCGGCGTGCCCGGTCGCCGCGTTGGCGCTGGGCCACGCGCTCAAGCCGCGCGAGGACACCTGGCCGCGCATCCTGCGCTGGAGCGCGCTGGCGGCCGCCCTGCTGGCCGTCTACGTCCTGACCGTGACGCGCCCGCTCGCGCCGTCCGGCGGCTACGGCGCGCCGTCCTTGACCGGCGCGGTCCATTTCCTGAACACCAGCGGCGTGCGCGGGCGCCTGTTCAACGAGCCGGAGACCGGGGCGGAGCTGATCGGCCTGAGCGACCGGCCGGTGTTCTCCGACCGCCGCCAGACGTTGTACCCGGAGGCGTTCCGCCGCGACGCCGCGGATTGGACGCACCGCTTCCGCGAGCTGGACTCCGTCTACCGCTTCGATTACGCGGTCGTGCGCAACCGGCGCGCGCGGGCGCCGGCGCGGGTCATCGACGAGGACCCGGAGTGGCGCCTGGCCTACGCGGACGACCGGGCCCTGGTCTATCTGAAGAAGTCCGGCGTGGACTCCTGGCTCGTGCCCCAGTCGCCGTTCTCGCGCGTGACCCCGAACCGCCTGTGGCCGGACGCCCTGGATGCGGCGCTGTCGGACCCCCGCGCCGCGCCGCTGGTTCTCGAGGAACTGGACCGCTGGACCCTCACGGCGCCGGACTGCCTCCAAGCCCTTTTGTGGAAGGCCTACGCGCTCAATCGCCTCAAGATGGGCGAGCAAGCCGACCGCCTGCTCGACCTGGTCCGCGAACGGCCGGCTCTGTCCTGGGACCCGGAGCTTCAAGCGCTCGAGGCCTACGTTCTGAAGGCCCGGGGCCGGGCCGACGAAGCGCGCGCCCTCGGCCGGCGCGCCCGGCGCTCCGCGCGCCGGCTGGGCGACCGGGGCCTGGCCGACGCGATCGCCGCGGGCCTGTAGGCGTTATGGACAAAGCCCCCCGCTCCTGTTATACTCAGGCTCCCACGATGAGACAGCGCGCCTTTGGAATTATGGTTCTTGCCGCGGCCTTCCTGGCCGCCTGCAGTCCGCCCAAGTACGCGCGCTACAAGTCCGTCTCCGGCGACTTCTCGGCGTACGTCCCCTGGGGCTGGAACGTGATCGCCGAGGCCGATTACGACGCGTTTTCCGAGGTCAAGTTCATCGGCCCGTTCGACGCCGATTTCTACCTGGGCGCGCCGAGCATGAGCGTGCGCTGGTACAAGCGCTACCGCGCGCACACGCTGCGCGACGGGCGCCTGGAGATGTACGCCGACGCCGACGACTTCATCGACCAGATGCTCAAGCAGGTCTACGGCAAGGACTCCGTCCTTCTGGGCGGCGGACGGAAGTACGCCGATCAGCTGATTCTCGACGACGCGAAGGCGATTCCGGAGGCGCCGCTCAAGGAATCCGGATTGACGGCCAAGTATTTCGCCGTGCTCTCCCCGGCGCCCGCCGCGCCCGGCGTCGTCGGCGCCGTCAAGGACGTCGACGGGAACTGGCACAACATGCGCTATCACGAGTACGTGGTGATCCCCATGGAAGGGGGCTTCTACGTGCTCAGCTACCCGGCGACCCAGCAGGGCCACGACAAGGCCGTCGATCGCTTCAACTATTTGGCCAACACCTTTCATCCGTACATGGTCGGCCCGGGCGGCCCGAAGATCCTGATCCGCCCGGCCGCCGCCGCTCCGAAGCCCTGACCCCTGGCCCCCGCGCGGGGGCTCTGCTACACTCAAACCTATGTCCGCCGCCGTTCCCCGCCGTCACCGCCTGAAGACCCGCGACGTCCGCTTCGCCGTGAAGCTGCGCGCCGAGCCGGAGGCCGTGTACCGGGCCCTGACCTCGGCGCGCGAGCTGACGCGCTGGTGGCTGTTGGGCGCGGAGACCGACGCGCGCAACGCGGGCCGGGTGCGCATGGTCTGGCCGCGCGTACGCCGCGGCGACGGCACCCGCTGCGACGGCCTGGGCGAGCGCGAGGGCGTGTTCGTGGACCTGGAGCTCGCCAAGAAGGTCGCCTGGCTGTTCAAGCCGGTCCGGGGCGACCGCCGCGCGCCGCCGCTGGTCAGCGTGTTCATCGACGCGCGCCGCGGCGGCTGCGAGGTCACCTTGCTGCACGCGGGCTTCAAGTCCGCGCCGTCCTGCGACGAGCTGTACCGGGGCTACGCCTGCGCCTGGGAGGACGGCCTGGCCAAGCTGAAGCTGTACTTGGAAACCGGCCGCACCTGCAAGATGGAATCCATGGACCTGGAAGCGGCGCGGATCCTGACGCGGGCGCGGAAGTGAACATGCTCACCGTGCTGCTGGCCTTGATCGCCGGCGCGGCCGTGTCCGGCGTCGTGTTCTACCTGGTCTTCTTCTCCTCCCGCAAGAACGAGGAAGCGACGCGCCTCCAGATGCGCGAGGACTTCCGCCAGCTGCTGGACCTGGCCGAGCAGAAATTCGAGGTCGAGCGTTCCCGGCAGAAAAGCGACTTGGACGAGAAGAAGACCGCCGTCGAGACCGCCGTCGCGGGCTTGGCCGAACGGCTGAAGTCCTATGAAGAGATGGTGCATCGCTTCGAGACCGACCGCGCGACGAAGTACGGCTCGCTGGAGAAGGGCCTCAAGGACGCGGCGGAGCAGACTGCCAAGCTCGCCGGCTCCACGGAGGGCCTGCGCTCCCTGCTGGACAACTCCCGCGCCCGCGGCCAGTGGGGCGAGCGCATGGCCGACGACATCCTGCGCGCGTCAGGCCTGCAGGAGGGCGTCCAGTACCTCAAGAACAAGGCGCTGGACACCTCGACCTCCCGCCCCGACTTCACCTTCCTCCTGCCCGACCAGAAGAAGCTGAACATGGACGTGAAGTTCCCGCTGGACAACTGGCTGCGCTTCTCCCACGCGGCGACCGACGAGGAGCGGACGCGCTTCAAGAAGGACTTCGAGCGCGACGTGAAGGCCCGCGTCAAGGAGATCCAGAAGCGCGACTACATCAGTCCGGAAGAAGGCACCTTGGACTACGTCCTGCTGTTCATTCCCAACGAGCAGGTGTACGCCTTCATCCAGGAGGCCTTCCCGGGCCTGGTCGACGAAGCCCTGTCCCAGAAGGTCGTCCTGTGCTCCCCGTTCACCTTGTACGCGGTGCTGGGCGTGGTGCGGCAGGCCTTCGACCACTTCCATTTCACCCAGGCCACGCAGGAAGTCCTCAAGCTCATCGGCCAGTTCGGCGCCACCTACGAGACCTTCAAGGCCCGCTTCCTGGACCTGGGCGACAAGCTGGGCAAGCTGCGCGAGCTGTACGACGACATCGAGCAGAAATCCTTCAAGCGCCTGGACGCCTCGGTCGCCAAGATCGACCGCGTGCGCAAGGGCGACGCCAAGCCGGACGTGGACGCCCTGATCTCGACGGCCCGCGACTCCGAGCCCGGCCGCTAGCGTGGACCGTCCCGCCTCCGAGCCGAAGGTCTCCGCGGACATCTACGACGACCAGTACTTCCTCCAGTCCTGCGGCGGCATCGAGTTCTACAAGCTGTACGGCCCCAAGATCCTCAAGCCGATGATGCGGCTGAGCTGGCTGCGCGCCGGGGTCAAGAAGGGCATGCGTGTCGCGGACGTGGGCTGCGGCCGCGGCGAGATCCTCTATCACGCCGTCGCGGCCGGGGCCGAGGCCCACGGCCTGGATTACTCCACCGCCTCGGTCGCGATCGCGCGCTCGCACAGCCCGGCCGCCGACATCCGCGTCGCCGAGACCGAGAAGCTGCCCTACGCGGACGGCTCCCTCGATCTGATCTTTTTCCTGGGCGTGTTCGAGCACCTGTACCCGAAGCAGCAGGTCGCGGCCTACGGCGAATTTTGGCGCGTCCTCAAGCCCGGCGGCCGCGTGATCATGGCCACCTGCACCAACCGCCTCTACCACAAGAACCTGACCTTCGCCCTCCGGCGCCGCCTCGCCGTATTCCTGCGCGGCCTGGGGGTCTCGGTCGCCGATCCCAGCCCGCCGCGCTCGGACGAGGACCTGAGCATGCACGTGGACGAGCAAAGCTGGTTCAGCCTGAAGCGGTTCTTCCGGGGCGGGGGCTGGGACGTGGAGCTGTTCGCCGTCCCGAACGTCAAATACCTGGTCGACGAGCTTTACGGGCCCGAGCTCCCTTCCGACCTGCCGCTGCGCGGCATCCGCGGCCGGCGCCGGGAGCTTTATTTGACGCTTCTGTTCCGCCCGCCTCTGCGCTGGTTCCTGGCCCGGGCTCACGTGGCGATCGCGACGAAGCCGGCCTGAGCGCCGTCCAGTGGGTGAAGCCGTTGGCGTGAGAGGGGATCGGGGTGCGGCCGACCAGTCGTTCCAGCAGGACGTTCTTCTTCATGTCCTGTTCCGGCGCAACGGTCGCGCCAGACCGCCCTCTTGGATTGCGTTTCCATTCGTTTCGCCTCCAGCGCTGGAGATGAAATCGCCGGAAACGCTATTCCGGTGCGTCCGGACGTAGTTGGTAACGCCTAAAGACCGCTGTAGTCGGCGCCGCTCAACTGGACAGAGACGTCCCACAGGCGTGCGGCCGCGGCCGGGTCCTTCGAGGCGGGGGCGGAGTCCACCCGGACCGGAGCGCCCGTCATCTCGCGGAAGCCGTCCGTGCCGTAGTAGGCGCCGGGCTCGACCGGCATGGTCGCGGCGTACAGGGACGGCAAGGCGCCGGCCTCCTCCGAATGGCTGAACAGGGGAGCGAAGAAGCCCATGACGCGCGTGAGCGCGGTCGGCTTGCCCCCGCCCATGCCGTTTTCCACGATCTTGGTCATGGCGACGCCGGGGTGGGCGGCCACGCTGGTCAGCGCGGCCCCGGCGCGGCGCTGGAGCTCGAAGGCGAAGAGCAGGTTGGCCAGCTTCGTCTGGGCGTAGGAGGAAAAGGGGCTGTAGCGGCGCTCGCCCATCAGGTCGTCGAAATCGATCTTGCCGCGGCGGTGGGCGATGGAGGCGACGGTGACCACCCGGGGGGCGGGGGCGCGCTTGAGGGCGGGCAGCAGCAGGGCGGTCAGCAGGAAATGGCCCAAGTGGTTGGTCGCCATCTGTATTTCGAAGCCGTCCGGGCTGGTTTTGCGGCTGAGGGGGGCCATGATGCCGGCGTTGTTGACCAAAATGTCGAGCGGGACGGCCCGGGCGTCGAATGCGGCGCCGAACGCGCGGACCGAGGCCAGGCTGGACAGGTCCAAGGCGGCCAATTCGACCTTCGCCCCGGGTATTTCGGCCTTCAGACGCTTGAGAGCTTCTTCCGCCTTGGCGGGATTGCGGCAGGCCATGATCACGGAGGCGCCTGCGCGGGCCAGTTCCAGGGCGGTGTGGTAGCCGATGCCGCTGTTGGCGCCGGTCACCAAGGCCGTTTTGCCGGTTTGAGGGGGGATGTCGGCGGCGGTCCAGGGCTTCATCGGTCCATTGTAGCGGTTTCACAAAGAGAAACCCCCGCCCGGTCCAGCCGGGCGGGGGTTCTTTCGGACCCGTTCGCTCTGTTTAGAGCTTGACGACGTTCGCGGCTTTCGGGCCCTTGTCGGTCTGAGTGAGATCGAACTGGACCGTCTGGCTCTCGGAGAGGGTGCGGAAGCCGTTGCCCTGGATCACCGAGTGGTGAACGAACACGTCCGGGGTACCGTCGTCCGGGGTGATGAACCCATAACCCTTCTGATCGTTGAACCACTTCACTTTGCCTTGCATGCTCATCTTCTGAACCTCGTATCTGCGACTTGTCCGGGCCCTTCGGCGGGGCCCCCCTTCGTCGGGGCTGATTCGATTATATCACGGGTCCAGAATCCGTCAAGTGCCATTTATTAGCGTTTGGGGGGGATATTTTACCACCCCCTCCCCGACTCCATAATACACGGAAAAAATGAACCACAGAGGCATGGAGACACGGAGAAAGTGGGGTTAACGGCGCTCAAACGGGGGACGGGGTGGGATTAGGGACGGCGGGGGACTTGGCGGGCCTTGCGGCGGGCCTCGGCGGCGGACCAGCGGGCCTGCTCGTCCGGGGTCTCGATCATCAGGGGCGGGACGGCGGTGGGCTGGGCGCGGTGGTCCACGGCCACCATGGTGACCAGGCAGGAGTTGGTGTGCTGGCGGGTGCCGCCGGGCATGTCCTCGGCGTAGACCTCCACGCCGATCTCCAGGGAGGTGCGGCCCACGTAGTTGACCCGGGCCTGGGCGATCAGGAAGGTGCCCACGCGGATGGGGACCAGGAACTCCACGCGCTCCATGGCCACGGTGACGCAGGGCTTGCCGGCGTGGCGCATGGCGCACACGGAGGCGGCCTTGTCCACCATCTGCAGGACCTTGCCGCCGAACACGGTGCCGTGCATGTTGGCGTCCGGGGGGAACATGAGGTCGGCGACCTCGGTCAGGGACTCGCGGACGGCCTTGGGGATCAGAGCGGAGCCCCCCTTGCGGCGGCGCTCAACGGGCATAGAACCTCGGGCGGCGGTCGGCGAACAGGTCGTTGGCGGGGTGGACCTTCTTGTCCTTGGCGGTCCAGGCGTCCACGGCGACCACGGCGGCCTGGGCCTGGTCCTTGCTGAGGCGGAAATACAGCTCGCCATTGGGGGCCACCACCTGGGACTGGCCGATGAACCCCAGGCCGCGCTCGCTGCCCACGCGGTTGGCGGTGGCGGAGAACACGCGGTTTTCCAGGCTGCGGATCTTCATGCCCTCCGGTCCCCAGGGCAGGACCAGATTGGACGGGTGGGCGATGACTTCCGCGCCCTTCAGGGCCAAGGTCCGGGCGCTTTCCGGGAAGAACCAGTCGAAGCAGATCATGACGCCCACGGAGACGCCCTTGACCTTTTCGGTCCAGAAGCCGGTGTCGCCGGCCGAAAAGAAGCGTTTCTCGCCGCCGAATACGTGGGTCTTGCGGTAGACTCGGGTCTTGGCGCCGTTCACGAATAGGGCGGAGTTAAACAGCTTGGCGCCGGCCTTCTCCGGGAAGCCGGCCACGATGGCGCAGCCGTTCTTGGCGGAGTAGGCCTTGAGCAAGGTCGCCAGGGGGCCGTCGGCGCGCTCGGCGCACTTGGCGGCTTCCTTCTTCGTCTTGAAGTTGTAGCCGGAGGCGAAGAACTCGGGCAGGACCCAGAGGTCGGCCTCCAGGCTGTCCATCAGCTCGAAGCAGGCCTTGAGGTTCTCGCCGGCCTTCAGGAATTTGGGGGAGTTTTGGACGACGCCGATTTTGAGTTCCATGGGGCCCGAGTTTATCAAACGGGGGCGTGTGCGTCGAGGGCGTCAGTGCGCCGCGACGGCGAAAAAGCCGATCCGGATTCCATAAACCGCCAGTATGGCGTCCAAAGTGGCGACCTCCGGGTTGCCCGTGGAGGACAGTGTTTTATACAGGGTGGTCCGGCTCAGCTTCGTTCTCTTCGCCAGTTCGCCGACGCCGCCTTGGGCCTTCACGACGTTTCGAAGGGCCTTGAGAAGCTCTTTGATCTCCCGATCCTCCGCGACCGCGTTGAGGTACGCCGCGGCTTCCGCGGGGTTGGCGAGGTGCTTCAGCAGGTAATCGCGGTGGGAAACGGTTCGGTTCATTTGGCGCTCCGATACTCAGCCCAGAGCTCCCGGGCTCTGCGGATGTCCTTCGTTTGCGTCCCCTTGTCGCCGCCGCACAGAAGCAGCACGATGGCGGGACCGTCCTCGCCATAGTAGACGCGGTAGCCCGGTCCGAAATGGATCCGAATCTCCCAAACGCCGGCGCCGACGAAACGGTGGTCCCCGAAGTTCCCCTCTTCCACGCGATCGAGGCGCTTCAAGATCGCGGCCCGGCCGGCGATATCCTTGAGTTCCTCGAGCCACGTACCGAATATGTCCTTGTCGCCGGACACGAAATGAAGGACTTCGCGTTTCTGTGGCCGCATTCAAGTGTATCCTATAAACGACATATCGTCAAGGGGTGTGCGCCCCCGAACTCCGCGGTCCCGAATTGTGACCGTAATACCTTACGTTTGAGCCCCCCGAATTGTTCCAGTCCGCCGGGTCATCCGGGCAAAGAAGAAGCCCGTCTCCGAGGGGTTGGAGACGGGCTTCAATCTTTGCCGCGTGAAGGGGGCGTTACTTCCTTCTGCGACGTCCGCTTCCGGTGGCCCTTCGCTTTCGCGTCGGGGAGGAGGAAGTCGGGGTGCTAGTCAAAGAGTAACCGGATTTCGGGGCGGGGTTCAGAGTCGATGGGCCCAGCGCCATCTGGGCCCAAAGGCCTATGCGAGCGGGCGCGGTCCATCTACTCTTCGCGCCCCGACATCGGGTAGAATTCGGCCATGAAGAAGGAAGCCCTGCAGGTGGACGGCGTCGAGCGATTTCTCAACTTGGAGCACCGGTCGCGCGTGCTGGACCTGGGGTGCGGCGCGGGACGGCGGACCTTGGAACTGGCGCGGCGCGGCCACCGCGTCCTGGGCGTGGACCCGGACGAGAAGGCGCTGTCGCACGCGCGCGCCGCCGCCAAGAGCGAGCGGCTCAATGTCCACTTCATGAAGACGGACCCCGGCGAGCTCTCCTACCGGGCCGAGTTCGACGCCATCGTCTGCCTGGACGGCGCCTTCGGCAAGGCCGACAGCGACCGCGACGACCTGCGCGCGCTGGAGTGCGCGCGCAAGGGGCTCAAGCCCGGCGCCAAGATGCTCATCGACGTGATCAATAAGGAGTGGCTCATGCGCCATTTCGAGCCCCACTCCTGGGAGCACGGCGAGGAGGGCAAGGGCGCGGTCGTGCTGGACCAGGTCTCGTTCGATTTCGAGAAGGGACGGCTCAGCGACAAGCGGACCCTCGTGGCGGGCGACGGCAAGCGCGTGCCGGCCTACGTCAGCCTGCGCGTCTACACTTTGACGGAGATGATCGCGCAGATCGACCGCGCGGGACTGGTGTACCGGCAAAGCTGGGGCGGGTTCGACGGCTCGGCCTACGGAATGGACAGCCCCCGGCTCATCGTGCTGTTGGAACGGTCGCGCGCGGAAGATCCGAAGCGCACGCGCAAGACCGACGACGGCCTGCCCACGGCCATCCGCATCAAGGGACGCCGCTAGCCCATGGCCGAACTGGCGGCGCTGATCGCGTCCGCCGCGCTGGCCGCGATGCTGTTCGCGTCCCGGCTGCCTCCGGGCGCCGGCTTCTTCCTGCCCCGCCGCGGAGGATTCGGGCTTTATCGGGTCGCGTGGGCCCTGTTCGCCGCGCCCGGCACCCGGACCGTTTTCTCCGCGGCCGTCGCGCTGGTCCTGCTGGCCTGCGCCGCGGCGTTCCTCTTCGACTTGCGCCGCGCCGTGCGCACGCCGCCCAAATCGTGGAGCGCCCGGCTGGGGTTGCTGATCGGCCCCGTGTTCGCTTTGCTGCTGGCGGTGCGTCTGGGCGGGACCGTTCTGGACTTGGTCCAACTGCTGTGGTTCCCGTACGGCGGCATGAACGCCCGGGAGCCGTTCGCCGCGCTCGCTCTTTTCGCGATCATGCTGATGCCCGCCGCGGCCGCGGCCCGTGATTGGGTCGGCGGGCGACGGCGGCGCGCGACGGTCCTGCTCGGGGCGCTGGTCCTGCTCCAGGTCGCCGGGGCCGTGTACGGCGGGGCCAAGGGCGTGGGGCGGGCGCTGGCGGCGCCGGCGGCTCATGGGAGAACCTTGTATGTGGTCCTGACGGAAGGGCAAAAGGGGCCCGATCACGAAATATATTTCCTGGAGCACGACGTCTTTCTCGATCCGGACCCGCGGCCCTATTACCGCGCCCTGGCGTCGGGACCGAGCGACGCGCGCGTGCTGCCGGCGCTGCGCGCCTTGTATGAAGCGGAGACGAAGCGCTGGGACTTGGCGGGCCTGCGTGACGCCCTGCTACTGGGCGTTTCGCGCGGCGACGCGCTGGCGCCGTCCTTGCTGCTGGCGCATCTGACGGCCGTGCCGCCGTCGCCGGAGGCGCGCGCCGCCTTGGGCGCTATGGCCGACGAGCATACTTGGCGCATCGGGCCGTTGGGCGCCGCCGCGCTGGCGCGGGCCTGCGCCCATCAGGGCGACGCCGAGGACGCCGCGCGCTGGGCGGCGAAGTCCGGAGGGCCGAACGGCGTCGCACCGGGACTGCTGGGGCTTCCGGCGTCCGGGGGCAAGCCGGGCTCCATTCGCGGGATTTTGCGCGCGCCCGGTCGCGCGCGCGTCGCGCTCTATATAAAGCAGGACCCGGCGGCGCCTTACCTGCTGGACGCCGCCGGGCTGGTCGCGTCGGCCGATCCGGACGCTCGCGGCCGCTTCGCCTTCAACGGCCTTCCGCCCGGCCGCTACTACTTGGCGCTCGCCGTCTCCAATGGGGACGGCCGGCGGGGGGAGGTCTCGGTGACCGGGGGCCGCGGCGATCTGATTCTCGACGCTCGGCGCCCGGCCCTCGACCTCCCCCCGCTCACGCTTCGATTCACTCCGCGCTGACGACCTTGTAGACCGTCCCGCCCCACAGCACCGTCACGTCGTCGCCCAGCGCGAACCAGCGCGCCAGCGCCGGAGCCTTCGTCAGGAGCTCGAAGTACTCCGTCCCGCGCGCCTTCAGCGTCACCGTCTTCGCCGCGCCCGCCTCGTCGGCCTCCGCGTCGGCGTCCGTCCACGTCTTGCCCCGGCGATAGAACGTCTTGTCGCCGAGCGTGCGCGTCTCGACCGCGGCCCGCCCCTCGTCCTTCAAGTCCTCGCGCGCCTTCTTCTCGAATGCCCGCAGGGCCGCCGCCGGCGCCGCCGACGGCGCCATGGCCATGCCGGCGCCGCGCACCGCGGAGACTCCGCTGGACAGCGCCTTCAGGCTCATCGAGTCCATCTGCGCCGACGCGCCGCCGCCCGCCCCGCTCAAGAAGCCGCTCGACGCCGCGTTTCGCGCCATCGCCTCGAAGCGCCGGCGTCCCTCTTGCTCGGCGACGCGCCGGTCCGAGCCTTCTTCCGTGACGAGGAAGGAGGTGTACGGCGTCACGATCCCGTACTTCTTGGCCAGCTTCACGATGGACGTCACCGCCTCGGCGTCCGCGGGGCGCCCCGACAGGCGCAGGGCGTCCAGCTCGTGCGCGATCTTCTGGCTGGCCCACAGCCGCGGCAGGAAGGAGTTGCGCGTCTCCGCCGCGGGCAGGTCGACCGGGTATTCGAAGCGCATGTCCCGGCCGCCGGACTTTCCGGTGACCACCAAGGTCCCGCGCCCGCCCTTCTTGTAGCGCCCGTACAAGGTCAGTTCCGAGCCGTGGAACAGGTCCGGCACCGGCCGCGGATAGACGTCGGCGGCCTCCACGCCCCGCCACTCAATGCGCACGTCGGTCAGCGCCGGCCGCGCGACTTTCTGGTAGAGGGCCGAGACCTTCGCCTCGATGTCCTCGCCCGGGGCCACGTAATCCCGGGCCCCGCGCCCGCCGTCGGCCAGCTTGTCGAGCAGGAGCGTGTTCACGTCCGAGCCGACCCCGAAGTTGAACAGCCGCGCCTTCACGGCCGCGTTCTCGCCGGCGATCTTGGCGAGTAGGGCGTTCACGTCCGTTTGGCCCACCGTCGGCACCCCGTCGGTCAGAAAGAAGATCATCGGCACCCGTCCGTCGCGATGGGCCAGGAGCTTCAGTCCCTGGTCCAGGGCGCCTTCGATGTTGGTCCCGCCCGCGGCCTCGATCCCGTCAATGTAGCGCCTCGCCCGCGCCTTGCTGGCCGCGTCGCCGGGCAGGAGCCGGTCTTCGAGCGCGTTCCAGTCCGTCGCGAAGTCCACGATGCCGAAGCGGTCGTCCGGGCCCAGGCGCGACACGCAGTACTGCAGCGCCTTCTTGGCCTGATCGATCTTGCCGTCGTCGGACATGGAGCCGGAGCGGTCGAGCACGAAGACCAGGTCCTTCGGCGCGGCCTTGGCCGCCGCGTCCTCCGCCTTCGGGGTCAAGGTCAGCAGGAAGGTGCCGTCCTCGCCGGTCTCGCGGTAGGCGAGCACGCCCGCGGTCAGCGGGTCCTGGCTCAGCGAGAACATCAGCGCCAGGTCCTGGGGGCCGCCGGAGCCTTCTTCATAAGTGGCGACGGCCTCGCGCTCGCCGCGGCGCTCGACGCGCACGTCCGGGTTCGGCGCGAACAGCGAACGGAGAGGACGCGTGGTCCGCAGTTCGATGCGCGCCGAGGAGCGGCCGCCCTCGGCGGACGCGAAGCGCGCCGAGCGCATCGGCACGCGCAGGGACACCAGGCCGCCGCTTTGCGGCAAGGTCTGCGTGAGCTTGAGGGTGGCGACCACGTCGCCGCGCGGCTCGATGGGGAACACGCGGGCGCGGAACAGGCGCTCGCCGACCAACTCGAGCAGGCCCGGGTCGCGGGCCTGGCGGACGATGTTCTCGTAGATGGACGCCGCTTGGCCGGACTCGAGCAGTTCGCCCTTGGTCGTCTTGCCGCCCACCGTCATCGAGAAGCCGGACAGGGCCGTGTCGGCGGGGATGGGGACCATCAGCACGCCCTCCAGGCGGCGATCGGTGGGATTGTGGAAGGTGATGCGGTAGGTCAGGTCGGCGACCTGGTCGATGACGGTGCCCTCGACGCGGTAGCCGGACATGGTCACCGGCTCGGCGCCGGGAGGCAGGGCCGGCATGGTTCCGGGAGCCGGGGCGGGACGCGGCCAAGGCCGCGGGCTGGGAAGCGGATGCGGCATCGGTTCTCCGGGGAGGAAGCCGCGCCAGACGTTGGGCACGGCTCCGACCGGCCAGGCCAGCAATTGCTGGGCCGAGGCCGGAACGGCGGAAAGTCCAAGGGCGAGAACGGCGAGAGTCGCGAGACGGGTCATGGTCCACCTCCTAATCGGAGATGTGACTCCGCGCCCGCGGAAAAGTTCCGGGCTAGCGCGGTGAGGCGTCGAAGAACAGGACGGCCTTCGGTTCGGCGGGGATCGGGGCGACGCGGTCCCGGGCGGGATCGGCGGCTTCGTCGGGGAGCAAGGAGCGGTAGACGACGTTGACGGCGCCGGGGTCGGTGGTCACCGAGAGTATCTTCGTGGCGGACGGCTTGATGAGCACGAGGCGGCCCGAGACGAAATCGGAGACGGGGGGCGCGCCGGGGAAACCGAGCAGAACCCAGGACGTGCCGAGGCTGCGGGCGTCGGAGAAGACCAGCCCCGCGTCGGGGGACAGCCGGCCGCCGGCGGCCGCGGTCTTGGCCGGGAGAACGGAGTCCGCTTCGGCGGGACCTTCGCGCGCGGCCCGCTTCAGCAAGGTGGGCGCGGGCGCGGCGATCGCGGGCGCGGCGGATGCTCCGCTTCCGAAGAGGGCGGCGCCGCGCGTCGCGGCGATGTCGCGCTTGGGCAGAACCCGGGCGATGCCCATCTTCTTCTTTTCCTGCTCGATGTAGCCGAACATCTGCTCGTTGCGCGCCGAGCGCTCCTCTTCGGTCATGGAAGGCCGGGTGCGGTCGGTCAAGGCCAGTTCGCCGGAACCTGCGGCGCCCGCCAAGGCGCCCGCGTCGAGGGGGCGGCCTGCGGCGCGGGTGCGCGCGCCCCCGCGGGCGGCGGCGACGGCGGACGGGGCGGCCACGGCGGGCGCGGCGGGTGCGGCCGTCTTTTTCTCGTTTTCGGTGAGATCGGGCAGCACGTCGCCGCGGCGGACGGGCTCGGATTCGGCGCCCGCGACCGAGATCGAGCGTCCGTCCACGAAGCCTCCGGACAGGCCCGCGCCGGCGCCTCCCGCGGCGCGCTGGCTGACGTCGAATTGGGCGACGGGGGCGTCGGACGCGCCTTCCACTTTGGCTGCGTATTGAGGATGCAGCGGCGTCTCGGGAGGCGCGACGGCGACCTTGTCCCAGATCATCAGGGCCACGACGCCGGTGGAGAGCGCCAGGACGACGGGGCGCAGGCCGGGCGGGAGAAACACCCAGTCGCGG
>Ga0315268_10003862_pt1 | contig 16414 bp, 17 predicted proteins | sample C1_top_MG_FD_204535 | JGI IMG/M metagenome (GOLD analysis project Ga0315268, IMG submission 204535) | Sediment microbial communities from Yellowstone Lake, YNP, Wyoming, USA - C1_top | ecosystem: Environmental > Aquatic > Freshwater > Lake > Sediment | place: USA: Wyoming | collected 2017-08-01
TGGCGAGGCTGGCTGGGACCCCGCTGCTGCGGCAGTTTACTCCTCGTTGTGGGTGAATCAAAACCTCAAATCCGTAGCTTATTTCCCGGTCTCATTTAGTCTCATTTACGCTGAAGTGGGACAAGCGTTCGAAATGCCGACTCCAGACGTTTTGCGGTATAGTCCCGACCGGCGTGATCAAGACTCTCATAGTCCACGCCAGAGATTTTCAGCACGGCACCCAGATCGCCCGATTTGGTGAGGAACGAAGTCTCGTCCCAGAAGCCAAAAAGGTTGAGATGGGCTGGGAATGACCCAGATTGCCGCCAGTCACGGCGGATGGATTCAAGCTTCAGCACGACGCCTCGCAATCTGGACCTCGGCTGGATCCCACTTCATTGCGTCATACCGGCCGCGAAACTTCGTGGAATTCAGCAGTACACGAAGTATTTCCACATCGTGCTTGGTGGCAATCCGGGCAACAATGACTCCGACTACGAACAGCGCGATGCCGCCAAGGAGCGAATGCATCAGGGTGAAGATCGAGCCACCTGAGAGCAGCGCGACGAAGAACAACCGCCGCTCCGCTCCCAGGATGGTCAGGGGGGAGTTCATCGTTTTGAATACTTTGTTGCGACGTGTTTCGTTTTGTCGTGCACCGACGCTGGTCATTTGCAGTTGCTCTTTCTCTAATGGCGCTCTTTAGGGGAGGCGTCGCGAGAATTATGGAAATAGCCAAGCCATGAAATTGACTGCGCCGATGGACATGCCGACCCCGAAGACGATTCCGGCGAGCATGCGCTTGGACTGGCCCTCCCCGTAGGCGAACATCAGTCCGCCAACGACGATGGCGACCAGCGACAATCCGGTCGCGATCGGTCCGGTAAAGGCAGTCTTGAGGACGTTAACTGCGTTCTCCCACGGGGAGCCACCGGCTTGTTGCGCATAAGCTCGGGCAGCGAGCAATGGCAGTAGTGGAAAGGGCGACAGGGCGCGAAAACGCAGCTTGACTCGCCCGCGTTTCAGAAATGGAGTGTTGACTGGGTGCATGGAAATCGATTCCTCCGTCCCGCATCTGCGGACCCGGGCGAAGGTAAGCCGGAATTCTGAAAGTGATTTATTCCTTTTTGCGCTGACTTATTCCATCTGGAGATAAATCCAGAATTCCAGACATTAGCAGGACAGTTATCAGGATTTGTTCGGGGCAAACCAGAAATGACTTCCGGCAGCAACCGAAGTCAACGGTTGGAAGGCCCGCGCGAGAGCGCAAAGCTAATCATTCCCACCATGGCGGGAAGAGAAGCCCTCGGTCGCAATGCGGGTCAAGACAGGATCAAAGGCGCTTCCGGATTGGAGTGCGTCTTGAGGCGCATTGCGGCCGACGGGCAAGATGAAGAGCGAAATGGGAAGGAAGGATTCGTCAGTTAAGTTTGGGCCCGGTTTGTAGCGTAGAACTGGGGTTTGCAGCGATGACTTGAGTGACTCGTCGACCCGCTTATAGGAGTTCCTTCAATTCCGAAAATCGCGCCTGCACCTCTGCCCATGAGGGGTATGGACCGTAGCAAAGCATTTTGCATTGTCCTTCATACTCTTCACTGATTGTTGCCACGAGTTCGGCTGGCGGAAAAAGCGCCTCACTCGTCGCGAACTTCATGCCTTCCGGGAAGAAATAGCTCTTCGGAAAATGTGCGCGGCTGATCTGGTCATAGTCGGCTTTGATAGCGGCATACTCCTCGGAGCGCAGCATGGTGTCAACTTCGGCAAGCTGCGACAACTGAAACAGGTCGTAGTAATGCCGCGCGTAGCTGCCCAGGGGCTGCTTGTCGCGCTTCAGCAATTCGACTTTGCTGTGGATGGCAAACATCTTTTCCACAAATGTTCGTCGAAAGTGCAGCAGCCGCATGGAGAACGGTCCCTCGTCATCGGCGCCGAGTGAAGTGTTCTTCTCTTTGAGAAACTGACTCAAGTACGAGCGTAATTCAATCAGTTCCGAGGGTTCGCGTCCGCTCGCGGTGCCCGCCTCAACGAGCACCCGGTTGGCAACTTCGCCGGGCCCGCCAAAGCGTTGTTTGAACGAGAACCGATCGTTTCTACCGAATCCACCGATGGTTTGGCTTTCGCTCGCTTCAAAGGTAAACGCGGGATGTTTAGTAACCGCATCCCGCAGCATTTTGAGCTCGCGATCAATACCGTTTTTGCCCAATGCTGGTTGAAAAGCTGTCGGATCGAGGAAGATGTCGACGTCTTCTGAAAAGCGTTGGATGAGGTTCCATCCTTTAGCCAGACTCGTTCCGCCCTTGAAGATAACTTTTTCGCCGCTGTTGTCGGCGATGACGCGGAGCGCTTCGGTGACGTAATAGTCCTTCTCGATAATCGCCGGACGAAGTTTCCGTTCGCGGAAGTGTTCGGCGGCCTGGAGAATGGCTTGCTCAAAATCGGGATGCTCGAACAGTTTCACTTGTGGCGCTCCTTGGCCTGCCAGGTGCGCGCGTTGGGCAATCCGGCCAGCAATCCGAAATTGTAACGGGAGAACGGATTCAGCGAAGCTCGTAGCCGACGTAACGCCTTGGGACTTGTGCCTAGGCGCTCGCCGAGTGCGCCCAGCAAGGCGCGAACCCGGGGTGGCTCGGAATCGGAGATCCGCAAGAGACGTTCCAAGCGGTCCTGCTCGGAGAGCAGCGCTAGTGTTTTGCGAATCGTCTCCGCCGGAGCTAGCTCGCTGAATTTGCCTCCGTGCCGCAGGAAATCGAGCAATGCCGCATCTTTCTCGGGAAGTCCTATCCAGGCTTCCGGGCGGCGAGTGTGAATGACGGTATCGGCTCCGACGAGCTTTCTGGGCAAGCTGAGCGAGCTGGTGGCAACCTCAGACTGTTTGCCCATCTGGGTTGAGAAGCCCAGCAGATTTGCGGCGGCAAGACCGGACGGGAAAACGGTCTTGCGCTGCGATGCCAGGTCACGGATAGCAGTCGGATTGGGGCGACTCTTGCCGAGCGCGGTTTCACGGGTACGGTAATAAACACCTTTGCTCAGCCGCTCGATCTTTCCCTCTCGCCTCAGGCGAGAGAAAGCCTGCGCGACGGCCGCGAACGGGAGATCGCGAAAATCGTCGAGTCGCCATAGGCGTTCGCCGCCGCGCTCAATACGCTGGCGGATCAGACCCATGATCCGGGGAGCCCCTGGTCGCGTGTTGAAAGATGTTGCCATACCATAATTCTCGACAGCCAAGGGCTATATGTCAAGTTTTTTTGCTATAAAACTTGACATATAAGTGCCTAAGTCGCACAGAATCAGCTATTTTCGACCCCGAATTACGACGCCCACGGCAACGAAACCCACAATAAGTTGGCCGATACTGACGAGCAATATTGCAATTTCCATAAGCGAGGGTTCCTTTTATCCCCTCGCTAACGGTTTTGATATTCAGGAAACTGAACTAACTAGCGATCCGATTGCAGAAGCACAATTGGCCAAAGAGGACCGCTGGGCGGCGGTCCTCCTGGCAAGACGATTCTGAGCCACGCGGTGATATTCAGGGTCAAGTTCGATGCCCAGGAACCTGCGATGCGCCAGCAGGGCAGCGACCCCCGTTGACCCTGAGCCGCAGAATGGATCAAGAACAAGGTCACCCTCACTAGTGAAGGACCTAATCAGCGGGAGCAGCGCGGACACCGGCTTCTGCGTGGGATGCATCTGGTTCCCGCTATAGCGCATGTCGAGCACGTCAGAAATCGGTTGCGTAGGAAGCTTCGGCCGTCCCTTCGCCAATAGATACGCCTGCTCGTGTTGATATCCGAGAAATCGCGTTTGCGAGCAGTATTGCTTGCGAAACACTAAATGTCCGATAACCCGGAATCCAGCATTGCGCCATGTCTCGAGGAACTTATCTGCGTGTGTCCAGCTATAGAACGAGATCATGAAACGACCTTCGCGCAGAACTCGATATGCCTCCATGAAAGCCGGCCTGAGCCATGACTGATCAACGTCGTTTAGGATGGCACGTCCGCAACGGTCGCGATAATTGACCAGATACGGGGGGTCAGTGAGGACGAAATCTACGGATCGGGCGTTCAGTTGATGCATCACCTGAATGCAATCGCCATAGAGGATGGAGTAGGACGGAGCGAGTTGCGGATCGCGGATTGAACTGTTGAGAGTCATATTCTGAAATCTCCTTCTGCCCCATCTCTAAAGTCGCTCGGGGCACACGGCGCAAAGCGATGCGAGGGCCCGACTCCCAAGGATGCAGTGTGCTTTCTCGCGAGGGTCCCGCGAAAAACCGCGGGGTTTTTGGATTTTCCGCGGGAGACCGAGACCCGAAGGGCGCCACTCAAGAGACTTTCAATTAAGAGAAAACCACGTTAGCTGGCGAAGCAGAACATTGGATCCGCCGGGCGGCGGAGAAGACCGTAGCAGTGACTGAGTGACTTAAAGAGATAAGGCAGGAGGACAGGTTCGAAGCACTGAATGCTCAGCCAGGAGCGATCGCGATCACGTCACACAGAAGCCGACTTATCCGAAAGGCAGTTTAAGAATCTTTGTATTTATATACCCAAGGTTAATACATTGGCGGTTTCATAAACCCCCGTGCCCTTCCTTCATTAAGGCGCGAGCCCGCACTGGCGGCTCTCTTCACACTTTCTTCACGCCAACATAGGAAATGTTAGCGTGCATTTCAAGTGTTGCTGTGGCCCGAACTCTGAGGAGATTCCGCTGGAGGAGATCCGGGCCGGTTCCTCTAAGCTAGCCCTTCGGCCCATAGCTAAAAAGTTTGTCGCATTTTTTGCCCAGAGGACCGTTCGTGCCGGTTCGTAAGTTCCTGTACCGTTTGTAACTTACGGTTTGCTTTGTTTCATGGGATGGTGCGAGGGCTAGAAGTAGCATCTAGGGTCGGGACCTCAGGGCTGATCGCCCTGAGGATTGCGGCTGCGGAGTGCAGAACGGCTTCGAGACTCTGTTGCAGAAGTTCTGCGTCGCCATCATAGAGCTGTATATAGTCGGCGGAAGCACTTCCCGTTTGCAGCCCAATGGAGCGAGAGACTACGAAGGCTACGGCCTCTGCTTCGGTTTCCCGCAACCGCTTGTTGGTTTGCGCGCGACGCTCGCCTCGATGGAGCATTTCGTGTCCAACTTCATGGGCAAGTGTCACGAATTCCTCGGCAGGTTGCAGTCCCGGCAGCAGCGTGATGATTCCGCCTTGTGAGGTACCCTTAGCAGGCGCAATGGAATCGGAATACAGCAGCTTGATACCGCTATCTTCGACGAAGACGCGGAGCCGATCGGTGAAGTTGCCAACTGAGCCTTCGACCTCGGTGAGGGTCGGCAGCTCCTGGCCTTCAGTCTGAGCGATGTCAAACACGTACACTGCGCGAAAGCCAATCAAGTGATGCGAGTGTTCGTCCCCAGATGAATCTTTCAAGATACTTTCTTCCAGACGTTGGCGACCACCACGCACCATCGGCGCTAAGATCAGGATTCCCTTTTCTCCTCGCTTCACGAAGCGACCAAGCGCGTTCCACGTTCTCAGACCGCACACCTGCGTCGCGGTTGGGCACTGGCGTGTGATCAGCATGATATTTCCGAAGCTGTAGTCCGGAAAATGCGCCATCGCCGAGAGATATTGGGAGAGCACTTCGCTGTGTCCCGACTCAAGAGAACGAATCAGGTAATCGATTGCCTCTTTAGCTTTGCTCTTGATTTCTTCTGACTTCATGTCTTTTTCCTGTTCCGCCGTTTCCGGCTGTTTTTGTTCTTCACAAGAGCGGCAGCGAACAAAAACAGCTGGGATGGCGAACAGACGAAGAGAGCTAAAGGCGTGGAGAGGCACGAGTGGCGGCGGGGTGAGTGCCAAACGGGTTGCAGTTGGTTTGGCGCGAGACTGTGCGTCAGCCCGAGTGCCATGAGTGAAACAAAAAGGCGTGACTCCGAGTGTTTGGCCGATTCATTCCTAAATGGAATAAGTCGGCTGCAAAGAGAATGAATGCGGCTTCGAATTCTGCTCTAAGTTTGTGCGTCGCATGGCAGCGGTTCCATCGGAACTTGGCACCGCCGAAATGGGCTAGTTACGTTCCACATTTCGTCAGTCGACCACTCAGCGAGATCAAAACATATGTCTGCAGAGCACGAACTTCCGCGCCTCCTTACGGTTGAACAGCTGGCCAGCTTATTTGTTTGCAGCACAGAGAAGATCAAACGAATGCTACGTCGGGGAGAATTGCCAGGATTTAAGTTTGGCAAATGCTGGTTTGTCCGTTCGGAAGACCTTGAGCGAGAGCTCAAAACTGAGGTACATTCCGAACGTCATCTGCGCCGCTCTGCATAGGAGCAGAGATGAACCAGTTCAGGCGGCGCACGTCGTACCAGTTTGGCCACTTACAACTAGAGCCTCGCAAACGCGGCCCAGATGTTTGGGTTTATCGCTATTTGAAAATTGAAAACGGACGAAAGTCCCGGCCGAAGTTCAAGGTCGGAACCGTAGAAAAACTGCCGACCGAGTTGGATGCGCAAAGGGCGTGCGAAGCGCTCCGGATGCAGATCAATGCGGAATGTGCAGTTCAGATGGACTACACAGTTCGCGGGCTGGTTGATCGCTACATCGAGGAAATCCTAAAGCCTTGCCTCGAAGTCTCAATTGGCCAGGAACAGGGCGATTCGGCATTCATGTCCTACCACTGCGCAAAGTCGTACCGATCTGCACTGGAGAAGTACGTATTGCCGCGCTGGGAAACTTACCGCTTGGTTGAGTTCACGAGAGCAGCAACGCGCGCCCTCGTGGAGCGGTGGTTCCGGGAACTGCTACGCTCGGCCGAAAACCCGAAGGGACTGGCACCCAAGACAGTTCGGTCCATTTATGGGGTCATGAGGATCGCATTCAAGTTCAGCGTGAAATGGGGCTATTTGGAGCTCAATCCGCTGAGCGACAAACGGGTGGAGTTGCCGAGGGGATCCACGAAGCGATTGAAAAAGGCGCCGCAGTTGACTCCTGCGCAGTTCTTCTACTTGCTGACTCTGTTCACCTCCCGCGAGAAGCTTGCTGTCGCTTTTGCTGGCTGGCTAGGGCCGAGAATCAGTGAGGCGTTTGGACTGCAATGGGGTGACATTGATTTCGATCGCGCCGTCGTGACTTTCACTCGTGGATTCGTGCACGGTCGTATCACTCCATTGAAGACCGAGGCTTCTCGCACCGACATGCCCATCCCGGAGGAGGTTGTCCAACTTCTGCGGGAGTGGCGTTTGGGAACTCCATTCAATCAACCTTCGGATTGGGTGTTCGCCTCGGAGTACACCAAGGGGCGCCGTCCAATCTGGCCTGCTCAACTGATGAAGGCGCATATCCAGCCGGTCGCTGTCAGGGCTGGTTTTCCAAAGATCAGTTGGCACAGCTTCCGGCACACGGTGAGTGCCTGGGGCAAAGAGGCAGGTCTTGAGCTTGAGGAGATTAAGACGCTCCTGCGGCACGAGAACATCTCGACCACTTCCCAGATCTACGGTCAGATGGAGATTGAGGCAAAGCGAAAGATCCAGGATCGATTGATTGGCTTTGTGAAGCGGCAAGCCGAAGCCGAGGGGCCTCTAAAGACCGCTGAAGATGGGGTCAGGGGTCACCTTTTGCCCGGCGCTTAAGGCCGTGACCCTTATTTGACCCAAGTGCACATTAAGTTTTACCTGTATGTCATTCAAAGAATGGCTCCTCAGGTAGGACTCGAACCTACAACCCTCCGGTTAACAGCCGGATGCTCTGCCATTGAGCTACTGAGGAGTGGAAGGCTTTCAGGGATGAAAGCGCTATTCAGTTGACCTTTTCATTGTAACCAGACCTCTCCGATTCGTCAAAAACTCCGGCCCCCATTTTCCGCCTCTTCTACCACCAGAAGCCCCGGGCGCCATCGGTTCGTTCACGCTCATACGCTCCTTCGCGTTGGCCGATATCGCCGACGGCATCGGCTCCATTTCGCGTTGGCGCGAACTTCCGGGGCTTCCTCGGTTCTTCTTCCCTTCGCCGTGCTTCCCGCGAAGGATCGTCTGCAAAAAAAACGTTCTCTATTCGCTTTTCGGTTCGGCGGCCACCGCTGCTTCCGCCGCCTGGAATCCGATCTTCGAGTGGGTGCCGTCGCAGAAAGGTTTCTTCGTGCTGGCGCCGCACCGGCACAGCGAAAATGCCGTCTTGCCGGTCAGGTCGAACTTGTTGCCACTGGCATCCACCAACTCCAGCGCCCCTTCCGGACACTCCACCCGGAACGGCCCATTCGGACGCACCGTGATCTTCACGTCTGCCATTCTTTCCTCCACTACCGCGTGCGTTTACTCTATCACCGCTCCGGCCGGCAGGCTCGGTACGTCCATCCCCCGCTTCCATCCGCGATATCCCACCACGCACATGGCGATGAAGATCGCGTACAGCACGGCCGTGACGTAAAGGTGCTTGTAACTATATAGACCGATATAGATGATATCCGCCGCGATCCACACCACCCAGTTCTCCAGCCACTTCCGGCCCAGCATGTATTGCGCAGTCAGGCTCAGCGCCGTGGTAATGGCGTCGCCCGCCGGCACCGTGCTGTTGGTATAGCGCCGCAGCATCCCATAGAGCGCCACCGCCGCGACCGCGCCGACCGCGGTCAACAGCACCATCGTTTTGCCGGAGCTCCGCGTCGCCGCCAGTTCCCGGTGCGCCGGCCCGCCCCGCGCCCACTTCCACCATCCGTAGACGGAGACCGAGAAATAGAAGACCTGCAGCACCGAGTCCGCGTACAGCCCCGCCCGCCAGAAGACGATCAGGTAAAAGATGTTGTTCGCGATCCCGATCGGCCAGTTCCAGATGTTCTCCTTGGCCGCCAGCCACACGCAGATCGCGCCCGTCACAAACCCGAGGATCTCCATCCAATCCATGCCGGGCATCATACCAACCGCGCTCCAGGCCTCGCAGTGCGCGGGCGTCCCCGCCCGCGGCCTTTGCTTCTGGGTTTTGTGGAGCGCGGGAAGAACAGGAGGGGTCATGGTTCCCGCGAAGGTGCCCCATATCTGCCTTCCGTTGGCAGATGTGGGATTCCACAGATCTCGACAAGTGGCCCAGCCGCCCCCGGCTGGGTCGCTTTTGATTTTGGGGTCATGCTGAGCGCAGCGAAGCCCCTGTTGTTGCTGTTGTTTTTGGGTGGCGCCGGCGTCCCCGCCCGCGGCCTTTGCCCTTGCTTTTCCTAAGCACGAAGCCCTAAGCGCCAAGCACTGCTCTACTGCAACAACGTCCTGAGCGCCGTCACCTCGGCGGCGATCCCCGTGTGCAGCGCCGGATCCACGTCGGGCGCAAACAGCGAGGAGTGCAGCGACGGCAGCTTCCTTCCCGTCGCCTTGGCGTCCGCGAAATTCTTCGGCTCGGCCGCGCCCAGTTCGAAGTACACCGACGGCACTCCGGCGGCGATGAAGACCGAATAGTCCTCGGAGCCCGGAGACGGCGGCAGCTCTTTCAAGTTGTCCTTGCCCAGCGCGATCTCCATCCCGGGACGCAGCCGCTCGACCACCGTAGGGTCGTTCACCACCGCGTCGGTGTATTCATATCGTTCGATGCTCGGCATCTTCTCGACCCCCGCCGCCTGGGCTTCGCCGTTGACGATGCGCGTGATCGCCTTCAACAGTTGCGCCCGGACTTCCGGCTTGTACGAACGCACCGTCAGGCCCAACTCCACCGCGTCGGGGATGATGTTGTTCTTGGCTCCGCCGTGGATATAGCCGACCGTGATAATCGCCATCTCTCCCGGATGCACCTCGCGCGAAACGATCGACTGCAGGCTTTCGACGGTCTTCGCCGCGATCAGGATCGGGTCGATGGTCATGTCGGGGTACGCTCCATGCCCGCCCTTTCCGTAAATCGTCACCTTCAGCGAATCCGCGTTGCTCCCCACGAACCCCGCGTGCATGCTGATCGTTCCCGCGCGAAGCAGGTTGGTGTCGTGCAGCGCCAATCCAAAGTCCGGCTTGGCAAAACGCGTGAACAAGCCGTCGTCGACCATCTTGCGCGCGCCCGTGATCGTTTCCTCCGCCGGCTGTCCGATCAGCATCAGGGTTCCGTGCCAGGTTTCCTTTGACTTCGCCATGACCGTGGCCGTGCCGTACCACGACGACATGTGCAGATCGTGGCCGCAGGCCTGCATCACGCCGACCTCGTTGCCCGCGTCATCTTTGGCCCGCACTTTGCTCGCGTAGGCCAGCCCCGTCTTCTCTTCCACCGGCAGCGCGTCGAGTTCGGTGCGCAACATCACCGTCGGCCCCGCGCCGTTGCGCAGGATAGCGACGATGCCGGTGCCGCCAACGTGCTCGGTCACCGCGTAGCCCAGCGCGCGCAACTTCTCCGCCAGCTTGGCGGCGGTTTGCGTCTCATGCGCCGACAACTCGGGATGCTGATGGAGATCGAGGTAGAGCGCCTTCGCCGCGGGGAAGACCGCCTCGACTTCCGCGGAGTCCACGGTCTCCAGGTTGGTATGGGAACCGTTTTGCGCGGCCAGCGGTAAACCGACAAAAATGGAGAGAACGAGAGGAACCAGGCGCAGGGCGAATTTCATCGTGCGTGGAGTGTAAAGGGAAACCCGCCTTCTGGAAACCCCTCGCGCCTTCAAATCTCGAAGGTGAATCTTGCGAGAGCCGGATTCCTGAGCGCAGCGAAGGTAGAGGAGCGGGCGTGCTTATCGCCCGCGGAGCCAGAGCCCAGCGCGTAAGCGCTGGGGTGTGATTCACGGATGGTGGATCCGAGGAGGGCGCCCGCCCGACGAGGATCATGCCGAAAGACGGAAAAACATCGACGGGTGTAAATTCCTAGAGGGTAGTTACCGATCGGTTACTAGGGCGGACGTCAAAAAGCATCCGTTTTCGTCGCTTTTCGTCAAAAACACTGCCTTTTCGTCCAAACGACGATTCCGGATATTTGCGGCCAATATCGCCCGAAAACACCATAAAAACTGGCGATTCGCGTGGTTAGAAACCGGCGCCTCCCCGGCCCTGACACCGCTCCCAACCACTCGCTCTGGAATACTCGAAACGGAAAGTTTTACACGGAATGCCCGCCGGTGAATTCATTCAACTTACTGGCAGCAAACAACTTACAGAATGGCATCCCTCCTGCAATGAGTATCGGTGAGGCTCGACCTCGGTCGGGCCAGGTATGTGGGTTCCCCAGGCCCACGCAACATGCTGAAAGAAAAGGGGATATGTCATGAAAAAGACGATTCTAACCATCCTGGTGCCGGTGTTGTTGGTGGCGGCCTTCTCCACGGCCTGCAAGAGTCTGCCAGGAAGTACGCCGGCGCCGCCGGCCGACAATAGCGCGGCGCCGGCGGCGGCGGGCACTGCTGCGAGCACGAGCGCGAACACGGCGTCCAGCGTGCCTTTTGCCGACCATGGAAAAGCCGCGGCCGCCAAGGCGGCACCGCCCATCACCGTCCCCGCCGGCACGCCGATCACGGTGCGGCTGCAGAATTCCGTCTCCAGCGCCTCGTCCAACTCCGGCGACCGCTTTGACGCCGTGCTCGACGCGCCGCTGATCGTTGCGGGCAAGACCATCGCCCCGGCCGGCGCCAACGTCGTCGGCAAAGTAGTGGCGGCCAAGCCCAGCGGGCATTTGCAGTCCCCCGGCATGATCCAGCTTTCGCTGGCGTCGCTCCAGATCGACGGCAAAGACGTTCCCGTGTCGAGTTCGAGCGTGATCGCGCGCGGCTCTTCGCATGAGAAGCGCAATTGGGCGATGATCGGCGGCGGCACCGCCGGCGGCGCCTTGATCGGAGGCCTGGCGGGCGGCGGCAAGGGTGCGTTGATCGGCAGCGCGGTCGGCGCCGGCGCCGGCACGACCGGAGCCTATGCCACGGGCAAGAAGGATGTCGGCTTCGGCGCGGAGCGTCGTCTGACCTTCCGTCTGCGCGATCCGATCGTGGTGAAATCGTAAGAGAGACGCCCGTCGCAAGACGTCAGACGTTGGAATAAAAGGAACGGCGCCGCAGACGCGGCGCCGTTTTTTCCTGCTGACTGAGTTCTAAGCGGCAGTGGCTGGAATCCCGTGCACAACAGGATTCCGCTCCGGCCCCGGCGTTCTCCACAACAGCGCGACCAGCGATCCAAAGACGAAGTTCGAGCTCACGACTTCGCAGAAGTGCGCCCACCGTACGGCATCCGGGAAGAAAGGATTGGGAACGATCAGCGTGGCGACGCCGCTGATGATGGTGAAGATCAATCCAACCTGAAGCGCGGAGAGCCAGCTGGAGATGCGCAGCATCCGCGCCATCAGGACACAAAGGATCACGAACACGGGTCCGCGCAAGAGCAATTGCAGTCCGATGATGACCTTTAATGGCGGGATGGTTTGCGTTTTGTAGTACTCCGCCACAAAAGGAAAGACGAGGATGCCCGCGAAGAAATACAGGAAAAGGTAGAGACCATCGGCGGCGACAAATCTCCAGAGCCTTGCGGTCACGGAGAACGCGTGCGTCCGCAATGGCGGCTGCCCGGCGGAAGCGGATCGGAAGATCAGCATCCAGCCGGGAATCGCGAATAACTGCGCCAGTGCGCCGCTCAGGAAGATCGAGCCCCACGGCATGGAAACGTTGCCGAGGAAGAACTTTCCTTCGACGAGATTGACGGTCTGCACCAGCAAGGGAATCCCGGAGAGCGCGAGAGCCAGCTGCCATCCGCGGATCTCCGACTTGAGCGCGAGGAAGGTGAGGGCAGCCGCCACGATGGCGTTGGAGAGCGTCCACCACGCACCGGCGTTCGGCAGCGCCGCCATGTGGATGGGAAGGATCGCGTGCGCGATCATCGTCGTCACGCTGAGCGTCAACCACACGAGAACGAACTTAGGAAGAATGTTGAGAGGTTTCATACGCGACTCTCTTTCTTGAAGCTTCGTACTGGCGGAGGGCATATCTCGACCAGACGAGAAATGACTTGTAACTGGAGATCCCACTTTCAAGGGCGAGGCGCCCGGAGAGCGACATGGCCGGCCCATGAGCGGCGAGGAAAGTCTGGAGTTCGGGCACGTAGGCGGCGAGTCCGCTCTCCATCTGGCGGAGGAGATCGATGGTTCCTTCGGCTCCGACAGTTTCGTCCATAAAGCCGAAACGGACGAGCAACTGATCGACGTGGCGGATGATGTCTTCGCGTTGGACGGGACGGGTGAGCCATGTCTTCAGCTTCGCAAGACCGCTCGGCGAAAGTCGGAAGACGCGCTTGCGGCGCAATCCTTGATCGCGCACGACGCTGCGGATGAGGCCAGTCTGCTCAAGCTTCTTCAACGCGGGGTAGATCGCGCCGGGACTGTCGCTGAAACTCATCAGCGGAGTGGTGGCAAAGAGCTTGCGGAGGTCATAGCCGGAGCGCGGCGCCTGGTGAATGAGGGCGAGGAGGGCGTACCCGAGCAGGGTTGGGTCCGGCGGTTTCATAGTACGTCTCGTACTATCTCGCTTCGTACTATCGCCTGTCAAGCGGGAAATGAGAGGTTGGCTGCGATTCTCTCCCGATGCGGAAAGGACGCTCGCACACCCCGCGGCTCAAGCCGCGAGAAAGAGGCGCCGTAACGCGGGGCTCAAGCCCCGCACGACTCGTCCAGCACTGGCCAAACGCGCTCTCCACAGCGGGAAGCCGGCTCTCCGCTTGTGTTGGTCCGGCTCCACAAAGGGAATCGTGTTCGGATTGCGGAATCGCTCCGAAGTCGTTGTGTTATGAGGGGTTCCCAAGCTTCCGCCCTCCGGTTATAAGTCCATATTGGGATAAGCAGTGGATCGAGGGTTGTCAATGCGCGGCGCGGGCTGCGCGTAAGTCATGACTTTAGAAGGGCTTGATCGGATTTCTCGATTTGGCCCACCACTTGCATTCCCCAACGCGTGAAACAACCTCTACAAAATACCGGCGGGATGGTCATGAGCGAGGCGGGCAAGTACGCCGCCGTCCAGCTCGAGGAAGAAGAGGTCAAGCGTCTTCGCCACCTGCTGCACGAGATGGCCAACGTGTTCACCGGCATGCTGGTGACCAGCGGCTTGTTGCATCACGCGTTGGAGGGCGATCTGCGGCAGCGTTACACGGCGGAGTTGTGCACCGGCGGAGATCGCGGAGCGGAATTGGTGCGCGAGGCGCGACAGATCCTGCTGGCTCCCTCCGAGCGTCTGCGCATCTAGGAAGTGGGGCTGACCGACCGGGCTGCGGGAGCCGGGAGAGGGTATCGCCGGGAGCTTCGGGAGAAGAGTTCCTCACGAGACTGTCAGGCGGGAGGACCCTGGAAATCTGGAGTATGGAAGTCAGATTGCGTCAAAAATCGTGAGATTTCTTGGGGAAACTCACAGAAAGGACGGCAAGAGGTTCGGTGCGGTTTTGCCGGGTAAAGTCGATGCCAGTAAGTCACAAAGCGCGATCATTGGAGGGATGTTCAACTGCCCCAAGCAGTGTGATGGATGTCACGGCGGCCCATAAGTGCCATAACGAGAATGCTTCTACGCTGATGGAGAGCGACCAAGGCATGCACGCGATGGAACAAATTACGACGACTCCCGAAGTGGAACGCACAGACGCGAACCTGCTCAACCTGCTGATCGTGGACGACGAGCGCGCGATCCGCGATGGCTGCCGGGAGGTAGCGCAACAGATCGGATTCCAAACTTACATCGCCGACAACGCGGAGCATGCCTTCCGCGTGCTCGATACCACCAGCGTGGATGTGGTGTTGCTGGACCTCCGCATGCCGGGGCTGGGCGGACTCGAAGTGTTGCACGAGGTGAAGCGGCGGCGTCCGGAGACGGTGGTGATCGTGATCACCGGTTACGCGACGGTGCAGTCGGCGGTGCAGGCGATGAAGCATGGCGCCTATGACTACGTGACCAAGCCCTTCAACATGGAAGAGCTGCGGCTATTGCTGGAGCGGGTGACCAGTCATCTGCAATTGACCAGCGAGAATCGCATCCTGCGCGAGCAGGTGAAGAGCAAGGAAGGGTTCGGCTCGATCATCGGGCGCGCGCCGGAGATGGAAAAGCTGTATCGCATCATCACCAAGGCGGCGCACTCAACGCATCCGGTGCTGATCCTGGGCGAGAGCGGCACCGGCAAGGAGCTGGTGGCGCGTTCCATACACTTCTCGGGTCCGTTCCGCGAGAATCCATTCGTGGCCGTGGACTGCGGGTCGCTGGTGCCGACGCTGATCGAGAGCGAACTGTTCGGATACGTGAAGGGAGCCTTCACGGGAGCGACCAAGTCGAAGGAAGGATTGCTGGCGACGGCCGAGGGCGGCACCGTCTTCCTGGACGAGATCGGCGAATTGCCGGTGGATTTGCAATCGAAACTGCTGCGGGCGCTCCAGGAGAAGGAGATCCGTCCGGTGGGCGGCACGCGGGCGGTCCCGATCAATGTGCGGATCCTGGCGGCGACCAATCGCGACCTCGAGCAGGCGGTGGCCAACGGAACCTTCCGCCGCGATCTCTACTTCCGTTTGAACGTTCTTTCGCTGCGTATCCCTCCGTTGCGGCAGCGCAAGCAGGACATCCCGCTGCTGGTGGGACACTTCCTGGAGCGGCTGGCGCGCTCGACGGGGGTGCAGAGGAATATCAGCGACGAGGCCTTGAAGCTGATGTTGTCGTTCGACTGGCCGGGAAACATACGCGAGCTTGAAAACTGCATCGAGCGGGCGTGTGCGCTGACCTCGGGTCCGACGATCCACCTAGCCGATCTGCCGACGTCGATCCAGACCTGGCGGCAGCAGACACAGGCGGCAGCCGAGGCGGCAGCGGTGCCGGCGGCACGCAGCATCCTGCCCATCGCCGAGATGGAAAAGCAGGCAATCCTGGGCGCTATCGAGCAGTTGCACGGCGATAAGCTCGAGGCGGCACGACTGCTCGGCATCGGCAAAACCACACTGTACCGAAAACTGAAAGAGTACGGCGCGCTGCAATAGAACGCGGCGAAGAGTCCGGGGTCTCGAGGGCTGACGCTGGAAGTGTGTCTGGAAGAAGTCGGAAGTAGGAAGTCGGAAGTTTGAAGGGAAGCCGGGTCCGCGGCGCTTTGGGTGGCGCGCAGGGCTGGAAGGTCAGTCGCAAGTCATAAGTCGCAAGTCGTAGGCAACGACGGAAGCAAAGCAGGTGCTTCGCTCCGCTCAGCAGAACCCGTGAGTCACGGGAGCTTCGCGCAGCATGACCCATGAGGCGCGGCGGCTTCACTTCGCGCAGCGTGACCCGTGAGGCGAGGAGGCTTCTTCCAGGATGAGGCGCGAGTCGCAGGAGCTTCTTCCAGGATGAGGCGGCGAAGACGAGAGTGGAGACAAGAAGCATTGAACCAGGGTTCGAAGGGGAATCCGCAAGCGATGGGGAAGTCTGCAAGGAGGATGTCATGATCCTGATGGTGACGAGTGCGAAAGCCGGCCCGGAATTTGCGAAGGTCCTGGAAGCGCAGCTGGGGGAGACCGTGGAGCTGGCCGACAGCGTGC
>Ga0315268_10003863_pt1 | contig 16413 bp, 18 predicted proteins | sample C1_top_MG_FD_204535 | JGI IMG/M metagenome (GOLD analysis project Ga0315268, IMG submission 204535) | Sediment microbial communities from Yellowstone Lake, YNP, Wyoming, USA - C1_top | ecosystem: Environmental > Aquatic > Freshwater > Lake > Sediment | place: USA: Wyoming | collected 2017-08-01
CTTCCATCAGGCGCGGGTAAAAAGCTTTGTGCCAGGCCTGCCACTCTTCCTGGCTCTCTCCCCGGAAGGCAAACTGCCGCGTTGCGTTTTGATACAGGTGAGCAAAATGTTCTTGAGCGTGATACACCAACTCCCTCCTTATATCCATCCCAGCATCGCGCCGAAGATCACCAGGCACACCAGGTCAAAACCCAGGATTGAACCTACGGTGATCAATTTCTGGCGTAACCTGGGCATGTCGAACACCCAGAAACTGACCAGGAAGAACGGCAGGTAACCCACCAAAAAGATCAACCAGGGAGCGCCTGCGTTCCACCAGGCATAATCCCAGGTCAGCGCGCCCACCCGGTTCAACAGCACCTCAACAATCACGCAGAAGACCGAGCCTGCAATGGCGAAGAATAACCGGTTGGGGATCTGCAAGATTTTTAGATTCTTATCCGCCGGGATCGTTTTGGCGAAGGTCACCCCGGCTATGGCAAACATAAAGCAAATCTCGATATTCAAACCGATCAGAATCAGATAGGCCGTCTGGCCCGGCGCACCCCACACCGGAGCATAACCCGTAAAGTGAAACACCAGTCCATTCCAGATTTCATTGAACCAATCCATCCCCCAAAAAGCCAGTCCTGCCATGACCAATCCCCAATGGCGGCGCTCAATCTCCACCGCATAGATATACACGGTCAACGCAAATAAAGTGATCACATACCATTGGAACTGGCTGCCATCTCGAAGGATCAAAAGCGCCTCCTCAGCAGATTGACTCATCATAACCTCCTGTCTGTAGTGAAGGGTCCATTCTTAGAATAACCTGGCTTGGTGTCCGGTCGCGACTGGGAGGCTCTCTCCGGCAGCCACGCGATGCGCCCAGCGCGTCGGTTCCGGCAGGCGGTATCCGGCGCTGCAAGCCAGGACAAATTCCACCGCATGGACGACATCGATTAAATGTCCAGGTGAAATGTATAGCGGATTGTTCTTCTCGCGCGTGCGCAGCACTGCACCTATTACCCTCTGAGTATCCTTTTCATCATAGAGCCAGGCACGATCCCCGCGTTGCAGGCCTGGCTCGGTATGCTTACCATACAAACGAGATTTTGCCACCCCTATGGTTGGCCTTTCCAGCCATAGCCCCATCTGCGAGGCAATCCCCAGCCCACGCGGATGGGCGATCCCTTGTCCATCAAACATTAAGAGGTCCGGTTTGTGCTTCAAAAGCTCCCAGGCAACCAGAACTGCTGGGCCTTCTCGAAAGGCCAGCAGCCCGGGGATATATGGAAAGACCAGCCGGGCTTTGGCGCAGACCCCTTCCAATGGGGTCAAGTCAGGATATCGCAAAATGACAATAGCTGCACGTGCTGAATCTCCATGCAGGCCCACATCCACCCCGCCCACACTCTGCACTGCCCGTCCATCCCATTCCAGGATCAGGCTCTGGCGCAACCTGGTTTGTACAGCAACTGCCTCCCGCTCAGAAAGAGTCCAGGGATGTAATTCTAGGACGCTCAAGATCCTGCGGCCTCGATCCTGCCCGAAATTACAATTTCTAAAGGAAAGCCATCAAAATTACCTTCCTTGGTTAGCTCCTTCACAATCGGTACTTGCTGATCAACCACATACACTCGCAACATAAAGCCATCTTCTAGCTGGCTGATCCCCACACCGACCAACCCCTCCTCATGACGGTAGCGGGCTAAAAAACGTCTCTTGGCTTGCTTTACCGTAATCATGGTACTACCCAACAATCCTCATACCAAAATAACTCAAAACCAGGTCAACCGGATTGATATAAACCAGCTCATTGCCCACTGCGAATAAGAGTCCAACCGGTTGCGCGGTCACCGCATCAACCACCAAGGCACCCGAATCCCCTGACCGGGCGAAATCCCTATTCCCAACCCCCCGAACCACGATCTGTTCCTCAAACCAGGCTCGTTTATTGTCCCTATACTGGATCCAGATATCCGCGCTGGTATCCTCGACAATCCCGACCGTATGGCCGGTCGACCGGCCATGTTTGCGCACCGAAAGGTACTGGACTGCAGGTCTGGCGGAGGTATTGGGCCGGCCAATATCGACGATATTCGGGTCAACCATCTTCGGGTTTACCCGTGCTATGGCCGCATCGATATCATTGGCACCCCCGCTGAAATCCAGGGGTTTGAAAGCCGCCAACCTGGCAATCTCATCACCTGGCAGGCAGCCCCCATCCGCCACAGCCGGTTGCAGGATCGGGTCGTTCAGGTGAGCATTGTTTTCATCAGCCAGGATATGGTTATTGCCCAGGATGAAACGCTCTCCCTGTTCATCCTCGACCAGGCAACCCAGTGTGCCAGCCGTCACCTGCGGGTGTCCAATCGAAACACCACCCCACGCCGGACGATTCCTGCTGAAGCGCTGCCAGGTCTTAATGGCCTGGTTCGCTTTTACATCTCCAACTTCTATAACATCCGTCGGAACCCCTTCGATCTGTGGGGGCACACGCTCCCGGCGTGGCAGTTCTCGTTCTGGCATCTTAATCCTGACGTACACGCGAATGGCACTCTGCCCTGCCAGGACCATCCCCATCGTGAACTTGGACCCGATCCCCACCCCCAGGATATTCCGCCCTGCCGCAAAACCTTCCCGCTCCAGCGACGCCGCGCCTGCCAGCGGTACACCCAGCAGGCGCTCCCTGGCAATATTCTTGGCTGCGATCAGGTGTTCAGGCAACATACCCGTTCTCTCTGACTCTCATTATACAACCGACGAGAAGTCAGTCAACCCATATTTACAATACCCCCATCACCAAGGCCAGCAGCAGCCCTCCCGCAATCACCGATCCCAACTGGCCAGCGGTGTTTGACCCCATGGCGTGCATGAGGATGAAATTATCGAAATCCTCCTCCTGAGCCATGCGCGCTGAAAGTCGCCCGGCCATTGGAAAAGCGCTGATCCCGCAAGCCCCGATTAGCGGGTTGATCTTGCCACCCGTGATTACCGCCATAAGCTTGCCAAACAGCAGTCCGGCCACAGTATCCAGGATGAACGCCAGAAGCCCTAATCCCAGGATCAATAAGGTACGCTCGTTCAAGAAACTCTGAGCTGTCATCGTCGCCCCAATGGCCAGCCCCAGGAACAGCGTGGCGATATTGATGATCTCGTTCTGGGCTGCTTTACTTAATCGCTCCACCACCCCGCTTTCCTTGAGCAGATTGCCCAGCATCAGTGTGGCGATTAGAGGTGCCGCATCCGGAGCGATCAGGCTGACCACCACCGTCACAACAATCGGGAAAAGGATCACCGTCGTGTGCGAAACCGGCCTGGCCGTGTATTCCATGCGGATCAGGCGTTCCTTGCGCGTGGTCAACAAGCGCATGATCGGTGGCTGGATGATCGGCACCAGGCTCATATAGGAATAAGCTGCCACAGCAATCGGTCCCAGCAGCTCCGGCGCCAGCTTGGAGGTCACAAAGATGGCTGTCGGGCCATCGATGGCCCCAATCACCCCGATCGAAGCCGCCTGTGCCAGTGGGAATCCCAGCAGGGTCGCCAGGATCAACGTGCCGTAAATTCCAAATTGCCCGGCAGCTCCCAGGAGTGCCATGTGCGGCATCGCCAGCAGCGGGCGAAAATCGATCATCGCCCCTACCCCGACGAAGATCAACAACGGAAACAGCTCGGTGGAGATCCCAGCGTCGTAGATCACCTTCATCACCCCGCCCTGCACTGACATCCCCAGGTTGCCCAGGATACATCCAAAACCGATCGGCAGTAGCAGCACAGGTTCATATTCCTTGACCACCGCCAGGGCTATCAGCACCAGCCCCACCCCAATCATCACCCCGTTTCCCCAGGTGAAGCTGGAGAAACCGCGGCTGATCTCTTGCAATAATTGCGAAAGGTCCATTTCCACCTGCCTTTCAGCTTTCGTATTCCATCAGCACTTGGTTATGCCCCACGGTCTCCCCCACCTCAATCAGGATGGCCGCGATCCGGCCCTCGTGCGTAGCCCGGATGGCATTCTTCATCTTCATCGCTTCCAGGACGCACAATTCCTGGCCATACTTGACCTCATCCCCGACACTGACGCTGATCGAAAGGATCACCCCCGGGATCGGTGCCAGCACCGCTTGAGTCGTATCCATTTGTACAATGCGCACGGGGGAATTAACGAGCGGTGGTTGTTCCAGTGTGCTCTCCAAGGGACTCCCTGGTTCTTCCGGCCAGACCTCAAACACCTCCCCATCCACCTTGGCCCGGATGGGTCGCTCCATCAAATCCTCAATTTCTACTTCATAAGTTTGGTGATCAATTCTGACGCGCATTTTCATGGCACATTCCCTCGGTTTCTCCGGCTGATCAGCGGGTTTCGCTGGGCAACCTGGCCGGCGCGCTGAGCCACCTGCCAGGAGCTGGGCGCCGCCCAAGCCTGCGGCTTCCCCCCCACGCTCAGGCTGGCCTTATTCAGTGCTAAAGCAGCGGATACCGCTAAGGCTGCGGCACGCTGTTTGCACATTTTCACTTCCGGCACCACCGCAACATAAGCGCTCTCTGCCTCACCTTCCGCTGTTTCATCCGCCTCTTTCTTCGGCGGGATCAGCCGCACCAGCGCTTCCATAATCCCCCACAGCACCAGGATGGCAGCAAAGACCAGGCCCATCCCAATCGCCGTGATCCACAATGCATGACTTAATGGCACACCCATCCCGGCTTCCTCTCTACACTGGCATATTTCCGTGCTTGCGTGGTTGAACAGGAGATGCCTTCTCACGCAGTGCGGTCAGTGCAGCGATCACCTTAGGCCGCGTCTCGCGCGGCTCAATCACATCATCGATATACCCCGCCTTGGCTGACATGTATGGGTTCAGGAAATTCCGACGGTATTCCTCCGTCAACCGGGCGCGCTCGGCGGTGGGATCCTCGGCCGCATCAATCTGTTTGCGGTAGAGGATATTGGCTGCTCCTTCCGGGCCCATCACGGCAATCTCCGCGCTCGGCCAGGCATAATTGACATCTGACCCCATGTACTTGCTGCTCATCACCACATAGGCTCCTCCATACGCTTTTCGGGTGACAATGCTGATCTTGGGCGTTGTTGCCTCGGCATAGGCGTACAGCACCTTGGCCCCGTGCCGGATAATACCGCGATGTTCCTGGTCCACGCCTGGCAGGAAGCCTGGCGAATCGATGAATGTCACCAACGGGATATTGAAACAATCGCACAACCGCACGAAGCGGGCGATTTTATCCGCTGCATCGATATCGATTACCCCGGCCAGCATAGCCGGCTCCTGCGAGACGATTCCCACGCTGTATCCCCCCATACGCGCCAGGCCGACAATGGCATTCCCGGCAAAGGTCGATTGTAGCTCAATGAACGAATCGCGGTCCACCACCCGCTGAATCACTTCGTGCATGGTATAAGCCGCTGCTGGGTCGCCTGGCACAATCCGGTTGAGGGCTTCGTCCATGCGCAGCGGGTTATCCAGGCCAGGCACAAAGGGCGGATTCTCTGTGTAATTGGCAGGCAGGTAGCTCAATACCCGCCTGGCAAGCGCCAATGCATCTTCTTCTCGCCGTGCCGTCAGGTGAGCAGTACCGCTCATCCCTAGGTGAACCGAGGCCCCGCCCAGTCGCTCGAAATCTACCACCTCGCCGGTCACTGAACGGATCACCTCCGGCCCGGTCAGGAACATATACGATTGCTTCTCCACCATGATAATCAAGTCGGTCACTGCTGGGGAGTAGGCCGCCCCTCCGGCACACGGACCAAGCACCAGGCTGATCTGAGGCACCACCCCGGAATATTGGGCATTGCGCCGGAATATTTCGGCGTAGCCGGCCAGGCTGTGCACCCCTTCCTGGATGCGCGCCCCACCCGAATCGATCAAACCGATGATCGGCGAGCCGGTGGAGATCGCCAGGTCCATTGCCCGGCAGATCTTGCGACTCTGCATCGCTCCCAACGCGCCACCCTGGATGGTGAAATCTTGGGCATAGACGTACACAGTGCGGCCCTCAACCTGCCCGTAGCCGGTCACAACCCCATCCCCCAGGAATTCTTCCTCATTTTCACCCAGTTCAACCGAACGCTGGACGGTGAATGGCTCCAGCTCGTGGAAAGTTCCCGGGTCCAAGAGCAGGTCCAACCGTTCACGAGCCGTCAGCTTACCCCGAGCGTGTTGCCTGGCGATGCGGTCTTCCCCGCCACCCTGCCTGGCCCGGGCGCGCATAGCGCGCAGTTCAAGAATTCGCGGATCATCATTTGGCATATTGTTCACCTCTCCCCAACCGTCCCAATTGTAGCGTTAACCCGGGCATAACTTTATTGCAGAAAGCACCCTTTTGGGCTGATATTCATCCTGTGTTTAGATCTTTTCTTAAAATCTATCCAATTCTCATCTTCATCCACCCGCTGGTGTTATGGAAATCACTGACCGCGCTGCCCGGCGGAACCAGCTCATCGAAGATCGCCCGGTCTGAATCGGCCAGGTTCTTCTCCAGCAGTGGCAACATCTCTATGAGTTGCTCCATTGTGCGTGGGCCGATGATCGGTGACGTCACACCTGGCTGGTCCTTCACCCATAGCATGGCAAGTTGCGCAGCAGTCAGGTTGCGCTCTCTGGCCAGCTCGACCACCCTGGTTCCCACCTCAATTCCGCTCAAGCTGATCCGGTTGGCAAAAAAGCTGGCACGTGCTGCCCGGCTATCCTCCGGGTAGCTGCCCGGCTGCGAGTAACGCCCCGCCAGGATTCCACCCGCCAGCGGCGACCAGGGCAGGATCGCCATTTGATAGGCCTGCGCCAGTGGGATCAGCTCGTTTTCAATCCGCCGGTCGAGCAGGTTATAGGGTGGCTGCTCGCTGATAAAGCGCACATAGCCTTTCATCTCGCTGACCATGATGGATTCCATCACCTTCCAGGCCGGGTAGGTGGAGCAACCCACGTAGCGTACCTTGCCCTGCCGCACCAGATCGGTCAGTGCCGCCAGCGTCTCATCTATCGGGATATTGAAATCCGGGCGGTGCATCTGGTAGAGGTCAATGTAATCGGTCTGCAGCCGCTTGAGCGAATCCTCGCAAGCTTTCGTGATATGTAACCGACTGCCGCCGCGTTCGTTCGGCCCCTCGCCCATCTCCCCGTGAAACTTGGTCGCCAGCACCACTTGGTCACGCCGCGCCCATTGTTGCAGCGCTTTGCCCACAATGATCTCACTCACCCCGCGTGAATACACATTAGCCGTATCGATGAAGTTGATTCCTCCTTCCAATGCCGCGTGGATAATCTGAATCGATTCTTCTTCCGGGGTCGGGTTGCCGAAGTTCATGGCACCCAGGCACAGCGCCGTCACCTGCACACCACTGCGTCCCAAACTGCGGTATTCCATGTTGAATCCTCCTTGTATAAAACCAATTCATTTTTCTCCATTATACAAAGTTAGTAGCCTGGACGCAAAAAAGATTCGTTTGCGCAGGCTGGCTTCCAATATCCGCTTGAAATTACCCCCTGAAATCGGTTACAATCCAACAAGAAAGGAGGATCATAAATCATCAATCCTACCCAACCGGGAAAATTTAAACAACTTGGTTATCTGGTTTCATCGGATATACAAGGGTGCTTTTAGAACATTTTAGGAGTAAATAAAGCAACCATGATCCGTAAATTATTCCTGATCTCGATAATGATCATCGTACTAGCGACTGGATGCCAGCCCTCTAACGCACCAGTTCCGGTGGCAAAGGGCGCTTCGTCTCAGGTCAAATCGCTTGCTACCACCGCTGCCCCGCAGGTGATCCCCACTCAGACTGCAGTGAAGGTTACTTCAGCCCCAGCAGCATCTGCCACTCCGCAGCCCTCACAGACCCCCAATGCCCAGCAGTTAATCTCGCAAAACGCATCGCCCACCCCGGCTGATATTTCTGCCCCATCAGGAAATAGCAATACCGCCCTGGTCAGTGGTCCTGTAGGGCCCGATTCCTTCCCTGCCGGAGTCAACCCGTTGACCGGCTTACCCGTTGCCGATCCGACCAGTCTACAGCTCCCACCGGCTTTGGTCTCCATCACTAACTTCCCGCCCACCGCACGTCCCCAGGCCGGGCTCTCCTACAGCTCTGTGGTCTACGAGCTGTATATCGGCGAGGGCATGACCCGCTTCCTGGCTGTCTTCTATGGAGACTATCCTCCAAAAAATAGTCCTGTTGGAAAAAGCGCCAACACCGCTGTCGGTCCGATCCGCTCTGGCCGTCTGCCCTATGAGAAGCTGCGTCTACTTTACAGTGGCTTCCTGGTGATGGCATCTGGCTACGAATCGGTGCTAAAAAAGCTGGATGAGTTCACTAACATCTTCGGTTCGGATAAGAACGACATAAACAGCGCCATGGTCGATGTTGCCAAACTGGAGCAGATTGCCGCCAATAGCGGCTGGAAGATCAAGGAGGACTACCTGACCGGCCAGTCGTACGATCCTGCTGCGCAGCCCAACGGAGTGCCCGGAAAGCAAATCTGGATTCCCTTCAGCTATCTCGACCAGGTACTCTGGCGATATGACCCGGCTTCTGGAGCCTACCACCGTTACCAGGATAAGGCCGATGGCATCAACTTTGTCCAGGCCACCGACCGTATCAATGGCGAACCTCTCACCTACGAGAACATCGTCATCCTGTTTGTCGATCACCATGCCCAGAATGAGCAGGTCATCGACCTGGACTTCATGTATATCACCAAGATGCCCGCTCTGCTATTCCGCGATGGGCAAATGTACCCTGTCTTCTGGACGACCCGCAACAGTGAGTACGAGAAAAAGACTGGCCGCATCCGCCCCATTCGCTTCATCGATTCCCAGGGGAATTCCTTCCCGCTCAAACCTGGTCAGACCTGGATCGAGCTGGTGCCGCGCGATACCCCCTATTCGGAGACAGTCGATTCCCAGGTCTATTTCGATCTGATGACCAAAAAGCAACCCGGTTCCGGCAACTGGGCCATTTACTTCTATCCTCCGCCGGTGGAGGAAGAATAGAGTTTACTGCATCTGGTGGATCAACTGGCGGTATTGATCACTGGCGGCAAATTTCCGGATCTCCTCGATGCGGTTGCCGATCATCGGGTGGGTAGCTAGAGTCTCCGCCAGCATATTCATGGGCTCGTCGTCTTCCTTCTCGACCGCCGCCAGAGCTCGTTCTAGCTCGGCTTGAGTATCTGCATCCCGCGCCACCAGTTTGACCAATGCTGAGATGGCCTTGGCTGGTTTCCCGCAAGCCAGCAATCCGGCGCGGTCTGCCGAATATTCGCAGGCTCGGTTCCACCAACGGAACGCTAATACCAGGATCACCGCCCCGCCAAATCCCACTGGCACTCCGGCCATCCCTCCCAGCAGTGTATTGAGCCAGGTATGTCCCAGGGCCACGTGCCCCATCTCATGTCCCAGGATGAAGGAAAGCTCATCCTCATCCATCACGTGGAACAGAGCGCTATAGAGGACGATCACCTGCGGACTTTCCAACCCAAAGGTATAGGCATTGAGTTGCCGACTGCCTGCCATGTAAACCTGCACCTCGCCTGGCTTTACCCGCCGCTTCAACCGTTGCACCAGGGCATACATTTCAGGAGCTCGCTCTTGGGTTACTTCCTGTGCCTGACGGATCAGCGCCTGGTGCTGAGATTGGTTCATCAGATAAGCCAACACCACGAAAATGAGCACGATCAAAGGCAACAGACAGAGCGTCGGACCGCCCACCAACAGAGCAATGACCAGCAAAAAACCGACCGTCAGGATCAAAATCCACTGCTCGTTGGGATAGCGATAACTGGTCATCACAAATCCTCCAGGTGAAAGGTAAACTTCGCTCCCGGGTAGCCAGTGAAAAAAGTCAGTGCCTGGCGCCAGGCATTGCTCTCTTCGGCTGTCATCGCTTCAGAGCGATACTCCCAGTTGCTCTTGCGGATATACTCCAGCATACCTTCACGATATCGTTCCAGGCGCGTAGCTGCATCTTCGGTGAGCATCTTTGCGGCTTTGGGGTATTTAGCGGCATACCGTTCCAATCCTAGGCGCAGGTGTGGCAGGCAAAGGCCATCTGAGGTCTGGTAGGATTCCAGGATGCTGGGCGCAGAATGGTCCAATTCTTCGAAGAGGGTCGCCAATGAGTTCAAGTCATCCTGGCGTACCTGCTCACAGACCGGGCATTCGCGCTGGGGCGGTAGGATGGTGTGTTTTTCACCGGGCCGGAACAGGCTCTTGAACCAGACCAAGACACTGGTCACCCCTGGACCGCGGTCCAGTTTGCGTAATTCCTCGGCGGTAACCCTTGCCAGGTGCGAGTAGATGATGTTGACCCCCAGCACCTGTCCACTGGTGGAAATCTCGGTTGCCGCCAGCAGGCGGGTATGCTCCGGGCACAAGCCATAAGCATCGATGATCGGTTGACGCACCTCTGGCACGTTGATATTCTCCCACAGGAACACATCCATGGCTCGACCCGCCATTCTGCGACTCATCCGACATACCGGGCAGCCGGGCTCCTTCAATACCTCATCTAACTTCACCAATGCCAGGGCAAACGCCATGCCATCCGACCTTCAGGATTTATTTACAAGGGAGTGAATTATACTGTTTGCGCTGCCAGGAAAGCCCGCGTTGCGGCGATCTGTTCAGCCGGGATGCGCTCGGAGCGCTCCCAGTAATCCAACAGAGCTGTCAGAGTCAGCACCGCGTGCAGCCGGAATCCCTGCTTGGCCAGGGCTTCACTTGCCCCCGATTGCCGGTCGATCAGCACTACCACATCCTGCACCAGCAATCCAGCTTCAGCTAATTTTTCGATTGCTTCAAACTTGCTTCCACCAGTGACCGCCAGATCATCCACCACCACCACCCGCTCCCCCTCCCGGTACATACCTTCGATCTCGGCTTTTATCCCGTAAACCTTGACCTCCTTGCGTGGGTAAACCAATGGCCAGCCGGTCTGTAAACTGATGGCTGTGGCAATCGACAGGCCGGTGTAGGGGATAGCCGCCAGGCGGTCAAACTGAAGATGATTGAGGATTGTCAGATAGGCTTTGCTCACCTCTGCCAAAAGCTCCGGGTAAGAAACAAGCTGCCGCAGGTCAATGTGAATGGGAGAGATTAGTCCGGACCTGAGTTGGAATTGCCCAAAGCGAACAAAACCAGCTTCCAACAGCCCTTCGGCCAAAGTAGCGGAGAGTTCAGCCTGAACCATTGCGATGCATGAAGTTTCGAGAGCAGCCTGACGACCAGTCTGGATTGCTTCGTGGAGCTGACGAGCAGCCAGGCGCGGGTCGGCCGCCCGCGAGATGGCGCGCGAGACCGGGATCAACATCCCCAGGCCATCGGACCGCAACCCAGCTTGCAATGCAGCAGCCAGGTCCGCCCCTTGTGCACCGACCCCCGGCGCAAGGAGCCACAAATCGGGAGCCAGCTTGCGCACCCGGCATAGCGCTTCAGGATGCATGGCGCCCACAACCAAGCCAATATTCTTGTTCTCATTCCATTCCTGGGCCAGCAGTGCAACTCTTTCGTAGAGTTTGAGTGGCTGGCGGGCATTGGCCAATGGCAGATCCTGAAGGTCCAGAGCTCCTGGATTGGAGGTCTTGCACAGGAGAAAAACGCCCTTCTGGGGATCCCTGAGGAATGGTTGCAGGCTGTCGTAACCCATGTAGGGGTTCAGCGTGATCGCTTGTACGCCAAGCGTTTCGAACGCCGATCGCGCGTAAGCCTCGGCGGTCGAGGAGAAGTCGCCGCGCTTGGCATCCAGGATGACCGGAATCTCCTTTGGAACGGCAGCAATCACGTCTTTAAGCACCTGCCAGCCCTCTACACCGAAGGCCTCAAAGAAGGCTGTATTGGGTTTATAAGCCAGGGCTACCTCGTGGGTGGCTTCGACCAGGCGCAGACAAAAGTCACGCGCTGAAGTAGCGGTCGGATTGGGCAGGTCGGAAGGATGAGGGTCCAACCCAATGCACAATAGCGAGCCCGTTTGCCGGGCGCGCTCTTCCAGTTGGATGAAGAAACTGTCCATTATGCCTTTCCTTAGAAACGTCTCACTCTTTTTGATTGCAGCAAATTCAACACATCACTTCCTCCAGGTCAGGCATTTTCTTGTGCAGAATATTCTTGCTCCAAAACCGACCTGCAGGCAGTGCACAACATAAAGGTATTCTCAGCTCCTTTTCCAGGATATTGGGTATCTTCACAGGGCGCTCTGGCATGCAATAACATGATCCAATCTTCTTTGTGCACCCCATATCAAGTAAGGAATTATACCAAGATAAACTCGACTAACGGGATATTGCTCCGAGAGTAGTTTGATGCCAGTCGTTTTTCTGCCTTGGGGTCCAGGTTCTCGATGACCATCCTTACCTCGAAACCCCCATCCGGCAAGTTTGTGTTGACTGTCCTGATGATATTGCCTTTGACCGCAGACACCATCTTGGTGAACCTTGCCAGCATGCCCGGTTGGTTCAGGGCTTTTCCCACCTGCACATAGAGGGTATGCCACTTCAAACCATCTTTCGTGATCCCCACCTGATCCATTGCTACTTGCAGGTCCTCTCGATCAATCACCCCTCCGCCCAATGCGGCATACAAATCCTCCAGGCTGCTGCAACCTAACCGTTCGAGCAGGTTATCCGTTCGGTCGCGCTCCAGCGCCTGCACGTCCTCCAAAGCCAGGATTCCCCGCCCCGCCACGATATCTTTGATTTTTCTGCGACCCTCTTCAGCATGATCCTTCAACGCTTCCATCACCAAAACACTTCGCACCAGTCGCGCGGTGATCGGATTGCAGTACCTTAGCCACTCCTCACGCGGCTTCAGACGCTGCCCCTCTGTGATCACCTCAACCACATCGCCCGAGTTAATCCGGTCAGATACATCCGCAAGCCGTCCATTTACCCGGATCGCACTGATCTTATCCAGGAGAAACTCCTGCTGAATGGCTGCTACAGCATCCAGGACACTGGAACCTTCCGGTACGAAACGTACACCTCCGCTAGGAGTGAGAATAACTACCGGATGGTAATTGTGGATATCTCGCCCCTGTCGAAGGACATACACTACCCCCCACCGGTTTTCCTCTTCCATTTCATGAGTGGAAATGGCAATCTCAACAGACCCATAACCCGGCAACCAGGTGGTCGTCTGTAAAGCGCGGTAACCATTCTGCGGGCAGGCGATAAAATCATCGAAGTTATCCTGATCCAGCGTCTCGCCATAGACATGGTTTACGTGACCAAGTAGCTCGTAGCATTTTTCAACCTTCAGGTCGTCCAGCACCAGGCGAAAGCTGACCAGATCATTGACCGCTTTATAATCGTTCAAACTCGCCTTGCGGGAAAGTGCCAGACGACGTAGCTTTTGCCAGGCCTGCCAGTACCCATTGACGACGATTTCTACACTGCCATCCAGACCAGCCGCCTCCATGATTTGCGCCAACTGTTCCATGGTGCGCTGGATAAATGCCAGGCTCAGGCGTGGGTCGCGATCTATGACCGACTTAACATCCTGGTAATGCCGGGGCTCCGCATAGGGGAAGGCCATATCCTCCAACCAGCGGCGCCAGGTATAGCAATTCAAAATCCCAGCCAGCTTGCCGTAAGCCCGGATGGCCTCTTCTGCCTTCTGTTTCCGGCGCGGTTCGCCCATGTAACCCAATGTGAGTAGATTGTGGGTCTTATCAGCTAATTTAACAAGAAAAACCCCCAAATCACGGTACATGACCAGTTTGCGGAACGCATCCAGGTCGCGCGACACACCTTCCCGGGGAGCTCCTAACTTGGTCACCCCATCTACGATCCGTGCTACCTCCTGGCCCAAGGCACCGGGGAAGTGTCCCCGGATCTCCTCCAGGCTGACCCCCTGGTCTTCGACCGTGTCGTGCAGCAGGGCTGCCACGGTCCAGACCTCATTATGGAATTTTTCCTCGACAAAAGAGGCAACCCATTCGCAATGTGACTCGAAATAAGGCTCACCGTTCAGACGCAATTGCCCGGCATGTTTTTCCTTCCCCCATCGATAGGCTTCGGCCATGGCCGGGGAGCGCGGCTTGAATGGAGGTGGATTGAGTTCCTCCACCAGTTCCGGCCGGATTTCTCGAACAGGCTGGATACGAACCATAGCTCTATTATAACAAGGGAGTCGAGGCTATATTGTACGAGCAAGGATAGAATAGCTTTTTTGGTTACAGCCAGTTGTTTGTGACCAGGGTAGTATTTGCTATACTAATCATAGATTTTTCCTCTCAGGAGGTTTTCCATGCGCGCTATGCTCCTCGAGTCCCCCCGCCAGCCCCTACGCCCGGTTGACCTGCCCATCCCAACCCCCGGAGCAACCCAGCTCCTCCTCAAAATCCAGGCCTGTGGTGTCTGCCGGACTGATTTGCACGTCTTAGATGGCGATCTTGATCAGCCTAAGCTGCCTCTGATCCTGGGCCACGAGATTGTAGGCAGGGTGGTCAAAACCGGCGATCAGGTCAGTGGCTTTCGGATTGGCAAGCGGGTAGGCGTGCCATGGTTGGGGCACACCTGTGGCACCTGCCGTTATTGTCAGTCCGGACAGGAGAACTTGTGTGATCATCCTGGCTTCACCGGTTATACACTGGATGGTGGATATGCGGAATACACAGTGGCCGAGATGGCCTATTGTTTTCCTCTCCCGGAGCAAGGCACAGATGCAGAGATGGCCCCGCTCCTGTGCGCCGGTCTGATTGGCTACAGGTCTTTTCGCATGGCCGGCGAGGATGCGCAGCATCTGGGATTGTATGGCTTCGGTGCTGCAGCACACATCATCGCCCAGGTTGCCATCCAGCAAGGCCGGCAGGTCTATGCCTTCACCTCACCAGGGGATATCGCCAGGCAGGATTTCGCCCGCCAACTGGGCACGACCTGGGCAGGAGGATCGGATGAGCAGCCGCCATCGGAGCTGGATGCAGCCATTCTTTTCGCTCCAGTTGGCGCGCTGGTGCCGGCCGCGTTGCGTGCGGTTCATAAGGGAGGCGTGGTGGTCTGCGCCGGTATTCACATGAGCGACATTCCCTCTTTTCCCTATCACCTGCTTTGGGAGGAGCGCATTATCCGGTCAGTCGCTAACCTGACCCGGCGCGATGCTGAGGAGTTCTTCCAGGTCATCTCTCGCTACCCGGTGCATACTGAAGTGCAGACCTTTCCTCTTCAGGAAGCCAACCAGGCTCTCGATCGTCTGCGGCGTGGCCAGGTGACCGGCGCGGCAGTTCTGATTCCATGACCAGGAAGGAATCTTATCCTTTTTTAACCTTCCCCATAACTTTTCGGTGATAATAACGACTTAATCAAGATCGCCAACGGGTAATAATCCAAACCAAGTTTAGAGGAATAGAAAAGAGTAGGATCATGAGCCATCTCAAGCTGGATAGAAGAGTCGTTTCTCTGATCACTTTGCTCGGGCTGCTTTTCGGTTTGGGGTCAGCCGGGGCAATGACCTTTGCACAAAGCGAACCTCCCGTTGATCTGCAAGCTACGCCAGTCTTGACCCTGATACCGGCCTACAAGTGGATTGGGAGCCGGGGCTTCAACCTGACGGTGTTAGGGAGCGGCTTCGCACAGGGTAATGTGGTACGCTGGTAGAAAGATACGACTACCTCGGTTGACCTTGTGACCACCTTTGTCAGCAGTTCCAACCTTTGCGCAACCTGCCATTCTTCGAACGCGCTCGGTGCACCGGGACAACCCAAAATTCCCAGCCTTTCCAATGCTATGCACGATCTACACACCGGGAAGGTGGAAAATTCCATGGCCGGTTGTTACAATTGCCATCCCGGCCCACAGACGCAATGTCTGCGGGATGTCATGAACCAGGAAGAGGGAATGACCTGCCTAGATTGCCATGGCAACCTCAGTAAAGTGGCCCAAAATGCCAATCCCTGGTTTAACGAGCCACGCCGCGATACCTGCCATGGCGATGTCACTCAGAACAATGCGTTATATCGCTTTTCCACCGCTCACCACGGGGTCTACTGTGAGGCCTGCCACGATTCAACCCATGCGATCGCCAAGAGTCGGGAACCAAACGACGCCATTAAGTTCTTCCAACTACAAGGACGGAATGGCCCGATATCCAAATGTACCGCCTGCTACCTGACCACTCCCACCGGCCCTGGGCCGCACGGAAGCAGTGGAGGCGACTGATCTATTCCCATATTGCCTGTCCCAGGAACAGGCGCGAAGTTAGATTGGCCGAATGAACCGAAATCCTCTTAAGTAGGTTCGGTCCTTTCGGTATTGTGAGTGTATCTCTCAAGTAAAAAACTTGAAACTATCGCAGGCCTTTGTTATACTACTGATCTCTGCACAAAAATCTAAACTTGGTAGCCTGCATCATGGATGAAGGCCTGGATCAAATTGGGTTTACGCTGCAATCGTTTCTTCGCCTTATCCAAGTGAGCGT
>Ga0315268_10003865_pt1 | contig 16408 bp, 16 predicted proteins | sample C1_top_MG_FD_204535 | JGI IMG/M metagenome (GOLD analysis project Ga0315268, IMG submission 204535) | Sediment microbial communities from Yellowstone Lake, YNP, Wyoming, USA - C1_top | ecosystem: Environmental > Aquatic > Freshwater > Lake > Sediment | place: USA: Wyoming | collected 2017-08-01
CGATGGGCCAGTCCGGCCCGCACCACCCAGACGAAGCTGCCCTCGGCGTTCCGCGCCAGCGCGCTGCTCGGGATGATCGCGCCGGTGCACGTCTTCGTCACCAGGTCCACCGCGACGGTGCTGCCGGACGGCAGGCCGAAGGGTGACGCGGCAATGACGATCTCCACCGAGCCGAGAATGTTCGCTCCCAGCGCCGGGTACACCCGGCTGATCGTCGCCGCGAGCGTCCGTGCGCCGTCCGACAGACGCACCGCGCCTCCCCGGCGCAGGCCGCCCATCGCTTCTTGCGGCACTTGCACCATCACCTTGTATGGTGCGCGCTGCTCGATGCTCACCACCGGCTTTCCGGGCACGGCCATGTCGCCGGGCTCTGCCCAGCGCCGCGTGACTACCCCGGTGAAGGGCGCGACGATCTGGGCGTAGCCGGCCAGCGTCCTGGCCGCCTCGGCCCCTTCCGTCAGTCCCGTGATGTTCTCCTGATACGCCTCGACCGCGGCCTTCGCGCCATCGGCCACCGCCCGCGACCGGTCGAGCGCCTCCCGCGAGATCGCGCCCGCGGCGAAAAGCTTCTCGTCCCGTGCGAAGACCGCCTGCTGCGTGGCGTTGGCACTCTGCGCCCCCGCCAGTCGCTGGCGCGTGGCCATCACCTCGGCGTTGGCCGCCCGTGCGCGGGCCGCGATCTCCCGGTCGTCAATGAGCGCCACCACTTCCCCGGCCCGGACCGCATCCCCCTCGCGCTTGGCGATGGACAGCACGTTCCCCGAAATCCGCGCGGACAAGTCCGCGCTCAAATACGGGGAGACCTGCCCCATGTAGTGGGCCGTGACCGCGAGCGTGCCCCGGGTGACGCGGGCCGCCTGGATGCTCGGGGCCGCTTGGGTCGGGCGCGGCAGCGACGCGATTTCCATCTTCTTTCGGACGACGATCACCCCGGCAATCACCACCAGCACCAGGGGAACCCAGACCACAGGGCGCTTGATCACTTGACGTATTCCTCCATGGTGCCGGTGGCCTTGTGGTACGAGACCAGGGCGGCGTTGTAGTCGAACAGGGCTTGGCTCAGGTTGGCCTCGGCGGTCGCCGCAGCCGCCTGTGCGAGCAGCAGGTCGCTGACGGTGCCGGCGCCGCTGCCGTACTTCAGTTGCTCAATGCGGAACGACTCGCGCGCCTGCTCGATGACCCGGTGCGCCGTGGTGACGCGGTGGGCACTCTCGCGCACGGAGGTGAGGGCGTTGGTGAGTTCGAGCCCGAGCTGGTTGTCGACCGCGCGCAGCCGTTCCTTCGCCTGGCGCTGCAGCACCTGCTCGCGCGCCAGGTCGGCGAACAGCGATCCATCCAGCAGCGGCAGGCTCGCCTGGAAGCCGAAAAACCAGTTGCCATCCGAATAGACGGGCCGGTAGCCGTACTGGCGCGTGTACCCGCCAATCCCGCTCAGGCTCGGCAAGAGCTTGCCGACGGCGGACCGTTGGTTGAGCTGGGCCACCCGTACACCGGAGGAGGCGGCGCGGTACTCGGGGCGCTGCGTCCAATCGCGCCGCTCGCCGGCAACGAAGATGCTCGACGAGTCCGGCATCGCGAGGGAGTCCGCGAGTGCGATCACCGGTGTTCCTGCGGAGGGGGCGTCGCCCATGAGGTAGGTCAGCGTCGCGCCGGCAGTGGAGACACCTTCGTCGAGGGCGAGCAGCCGCTGCTGCTCGTTGGCGAGCTGCACCTCCACCTTGAGCAGGTCAACGCGGGCAATCCGTTCCACGGCGAACAGGAGCCGCGCATTCTTGACCTGTTCCTCCAGCGCGGCCGTCGAGGCGCGAATGGCGTCCCGCAGCCGCACCAACTGGAGCAGCTTGTTGTACGCATTGACCGTATTGGCCAGCAGCTCATTTCGCGTCTGCGTGAGGGCAAGTCCTTGGATGTCGCGGCGTACCCGGGCGAGCGCGACGTTGGTGGCGAGCTGCCCACCTTGATACAGCGGCAGGGTCAGAACCCCGCTCCACGCGGCAAACTCGTCACTGAAGTGGGCGGGCACCGTGGGAGAGGGCGCCGGGATGTACGGCAGCGGGTCTTGGCGTCGCGTGAAGGAGGCGTCGGTGGAGAGCCGAGGCAGCCGCTTGCCCCATGCGCTCTGGACGGAGCGGTCACTCGCCTCGACCCCGAGCCGGGCCTCGGCGAGCTGCGGATTGTGCGCGATGACCCGGTCGAGCACCTGCCGCAGCGTGAGTGCCTGGCCGCGCACGCTGACGGGCAGGCCAGCCAGTGCCAGAATGCATGCGGCCGTGAGGCCGCGGACGGTCGCGTTCATCGGGCACCTCGCCGAGAAGCCCGCTTCATGGGTCCGGGGTGAGTCTGAAGGTCCGCCTTTGGCACCCGCTCGACCTCGCGCAGCCGCGTGCGGTCGGCGCGTGCCACGCGGTCGCGGGAAAGCGCGGTGCGCACGAGGTCGAGCACCGGCCGGGCGTGCGGATTGCGCGAGACGTCGGCGAGGCGATATTCGATCCACTTGCCGTCGCGCTGGTCCTGCACCAGCCCCGCGTGCTTGAGGATGGCCAGGTGCTTCGACACGGTCGACGGGGCGAGGTCGAGCACCGCCCGCACCTGGCACACGCACAGGCCGCCGCGTTCGAGCAGTTTGAGGATGCGCGCCCGGGTGGGATCGGCCGCGGCCTTGAGGACGAGTTCGAGGTCATGCATGGGGCAATTCTCGTTTCGTTGATTCGTCAGATGACGAAATGTTTATGCCAACAGGATTCCGATCAGGCGTCACGTTGCCTGGTGCAGCACGACGCCTGCCATGGTCGCGAGAACCGGCGTCATGCGGAGACACCAACGATGTGCGTCAGCACCAGGTACGTCCCAGTCAGCACGAAGACCGTCCCGGTCGCCCGCATCGCGACGCGCTCGAAGCGGGTCAGCACGTCGAACGCCCGGCCGACGCCGCCCGCACTGAACGCGAGTACCGTCGCGACGGCAACCACCGGCAGTCCGGTCCCGATGCCGTAGACAGCCGGCAGAAGGAGTCGCGACTGCCCCGTCGTCGCCAGCGGAAGGAGCCCGCCGAAGAAAAGGCCGGCCGACACGGGGCAGAAGGAGAGCGCGAAGAGCGCGCCGAGTCCGGCGGCCCCCGGAATGCCCGCGCCGGCCAGTCGCTGGGCGAGCGCCCCCGCCTGCCGACCCGAGAACCCGGGCAGGCGCACCCAGCCAAGCATGAGCAGGCCCGCGACGATCAGCACGGGCCCCAGCACCTGATTCATGCGGCGCTGGAGAAAGAACGACACGCCCGGCACCGACAGCAGGCTCGTCACCACGACGGCCGCGACCACCACGTACGTCAGCGCCCGACCCAGCGAGTACGCCACGCCCGCGAGCAGCACACGACTTGGAGCGCCCACGCGGCGACCCACGTAGGACACCGCCGCGATGTTCGACGCCAGCGGGCACGGGCTGATGGAGGTCAGGATGCCGAGCCACAAGGCCGAACCGATGCCGGCGAGAACCTCGGTCATGACGACTCTTTCAGGTAGCCGCGCATCTCATCCTGCACGTAGCGAACGAACCGCGGCTTGTCCTGCACGAGCTGCCACACCTTCTCGAGGTTCTTCCATTCGGTGCGTTCGCCCTGCACTTCATGCACGATCACCAGCGACTTGGTATAAAGCTGGTAGTCCTGAATGAAATGCTCGTTGCCCGGAACCTCGACATTTACCACGCGCCAGACGAGCCGTCCGTCCTTGATCTCCTCGGCGAACGCACTCGCGATGGCCTCCTGCGAGTAGGCCTCGATGGCGCGGCACGACACGCAGCGGTCGGTGGTATGGAAGTAATAGGCAACGACGCGATGGGGGCGCGCACTCGGCGCTACCCTGGTCGGGGCCTCCTGGGCCGCCTGTTGGGCTGCCTTGGTCGCCACCGTGCCCTCGGCCATCGCGCGCGACCGCATGCGAAACGTCTCCACTACAGCCACGACTGCGGCCAGCCCGATGAACGCGCCCAGAACCAGCGCGCCCTTTCCCATGGACTTCCGCCCTGCACCAAACCTCGTCATCAGTCCATCTCCGTGTGGAACCCGTCACAACCGGGGGGCGTGAACGGCGGCCCTTCCTAGTTGAACCAGCTTTCCACCTTGGCGCGCGCCGGAATGCCGCCGGCGTGCACGACCTTGCCATTGATGACCACGCCGGGCGTCGAAAGAATGCCGTAGGTCATGATGTCCTTCATGTCCTCGACCTTTTCTACCGTTACCGGCGTTCCCTTCGCCATCGCCACGGCTTCGATCAGCTTCACCGTCGCCTTGCAGTTGTTGCACCCGACCCCGAGCACTTTCACGTTGGACACGCTGACCTCTCCGGTGCTCACAGCACCGCGTTGAAGACGTAACCGACCAACAGGATGCCGCCCGCGACCACGGCAACAAACGTCGCAATCAAGCGCGGCTTGAGCACCTTGCGCAGGATGATCATCTCGGGCAGCGACAGGGCAATGACGCTCATCATGAACGCGAGCACCGTGCCCAGCGCCGCCCCCTTCGACAGCAGCGCCTCGACAATGGGAATGATGCCGGCGGCGTTGGCGTACATCGGCACGCCGATGAGCACCGAGAGCGGCACCGACCACCAGGCGTCGCGGCCCATCAGCCGGGCCATGAATGCCTCGGGCACATACCCATGGATGGCCGCGCCCACGGCAATGCCGACGATGACGTACGGCCACACCTTGCCGACGATCTCGTGCACGGAGGCAAAGCCGGCATCGAGACGATCGGCAAGGGTGAGTGAATCCTCGCCAACGGCCGCGTGCGCCTTGGGCATCTGCTGCACCCAGTCCTCGAGGTACGCCTCCATGCGGGCGCGGCCAATCACCCACCCGGAGACGATGGCGATGGTGAGGCCAAGGCCCAGGTATAGTGCGGCGACCTTGAACCCGAAGAGCCCGAACAGCAGCGTCAGCGCCACTTCGTTGACCATCGGCGCCGAAATGAGGAACGAGAACGTGATGCCAAGCGGTACGCCGGCCTGCACGAACCCAATGAACAGCGGCACGGCCGAGCACGAGCAGAACGGCGTGACGATGCCGAGCAGGGCCGCCATGATGTTGCCCACGCCCTCGGTGCGGCCCGCCAGCATCACGCGCGTCCGCTCGGGCGTGAAGTACGAGTTGATCATGCCCATCACCATGACCACGCCGGTGAGCAGCAGCAGCACCTTGGGCGTGTCGTACAGGAAGAAGCGGATCGTCTCACCAAGCCGACTGTTGGGCGCGACGGGAAGCGCGGCCACCAGCGTGTCAGCCAGCGGCGCGAGGGCCATATACGCGGAAAACCAGAGCACGGCCGCCGAAGCAACGAAGGCTCGCGGGCGCAGCCGAGGCAGCGACAGGACGGCGTTCATGACGCGCGACGGGTGAGCCGGACCGGCCGCCCTTCAAACTGCGCGAGCCGGGCCCGAGCCGCCTTCAGCGCCTTCGGCGGCACGCCCCCTTCGGCGAGACCGCGCAGCAACAATTGCGCCCAATCAGGCATTGGAGCGAGGCGATAATAGATCCGCCGTCCCTCGCGGCGCGAGGCGACCCATCCTGCGTCTCGCAGGAGGGCCAGATGTCGCGAAATGACCGGTTGGATCACCTCGAGCGCAGCTTCCAGCTCGCAGACGCAGAGTTCGGACTCGACCTGGAGCAGGGCGAGCATGTGACGGCGTGTGCCGTCGGAGAGGATGTCGAGGTCTGGGCGCATGGGATATATATAACGAACTATATATATCCACGCAAGTATGTGTAACCGGTCATCGTGCATGCGTGGGCCGCCGACTGCTGCGTGGCCTGACCGTTACGAGTCGGTGCCGCGTCCACCCATCCAGGGCGGACCGCTGTGCGCCGTCCGTCAAGCACGGCCTCTTGACGAATCGGCTGGACGGCACGACGCGGAATCGCAGCACCGTGTGAGGAGCGTAGCGGACACGACACGCACGCGCGATTACACTCGAACCTCCTTCTGCGCCCCTTCGTGCCGTGCGGGAACCTATCGGGCATATGCCGACAAATCTTCAGCCAACGTCTGACTACCCCCCCCCTCCCTCGCAGCCCAAGTTTTGCTCGAACCCTCAGGAACCGGAGTCAATGCAATGCTCGCCCGTCGTGTCGGTACTATCTGCCTCGGCTTGATACTGGGCGGCCCCGTCGCCGCGCAAACCCAGCCCGCGGTTGCAAAGCCGAAGGTCGAAGAAAAGGCCGCCAGCCCCACGTGGAAGATCAGCGGCTACATGATCGGTGATTATTACAACGTCATGGAACACCACAATGCCGCGCTGAAAGGCCAGAACGGATTCTGGTTCCGCCGCATCTACCTGACGTACGACAACACGATGACCAAGAACGTGTCCACCCGGCTGCGCCTCGAGATGAACAGCCCGGGGAACTTCACGACCAAGGGGTCACTGACGCCCTATGTGAAGGACGCGTACGTGAAATACGCGCAGGGCCGCCACTCGGTGTCGTTCGGTATCGCCCCGACGCCGACCTTCGAGTTCATCGAAGGGATCTGGGGCTATCGCCCGGTGGAGAAGACGCCGCTGGACCAGTACAAGTGGGACAGCTCGCGGGATTTTGGAGTTCTGGCGCTTGGGGCCTTGAACGCCGGCAAGACGGTCAACTACGCCGTGCAGGTCGGCAATGGCTCGGGCAACCAATCCGAATCCGACAAGGGCAAGGTGGTGCGTGGAGCGCTGAACTATCGGGGCAAGCAGGGGCTGCTCCTCGAGGGCTACCTCGACAAGCAGGATCGCGCGGGAACGGCCGACTACAGCACCTGGCAGATCTTCGGTGGCATCCAGAAGCCGAACTATCGCGTGGGCGTGCAGTACGCCGCGCAGACACGGCAGCCCGCCACGCCAACGGGCGCAGAACTCAAGCTGAACGTCGCCTCGGTGTTTGCCGCGGCCAAGGCCAGCCCGCGCGTGAACCTGTTCGCCCGGGTTGACCGCAACTTCGATCCCGTGCCCGGCGGCGAGACGATCGACTACATGCCGATTTCGGACAAGGCGACGTCGACGCTCACGCTGTTCGGCCTGGATATCTCCGTCGACAAGTCGCTGCGCCTCATGCCGAACCTGGCGATCGTCACCTACGGTGAGGATTCCAAGGGCGTGACGGTCAGCAAGGATGTGATCGCCAAGATGACGGTGTACTTCACCTGGTAGACCTCGAGGGTTGTCCATGAAGCGACTCATGTTCACACTGGTGTGCGCCGCCACCGCGGCCGTGGCGGGTGCGCAGCAGGTTGGCGGTGGGGCCATCACCTTGAAGGTCCCGAAGAATGCAGGAGCCGTGACGTTCAGTCATGACTCGCATGTGGCTGGCGCTGGCCTCAAGTGCCCTGCATGCCACACCAAGCTGTTCATCAACCAGGCCAAGCACGTCGGCGAGACGATGGCGACCATGCAGCAGGGGCGTTCGTGCGGCGCCTGCCACGACGGCAAGACGGCCTTTGGCGTGGCTGACCGCGCCGCATGCGCGAACTGTCACGCACCAGCGGAACGGAGGTAGGCATGGATAACGAAGACGTTCTCATCACGATGCAGAATGACCTCAAGCGCGCCCTCGCCAAACCCGCGTCGAGCCGCCGGTGGGTCATGCTCATCGACACGCGCAAGTGCATTGGCTGCCATGCCTGCACGGCTGGGTGCATGGCGGAAAACGCGCTGCCGCCCGGCGTGATCTATCGCCCGGTGTTCGACAGTGAGTCCGGCACCTATCCCGACGTCAAGCGGACGTTCGTGCCCCGGCCGTGCCAGCACTGCGACGAACCGCCGTGCGTGCCGGTCTGTCCAACCGACGGCAAGGCCACCTGGAAGAGCACAACCGGAATCTCGGCCGGCTTGGTGATGATCGACCCCGCGCAGTGCATCGGGTGCGGCAACTGCGTCTCGGCCTGCCCCTATCAGGCGCGCAGCCTCGATGAAGGGCAGTACCACGCCGCCAACGCGCCGGTCGTACCTGAGCTCGAGAAGCGCCCCGCCGAGGAGTACGGTGTGCTCAGGCGGCGCGTGGATTCGCAGTTGCCCATTGGCACAGCGCGCAAGTGCCACTTTTGCCTGCACCGCCTTCAGACGGGGCGGCTGCCCATGTGCGTCACCACGTGTATTGGACGAGCGACCTACTTCGGCGACGAGAAGGACCCGGCGAGCCTGGTCGCGATAGTCAAGAAGGCGAGCAAGGTCACCACGATGCGCTCGGTGGAGGACAAGACGCCGATCACTGGCCACGCGACGTTCGGCAAGTCGCCAACGGCACCACGGGTGTACTACATTCTAGGATGAGAGACCACGATGCCTGGCTCTGAGATCGATCACACGACACAGCAGGCGCCGACCTCCGGGACTGACGAGTCATGCCTTGGCGTCAACCCCTCTCGGCGCAGTTTTCTGCGGAACAGTTCGGTCGCCGTTGGCGGGGCGATGCTCGCGTCCCAGTTCGACTGGGCGCTCGACCTGGTGTCACGCGCCGAAGCAGGAACGCTGACGCCCGACGAAGTGCTGGGGCTCGCCGACGCCAAGAACATCTTGCACACCGTGTGCCTGCAGTGCAACACGGGGTGTGGCATCAAGGTGAAGCTCTACAAGGGACTCGCCATCAAGGTCGACGGCAATGCGTACAGTCCCTACAACTTGGTGCCGTCGTTGCCCATGAAGACTCCGCTGGCCGATGCGGCCCAGGTCGACGGGGCCATCTGCCCCAAGGGCCAGGCCGGCCTGCAGTCGGTCTACGATCCGTACCGGATTACCAAGGTGCTCAAGCGGGCCGGCAAGCGGGGCGATGGCCACTGGGTGACGATTCCGTTTGACCAGGCCATCAACGAGATCGTGCAGGGTGGCCGGATATTCGCGTCGGTCGCAGGGGAAGAGACGCGTGACGTCGAAGGCCTGAAGGGCATCCTCGCGTTGCGTGACGCAAAGATCGCCAAGGCCATGGCGGACGATGCCGCTGGCCTCGCCAAGGCGAAGGACAAGAAGCAGGCGGTCGAAGCGTTCAAGGTCAAGCACGCCGACTCGCTCAAGTACCTGATCGACCCGGACCATCCGGACCTCGGCCCCAAGAACAACCAGCTCGTGTACATGTGGGGCCGCAAGAAGGGCGGACGGAGCGATTTCAGCGCGCGGTTCTTCGGCGACTACTGCGGAACCGTCAACACCCATGGCCACACCACCGTGTGCCAAGGCTCCCTCTACTTCACGTGCAAGGCGCTGAGCGAGCAGTATCAAGGCAACAAGTTTGGCGGCGGCAAGAAGTTCTACTGGCAGCCGGACTTCGAGAACGCACGGTACGTGCTGAGCGCGGGGTCGAATCTCTTCGATGCCAACTACGGCCCACCGCACCACGCGGCCCGGTTGACGCAGCGGCTCGTGGATGGACTGGTCAAGTTCGCCGTGGCCGATCCCCGGTTCTCGAAGCTCGCCTCGAAAGCGCACCGGTATTTGCCGATCACGCCCGGGCAGGATGGCGCCCTGTTCGAAGCCATCATCCAGTGGATCATCGCGAACAAGAAGTTCGATGGGACGTACCTCGCCTGCACCAACAAGGCCGCCGCGAAGGCCGCCGGCGAGCCGACCTGGACCAACGCCGCGCTGCTCGTGCGGATCGACCAGAAAGGCGTGGCCGGCAAGTTCCTCCGCGCGCACGAGATTGGCCTGAAGGCCGCGGAAAAACGGAAGAATCCGGACGGCACGGAGTTCGATTTCGAGTACCTCGTGGCCATGCAGGGCGGCAAGCCCGTTGCCGTCGACCCGAATGACGAGACCGTTGCGGTGACGGGCGATCTGATGGTCGACACCATGCTTGGCGACATCAAGGTGAAGTCGGGGTTGCAGATTGTGACGGATGCGGCGAACGCGCGGTCGCTGGCCGAGTGGTCAGCCCTGTGCGGAGTGCCTGCGGCCGATATCGTCAAGACGGCAAGCGAGCTCACGAGTTACGGCAAGCAGGGCGTTGTCGACGTGCACCGGGGCGTGGCGCAGCATACCAACGGCTTCTACAACGTCACGGCGGCGATGACGATCAACATGCTGCTCGGCAACTTCGACTGGAAGGGCGGCATGATCTCGCTCTCCACGTACGATGCCGCCGGCACGAAGGCGGGGCAGCCTTTCGCGATCGATACGCTGAAGCCCGGGAAGGCGGCGAAGTTTGGTATCAGCTCCATTCGGCACGACGTGAAGTACGAAGACACCACGATGTTTGCGGGCTACCCGGCTCAGCGGAACTGGTGGCCGTTGTCGTCCGACATCTACGAGGAGATCCTGCCATCCATTGGCGACGCCTATCCGTACCCGGTCAAGGCGCTTTTCAGCTACATGGGAGCGCCAACCTACGCGCTGCCGGCCGGCCAGACAAACATCCAGGTACTGACCAATCTCGACCGCCTGCCGCTGTACTTCTGCAGCGACATCGTGATCGGACCGACCTCGATGTATGCGGACTACATCTTCCCGGACCTCTCATACCTGGAACGATGGGAGTTCCACGGGTCGCACCCGAGCATGCCTTTCAAGTCGCAGCCGATCCGCCAACCGGTCATCGCGCCGATGACCGAAATGGTGCGCGTGTTCGGGGAGGAGATGCCCTGCTCATACGAGGCCATCCAACTCGCCATCGCCGAGCGCCTGCAGTTCAAGGGGTACGGGAAGGACGGGTTTGGCCCAGGGCAGGAGTTCTCGCGTCCCGACGACTTCTACATTCGCATGGTGGCCAATATTGCGTTCGACGGCACTCCGGTGCCCGATGCGGACGACGCCGAGGTGAAGCTGTTCCTCGACTCGCGGGCCCACCTGCCCAAGACGGTGTTCGATCCGGCGCGGTGGGAGCGGATTGCAGGGCCGGCGTGGCGAAAGGTGGTGTACCTGTTGAATCGCGGAGGCCGCTACCAGGACGCCCAGGACGTGTTCAAGGGCAACTTCGTCGCCAACCAGTACAAGAGCCTGATCAACATGTACCAAGAGAAGACGGCGGGCACGAAGAACGCGTTCACGGGCAAGGCCACCCCCGGCTTTGCCACCTACGTTCCCGTGTCGACCGCGACCGGGCTGAGTCCGGCCGATGCCGGGTTGACCGAAGGGTATCCGTTGCGCATCGTCACCCAGCGCGACATCACGATGACCAAGTCGCGCACGGTCGGTAACTACTGGCTGCAGGCCATCAGACCCGAGAACGAGATCGTCATCAACACCATTGACGCGCGCCAGCTCGGGGTGAGCACCGGCGACAAGGTCCGCATTGTCTCCGCCACCAACCCGAAGGGTGTGTGGGATCTCGGGAACGGGGTGATCAAACCCATCATCGGCAAGGTCCGGGTCACTGAAACGATCAAGCCCGGCGTCATCACCTTCACCACGGGTCACGGGCACTGGGCCACGGGATCCAGCGACGTCGAGATCGACGGCAAGGTGGTCAAGGGCGATCCCAAGCGCGCCACGGGGTTCCACGCCAACGCGGCCATGTGGATTGATCCGCACCTCAAGAACACCTGCATGCTCGACCCGGTCGGCGGGAGCGTGAGTTTTTACGACACACAGGTGCGGCTGGTGCCCGTGCGCGGTTAGGCCGTAGCAGAGTTGGTTTCGCGCGAGTTTGCCCTGTATCTTGGATGCCTGCATGCGCACGGAAGCGTGCGTGCAGGCATTCAAGACATCACCCTCAACCCATTCGACAATGCCGAAGCTCCCAAAGCCACCCAAAACGTACTCGGACTTCATGCGGCGCTTCCCGAAGGTGGGAAAGGCGTGGGAACTCACCGGCGAGGCTGGCCGGGAGGGCCCGCTCGATGAAAAGTGCGCGCGACTGGTAAAGCTCGCCCTCTCGATCGGTACCCTGCGAGAGGGGGCGGTGCACTCGGCGGTGCGAAAGGCACTCGCGGTTGGGGTGACGCGCGCCGAGATCGACCAGGTGATCGCGCTCGCCGCGGGGTCGCTCGGATTCCCCGCGACGGTGGCGATCTATTCGTGGATCGAGGAGTCGGTGACGGAGAAGAAGCGTACGCGCTGACAGCCTGCAATCCGCACCCGAGGCCCCGAGTAGTGTCCGACTGCCTGGTGCTGATTTGGGTACGCGCACATCGCATCACCGCGAGCCAGTCACCAGCCCATGCAGATCCAGGTCCTCTTGTTCGCCTCGTATGCCGACGCCTTCGGGACGCCGGCATTGCAAGTCACGCTTCCGGAGGACGCGACCGTGGGTGATCTCCTCGGGTGCTTGCACGGCCTGTCGGCGGGCGCGGCCTTGCCGCCTGCTCCGCTCGTGGCGGTGAACCAGCGCTACGCGAAGAGCGCTCAGCGGATTTTGCCGCACGACGAGGTCGCGATCATTCCCCCGGTGGCTGGCGGTTGATGCGCACAGCCGTCGGCGCCCGACCGATCGTCGAAGGTCGCGTCGGGTGCGCCTCCACGCCGGATCGGACAGTGCTGCGCGATCGGTTCGGGCGCGGGATCGAGTACCTCCGCATCTCGGTCACCGACCGCTGCAACTTCCGCTGCGTGTACTGCATGCCAAAGGGCGGGCTCGACTGGCTGCCGAAGGCGGAGATGCTCACCTACGAGGAGATCGCCGAGGTGGTGCGCCAGCTCGCGCCGCTCGGCCTGCGCCGACTCCGCATCACCGGAGGCGAGCCGACGATTCGCCCAGGGCTCCCGTCGCTCATCGGAATGCTGCGGGCCATTCCGGAGATCGAGGAGATCTCGCTCTCGACAAACGGAGTGAAGCTGCCCGAACTCGCGGAGGCAATGCGCGCCGCAGGGCTCGACCGGGTGAACCTCAGTACAGACTCGCTGCGCGCGGAGCGGATCGCGACCATCGCACAGCGAAGGCTGGTGTTCGATCCCGTGATGGCCGCACGTGCCGCAACGGCCGCCGGCCTCGATCCCGTCAAGCTCAACGTGGTGGTGATGCGCGGCATCAACGATGACGAGATCGAGGCGTTCGCGCGCCTCACGCTCGACCATCCATGGCATGTGCGGTTCATCGAACTGATGCCGGTGGGGACGATGGCGAACGAAGCGTGGCAGCGCGTGGTGCCCAGTGACGAGGTGCTGGAGCGCATCGGCTCGCTTGGCGTGCTTGCGCCGTCGGCGGGCCCCGCGCAGGGCAACGGGCCCGCCGCGTATTACCGACTGCCGGGCGCTCTCGGGACGATCGGCGTGATCGCGCCCATGACCCATGCCTACTGCGGCTCGTGCAACCGCGTGCGACTCACCGCCGATGGCCGCCTGCGTACGTGCCTGTTCGGCGATCACGACGTGAACCTGCGCGACCCGCTGCGCGCCGGCGTGCCGCTGGAGTCGCTGTTTCGCGAGGCGCTGGCCGAGAAGCCCAGGGAGCACAACCTGCTGCAGATGCAGGTTGGCGGGCTGAGGGCGCTCTCCCAGGTCGGCGGGTGACGCCAGCCTGCCCGTCGTGGCGGCGACGCAACGCGTGATGAGATACCCCGCGCGCTCATCCTCGGCGCCCTTTGGTGGGACCGTAGATCGGCCGCGCCAGCACAAGGATGATTTGCGCCGTCTTGGCCGCTCCGCCGCCCTGCGCGCACTCCTCGGCCTAGCGCTCGCGGCCGGCGCTTGCGGAACCGCGCACGAGATCCCGACGCTGACGATCTTCAATGCCGCGGCGCTCGGCCCGCCCCTTCGCGAGGCGCTCAACGCGTTCGTGGAGAGCCGGCAGCGCATCCACGTCGCGCAAGAGAATGCCCCGAGTCTGGAAGTGGTGCGAAAGCTGACCGAGCTCGGGCAGGTTCCCGACATCCTCGCCGTCGCTGACGAAGCGTTGTTGCCCGCTCTCGTGCTCCCACGGTTCGCGCACTGGTATGTGCGCTTTGGCACCAATGCGCTCGTCCTGGCGTATGGGCCGCGCGCGCGCCATGCGAACGAGATCTCGACCGGCAACTGGTGGCTCGTGCTGCAGCGCCCCGGTGTGCAGGTCGGGCGCTCCGACCTCCGCATCGATCCCAGCGGCTATCGCGCCGACATGGTCATGCAGCTCGCCGAGACGTTCTACCGGGAGCCCGGCCTGACCGACCGACTGCGCGCGACCATTCCAGACCGCAACATTCGGCGCGCAGAGGCGGACCTCAACGCGCACCTCGAGGCCGGTGAACTCGACTATGGCTGGACGTACGAGAGCCTCGCCATTGCGCACGGCTTGCAATACGTGAAGCTGCTGCCGGAAATCGACCTGAGCGACCCCCGATTCGCCGACCGCTATGCGACGGCAACGGTCGCGCTACCCGAACCGGGTGGTCGCGCCCCGCTGAGGCTTCGTGGCGCGCCCATCGTGTTCGCCCTCACGGTTCCCATGAACGCACCCCACGCGGCGCTCGCCCTGGAGTTCGTGCGTTTCCTGCTCTCGGACGAGGGCCGGGCGGCCATTCGACGGTCGGGCTTGCACCCACTCGACCGAGCCGCGTTTGTTGGCCGCGTGCCGAACGTGCTGCGGAGCATCGCCGACCGGCGCGAATGGTCCGCCTGGAATCCAACCGGCAGGCGTAGCGGCACCAAGCAATCGCGCCCGGTCGCGATGCCCACGCTGGCGGCAGCAGGCCCACAATCGTCGGTGAGCAGATACAGTCTGCCGCTCTCCACAGCCGCTCTATCGCTCGTCTAGCGCAACCGCGCGAGGAGCTCGTCGTGTGCGGCGCGTTCCGCTGGTGTGCGCAACAGACGCGTTGGGTCGAAGTGCAAGCCAACTCGCGTCATCACCAGATAGTTGCCGACGGCGACGGCGACGCCCAGAGCGGCCCCTCCCCGGGTCAGGCAGATCATGCCTGGGAGACAACCGCCCAACGCCACAATGTTCGATGCCACCGCGAACGATGACCCCATCGACGGCGCAGCGTAGAAGGTGCCGAAGCGGGCCCAGAGCTCTCGTGCTGGATTCGAGAGATCATTTGGTGGAGACAAAGCCTGGCGAGATTGCCTGAAGAAGACCGAAAAGAGGAACGCATCGAACAGTATGATCGGCGTCCAGCACCATGCTGGTACAAAGAAGGCACCGGCGCTTGAGATCAGAACGGTGCCGACGGCCAGAAGGGGAATCCACAGTTTAGTCCTTGCCATCGCGAAACGTCGCCGAGCCATGACTGGCATCGCGCTCCGTGACAGAGGTACGGAAACAGGCCGCGACGCGATCTTCTCTCCACTCTGCCGCATCGAGTGCGACCAACTGCCGGATGCAGTCATGGACGAGCCTCGCGCTCCGGAGGAAATAGTGGCGACGCTGCACCGGCGTGCCAAACTGGTCCTCCGGATCTTCCAGCGACCAATGCGCGAACATCGGCCTGCCCGGGAGCACAGGGCACACCTCACGGGCGCGGTCGCAGACCGTCACCACCAGATCCCATTCGGTGTCCTGCACCGCGTCAAATCCCTTCGGTCGGTGGGCGTGCCAGTCGATCCCCAAGTCGTCGAGCACCTCGAAGGTCATGGGATCAACGAACGTTGCCGGAGTAGCGCCCGCAGACGCCACATCGAATCGCACTCCACCTTCGTGCACTAGCAGCGCTTCCGCCATCTGGCTGCGGGCGGAGTTCCTGGTGCACAGGAACAGTACACGCATTGGTCCCGCGTGATCAGTGGTCATGGTCATGTCCGCCCTCGACGAACGCCGCCGCCCACGGCTCGAGCACCACGCGCGCCCCGTGCCGGGCGAGCTCGTCCAGATGCACCGCTTCATTCGCCCGCCGCGCGCGCAACACCGGGTCCGTGACGCAGAGCGGCGTCAGGCTTTGATTCACCACCCAGGCATACGGCCGGATCTCGGCGCGCGCGAGGTCGCGTTCCAGTTGCATCGCTTCGTGAATCGGCGTGGCCTCGGGCAGCGTCACGAGAATCACCTGCGTGAACTCCCGGTCGCGGAGACGCGGAAGCAATCGCTGCACCGCTTCCGGACTGCCACTCGGCTTCTTCAGCACCTCGCGATGATACGACTCCGTCGCATCCAGGAGCAGCAGCGTGTGACCAGTGGGCGCGGTGTCGATGACTACGAAGCCGTCCGCACCCTGCGCCACGGTGGCAGCGAACGCGCGGAAGACCGCGATTTCCTCGGTGCACGGGCTCCGCAAGTCCTCTTCCAGCAGCGCCAAGCCTTGGGCATCGAGCCCGGCGCCCGCCGTGGCCACAACCTCTTCAGTGTAGCGGCGGGTCTCCAGCGCCGGATCGATGCGCGTGACACGCAGTGTGCCAGACGCAGCGCCGAGTGCGCGCACCGCCGCCTCCACGTGCGCCGCGGGATCCGTGGTCGTGAGCGTGACCGGAAGTCCGCGCCGGGCGAGCGCGCCGGCGATGCGTGTGGCGACCGTCGTCTTGCCGACCCCGCCCTTGCCCATCGTCATCACCACGCCCTTGCCGCGTGCCGCGAGCTCGTCGATGAGCTGGTCGAGCGTCTCGTG
>Ga0315268_10003866_pt1 | contig 16408 bp, 12 predicted proteins | sample C1_top_MG_FD_204535 | JGI IMG/M metagenome (GOLD analysis project Ga0315268, IMG submission 204535) | Sediment microbial communities from Yellowstone Lake, YNP, Wyoming, USA - C1_top | ecosystem: Environmental > Aquatic > Freshwater > Lake > Sediment | place: USA: Wyoming | collected 2017-08-01
GGCCAGAAGATACCACAAATTGTCCGTCATCTCAATACAATGTTGGCATACAATGTTGGCATTCAAGAGGTGAGCGGGGCCCAGGACCCGTTGACGTCGGGCTGTTCGACGAATTGAGGTCGTCAAGCCGGTGACGAGAAAGGCTCGCCTCAGTCGGGAAGCGACTGAGATTGCTCTGTCGCCTTCGGTTGGACGTGTCCGTGGTCGGGTGTGGTCGCCGATTGTGCGAGGACGAATTGCTTGATGGCCGCGCGGCTGCGCGCCATCAGTTCGTGGCGATTGCGGGTCAGTTCTGTGTATTGCGCCAATTCTTTTTCCGCTAAATCAAGTTGGCCCAGATTGCGGTAGGTTTGGCCCAGCCGGTAGTGAGCCATCTCCGAGCGCGGATTGAGGCGGACCGCTTCGCGATATTCAGCGACGGCTTTCCCATCCTCCTTTCGTGCCGCGAGGAGGTTGCCGAGTTCCAGGTGAGCATCGGCAAAGTCCGGCTTCAATTCGATGGCTCGCCGGAGGAACTCTTGGGCGAGCTGCAGATTCTCTGGTTGGGCGTTGGCCTGGCCTTGTCGCAGGAGAAGGACACCGTAGCAATGCTGGATGGGGGCACTCTGAGGGTAACGTTCAGAAAGGTGTTTCAAGCGAGGCAGAACCTTCGCGGATTCCGCCGGCGCCAGAAACGACGGCAGTGAATTCCAGGCGGCATAGGCGGAAGGTGAAGAGGGGTCAAGCTCGAGTGCCGTCAGGAACGCCTCCGCGGCTTCGAGATACTGACGCGTGCCGTAGTGAGCATAGCCCAGCCCCACGAATTGGCGAACAGACGAGGGAAACTTCTGGCTCCCCACCCGGAAGACATCCTGCGCGGGGTCGAAGGTAAAGTGAACCATGTATTCCATTCCCAGATCAAAGTAGTACTGCTCGTTCGTGGGTTCGAGTTCCACGGCGCGCTGGTAGTCGCGCACTGCATTGAGATAGTCGCCCGTCGTCTCCTCGAGCGCTGCTACCAGGTTGTGCAACTCCGCCGTTGGCCGCTCCTGCAGAACCTTTCGGCCAAACTCCACCGCCGCTTGCGGTTGGCCAGCGCCGCGATACGCAATCACCAGGTTGAAGGCCGCGGAGTAGCTTGCTGGCTCGAGGCGAAGTGTTGCTTCAAATTGCGGAATCGCCTCCGCGAAAAGATTGTGTGAAGCAAACAGCAGGCCCAGCGCAAAATGCTGGTCGGCGCTCATTGGCGCTGGCGGCCGCGGTAATGGTTCGGCCGCGGAAGTTGGGCGGTGCTCCAGGATGGCCCGCGCTAACGAGAGGTAGAGTTCGAACGATTGGGGAGAGATTTCATAGGCACGACGATACAGCCGGAGGGCCGTGGCCGGGTCGCCGCGGTCCTCCGCCAGCATCGCCGCCAGGACATAGTACCTAGCGGCGAGTGAAGGATCCCCAGGCGGACGAATCTGCGCCAACGTCTTCTGTGCTGCACCGGTCTCTTTGAGTTCCCGCTGCACCCGTGCCAGCTCACAGGTTGCTTCGAAGTCTGCCGGTCTTATTGCCAGCGCTCTTTCCAAATACGGCTTCGCCTCCGCGAAACTCCGTAACGCGGTCAGTGTTTTCGAGATCCCAATCAGCGTCGAGAAATTGCGTGGCTCGCGCTTGAGGCCCTCGCGAAATGAATCGACGGCTTCATGCAAGCGTCCCCCCTGCACCAGCAATGTGGCGAGATTGTCGTAACCGAGCGCAGCCTCCGGCTGGAGTTCTATCACCTTTCGGAAGCTCGCTTCCGCCTCCTGGAGTTTCCCCAAACGCGCCTTCGCCAGGCCCCGTAGGTTGTAGAGCGATGGATTGTGAGGATCGTGTGCGAGGGCAGCATCAATGGCCCTCAGGGCTTCATGGGTCTTGCCGCTTTCGAGCAGGCGGAACGCCGTGTCGTACTCTGCGGTGCTTTGAGCTCTGACCCCCTTCGTCCCGCCGGAATGAGCCCAGGTGAAGGCGGCAAGCAGGGCGCTGAGCAGAAGCGCCAGGCACGACGAGTTGGCGATGCGGCCCACAGTCACGACTTTTCCTGCGAGATGATTCCTCTACCTTCCTGGATAGTCACAAAATGATTTGCCGGGACACGCGTCAGAGTCTCTTTGCCGCCGCTCAGCCAGCGCACTTCGAGATTCGCTTCCTTGGCATTGCCGATGCCGAAGTGCAGCCCCAGGTCGTTCTGTGAGCAGAAGCTTCCACCGCTCCGCACTTCCTGCATCTGACGACCGCCCGTCGTTTCCACAATCACTCGCGAGCCAATGGCAGCGCGGTTGGTTGTTGTTCCCACGAGTTTCACATGAAGCCACGCGTTGGTAGACGGCGCGTCGTTCCGCAGCAAGGTGGGGCAGTCATTCACATTGTTGATGACAACATCGATCTGACCGGTGCGGAACAAGTCGCCGAACGCTGCCCCCCGACCGCAGTGCGAAACAGTGAGGCCGGGTCCGGCCCGGTTGGAGATATCCTCAAACCGTCCGTTGCCCTGATTGCGCAGCAGGAATTTTCTTCCTTCCTCCGGGCCCATCGGATGGGGGGTGCCGGAAGGATAAATCGGGCCGCTGGCGATTAGAATGTCAGGTCGACCGTCGTTATCGAAATCGAGGAATGATGTGCCCCACTTGACCGTACGCGTTAGCCCGCCAAGTCCCGCGGGAAAGGTCACGTCCGTAAAGAAGCCGTTGCCTTCATTGTGGAATAGTGCCGGAGTTTCATCTGAGAAGTTGGTCTTAATGATGTCGAAGGAACCGTCGCCATCGTAGTCGCCTGTGTCAACGCCCATTCCGGCCTGGGTGCGGCCGTTGAGGTCGAAGGCGACACCGGCCAGCAAACCGGTCTCGCGGAACGTCCCGTCGTGGTTGTTCAGGAAAAGGAGACTCGCAGTTGAATCATCGACCACGTAGACGTCCGGCCAGCCGTCGTTGTCATAGTCGGCGACGCAGGGAGTGAATCCGTACGTAGGTTGCGGCTTCCAGATGCCGGCCTGCTTGGAAACGTCCGTGAATGTGCCATTGCCGTTGTTGTGGTAAAGAATGTTGTGCGTCCCTTCGAGTCCTGCCACGCCATAAAGGACCGGCGACTGTTCTCCGACCAAGGAGGGATTGCTCTCGTAAAGGACCGTGCCGTATTGATATCCGACGTAATTGCTCACGAACAGATCGAGGTGGCCGTCGCGGTCGTAGTCCAAGAAAGCCGCGCCGGAATTCCAGTGGTCCTCGGGTTGGAGGAGGCCCGCTTCGCGCGTCACGTCCGTAAAAGTCCCATCGCCGTTGTTGTGGTAGAGCACGTTCTTGCCGTAGTAGGTAACGAACAAATCGAGCCAGCCATCGTTGTCATAATCGCCCACGCAAACACCCTGCCCCCAGCCGTGACGCGCCAATCCTGCCTTCTCAGCGACGTCGGTGAACGTCCCGTTGCGGTCGTTCTTGTACAAGCGGTGCGTGGGCTCCTGCCCTTTGGGGAATCCGTTCAGCCCCCAGCCGTTGACGATGAAAATGTCGAGCCAGCCATCGTTGTCGAAATCGCAGACGGCAACACCGCCGCCCGTTGTGGTCAAAAGGAAATCCTTACCCTCGTGGCCGGCAATAACGGTTCGTGCGGTCAGGCCTGCTTGCTCGGCGATGTCTACATAGCGAGGGAAGTAATCCAGAGGCCCCGGAGAAAGCGCACCACGGGTCACAAGATTGTGGACAGGAAGCAGCCCACAACCGGCAGCCCGGAAGAGGTCCGTCAGGAAGCGGCGTCGATTCACGAAAGGATTATAACGCGGTTGTTTTTATTGGGATGCGTTCTCGCCGAAGTCAGACGGGTTCACTGACCTGATGGAACGGACCCACCCGGTCTCTGCAGAGGCGGTGGGGCCTATCGGGTCGCGGCTTACCGCGATCTAAAAGATGAATTCTTTCGGCCTTTTAGTGAGTTGATTGTAAGCATCCGGTGAGCCCATACCGGGTTCACCGGACGAACACGAACGTGGTGGCAGAGTTTATAGGAGATCGGATTCTCACCCGGGCTTTGGTGTCGTCGATTTCATAATCCGATGGAATTGTAGCGAATGACAGAGGTTGGCGCACGGCCATGCGGCGAGTCGTTTACGTTCAGCGGCGCCGGATTCAGTCCAACTACGTTGATGGGACGGCGTGCTCTTTGACGTAGGTGTCGATGCGCGGATCCCGATCCGCGCCGGAAGCGCCCGGCGCGATGTAGTGGAACGCTTCGGCGTATTCGACTCCGTATTGCCTGCCCAGTTCGCGGCTTTGCGCCATGACGAACTCCCGGATGTAGTTTCGATCCGCGCTGAGGTCATCGTCGCCCAGCAATGGCAAGCGCTGATTGCGCTTCGCCAATTCTGCTCTCAAGCGTGACCCGAGGTGCCCGCCCGGACCTTTGGCGACATTGGCCCGGTTGGCTTCCACCTTCTTATCGATCTGCTTTGTGATATCCACTACGCGCGTGATCTCCGGACGCCGTGCAAAGTAGTACTTATCCTGCACTGTCTTCGGCTCAAGCCCAGCTGCGAACTGCTCCGGATAGTCGTGCGCCCGACCGGCCATCCAGCACGCCGCTTCCACCGCCCGTGCCAAGGCGTAATGATCGGGATTCTCCTCATCGTGCGCCCAGGGATCCCAACCAATGACGGTATCCACCTTGAGCAGGCGAATGAGAAAAATGACCCGGCAGATCAACTCGTTGAGCGAAACGTCGGCCATGCGGTGGTTGTTGTAGTTCAGGTCGAAGTGACTCTTACAACCCAGGATGTCTGCTACCTGGGCGTTGTCGCGCTCGTTGCCGAGCACGTTCTCGCCAATGGTTCCCGACGTGCCCAGTCCGGGCGCATCGCCCATATCGTCGTTGGTCGCCCGGACGAGGTAGCCGGTGTAACCTTCTTCGATCAGCTTGGCCACCGTGCCCGCCGCCTCCAGCGGGATATCGTCGGAATGAGCCTGGAGCGCGAGAAGCACTTTTCCTTTGTGGGGTTGGGCCGTGGCGGGGCGCTCAAGAACAACTTTGTCGGCCTCCGTGGACGGCCCTTGGTGTTGACTTCGCGCCAACCGGGCCACCGTCCCAGCGGCTATCAGACTGCCAAAGAATTTGCGGCGTAACATGTGTGCCATTATACTCTCGTCGAGATTGGCCATGAAGATCACCGAGATATGGTCGGGCGGCTTACGCCATGGCACTCCCGAGGGAGGCTGGGCGAACGAGCTTCGGCCGGAGGACTGCGTTCACACTCTCATCGCGGTGTTCACGGATGAAGGCGTCACCGGGTGGGGATCGGCATTCACGAACGATGAACTGGTGCGAGGCGCGCTGCACGTGCTCCAGCCGCTTTACCTGGGCGAAAACCCGCTGGAACCGGAACGCGTGAGCGAGAAGTTGCATGCCAATACGTTCTGGATGGGGCGCGGCGGGTCCATCACCCACACGATCAGCGGGATTGACATCGCCATGTGGGACATTCTCGGCAAGGCCACGCGTCAACCTGTTGGCCGGCTGCTTGGGGGACGGTATCGCGACCGGGTACGGCCCTATGCTTCGCTCCTGATGTGCGAACCCCAGGTCTTGGCCGAGCATCTGGCCGCGGTTCAGTCTCAGGGGTTTCGTGCTTTCAAGATTGGCTGGGGACCTTTTGGACGCCACAGCTTCGCCGTAGACGAGGAAATCGTTCGCGCGGCGCGCGAGGCGGTCGGGCCGGAATCCCTTCTGATGGTCGATGCGGGCGCCAGCGACGCCTTTTGGCGTCGGGACTACAAGTGGGCGGCGCGCACGGCTCGCATGCTCAACGATTACGACGTGCACTGGTTCGAGGAGCCGCTTACGCCCGACAACCTACACGATTACGTGTTGCTGCGGAACCACTCACCAGTGCCCATCGCGGGTGGTGAGGTCTTGACCCGAAGACAGTCGTTTACCCCATGGCTCCAGCAGAGGGCATTCGACATCGTGCAGCCGGACGTCACAAAGGTCGGGGGCATTAGCGAAGAGCGCCGGATCGCGTGGATGGCTGAGGAGTGTGGCGTGCGGTTCATCCCGCACGGCTGGAACACCGCCTTGGGACTTGCTTCGGACCTTCACCTGGCGTCCGCAAGCCGAAATACCGATCTGGTCGAGTATCTGACCGGGTCTCCGTTTATCGACGATCTGGTTGAAGCGCGTTGGGAACTGGATTCGGAGGGCATGCTGCCTGTGCCGGAGGGTGCCGGACTGGGGATCTCGCTCAACATGGATGCCGTGGAGAAGCACACCGGCCAACGTTTTGGACCGACGGGCCTGAGTGCCTGATGAATTCGCAGAAGACCGGACGCGAGCACGAATTGCCGCGCAGACTGGGGATACTGGATGCGATTGCCATCGTCATCGGTATTGTGATTGGTTCCGGCATTTTCGTGCTTCCCAATCTGATCGCAAGGAACCTGCCGTCGCCAACCGCCATCCTTGCAGCCTGGATAATTTCCGGCGTGCTCTCCTTCTTTGGGGCCTTGGCTTACGCCGAGCTGGGGGCGATGATGCCTGCCACCGGCGGCCAATACGTGTATCTGCGGGAAGCTTACGGGCCGATGTGCGCATTCGTCTGCGGTTGGACGTTCATGCTCGCGGTCTTGTCAGGCGGAAGCGCATGGCTGTCAGTCACGTTTTCGATCTATGTCCGCTATTTCGTGCCGCTGACGCCCGCGATGAGCAAGGTGATATCGATTGCGCTGATTGCGGCCCTTTCAGCGGTCAATTACGTAGGGGTCAGAGAGGGCGCCTGGGTCCAGCGCACATTCACCTACCTGAAGATTGCGGCGCTGCTGGTTCTCATCGGGGCCGCGTTCTTAAGCCCGCACTCTGCCCCCACGTTGGGTGCTTCCGCCAGCCCTCCAGTTTCCCTGGCACATTTCGGCGTGGCGATGGCGGCTTGCTTGATGGCATACAACGGCTGGAGCTACGTCAGTTTTGTGGCGGGCGAGTTGAAGGATCCCCAAAGAAACCTACTACGCTCGCTAGCCCTCGGTATGGCGGCAGTCGCGGTTCTGTATGTGCTTGTCAATGTGGCCTACCTGAAAGTGATGACCATCCCGCAGATTGCCACGACCGAACGCGTCGGCGCGGATCTGGCAACGCGGACCATGGGCTCGATGGGTGGAACTTTTCTTTCGTTGACCGTTCTGCTTTCGATTGTCGGCGCCGTGAACGGATGCGTTCTGACAGCTGCCCGTATCCCGTTCGCCCAGGCCCGGGATCGGCTGTTTTTCGCCAGCTTCGGAGAAGTTCATCCCCGGTTTCTGACGCCCGCCCGCGCCATTCTGTGGGGGGGAATCTGGACTGCCGTCCTCGTCCTCACGGGCTCATACGAGACGCTCTATTCTTACTCGATACTTGCAGCCTGGATCTTCTACACCATGAGCGTTGGGGCAGTCTTTGTGCTGCGCCGCAAGCTGCCGAATGCTGCCCGGCCTTACAGGATGTGGGGCTATCCTGCCACTCTGGTGCTCTTCGTGGCGATTTCTATCTGGTTTATGGTGAACGCTTTTATGACGCAACCGGGGCCTTCATTCATGGCCTGCGTAATCGTTGCCACTGGAGTCCTGGCTTATTGGATCTGGCGTAGACTGGCGCCTTCATGTTAGTTCCCCGGCAGGGCAGTCGAGTGGAGGAGTGATCCAAAGGCGGAGCTTGAGCAAGTGGGGGCTAGAAATCGCCCAAACAGGTCAGCGGAACTGCCCAACGAGCCGCGATGCGACCCGAGGGCAGCTATGTCGGTCTGAACTTGAAACGCGAGGGCGGCAGGCGTATGGTCTTCGCGTAGAGATAAAGTTGAAATCGGAGATTGCGGCTAAATGGTTGCGACTGTGCTGTTCCAGGGTTTCATGCCAGAGACGTTCCGATTGTGCTGGGAGGTCTCCGGCGGTAGTTGTGGAGTCCCTTTCAAATTCAGGAGGGAGATTCATGGGCGTCAGTAAGAGATGTTTTTCGGTGTTCATTCCTGGTTTCTTCGCGTTCCTGATCGCTGGTTCGATGGTGTCGGTGAGCGCGCCTCAGGGCATTACGGGAAGATGGGATTTGACCATCGGTGTTGCGGGCAACGCCTACCCATCATGGCTGGAAATCACCACGAAGGATAGCCAGTTGTCGGGCAGGTTCGTGGGCCGCATGGGAAGCACCCGCCCGATCAAGAAGATCGCTTTTGAGAATGGCAGCCTCACCTTCTCGCTACCCGTCCAATATGAGAGATTCAAGACGGACATGTCTTTTGCCGCGACCCTTTCCTCTGCCAGCGACAAGTTGACGGGCACGACGAAAAGTGAAGAGGGAGCCGAGCTCACTTGGGTAGGCCTGAGGGCGCCGGCCTTGCCCAAACCCAAAAACGTCAAGTGGGGCACTCCGATTGAACTGTTCAACGGCAATGACCTTACCGGATGGAAGCCGAAGGATCGCAAGGAGCCGAACGGATGGAAGGCAGTCAACCGTGTCCTGGAGAATGAGATGCCTTCCTCCGATATCCAGACCGAGAAGGAATTCAACGACTTCAAGCTTCACGTTGAATTCAACTGCCCCTCCAAGAGCAACAGCGGGGTCTATCTGCGCGGAAGGTACGAGGTCCAGGTCATGGACAGCTACGGACAGCCGCCGGAGAGCCACCGCCTCGGCGGGCTGTATGGCTTCATCGACCCCACTGAGAATGCGGGGAAGCCTGGGGGCGAATGGCAGACCTACGACATCACCCTGCTGGGACGGTACGTGACCGTAGTGCTTAACGGAAAGACCGTCATCGACGACAAGGAGATTCCGGGCATTACCGGTGGCGCACTCAACAGCAGGGAGGCCGAACCGGGCCCGCTCCTTCTGCAGGGTGACCACGGCAAGGTCTCTTACCGAAATATCGTTCTCACCCCAGCGGTCAAATAGGCGGCGCGACCCCTCGCAGGCATTCCTCAAGCTCTTATCGGAATTCGCTTGCAGCGGGGGACGCACACGAAGTACTTTGGCTTTCTTTGCTGATTCTTTCTTCATCTTTCATTCGAACGGTCTCAAAAAGGAGGCAAAAATGGATCCAAAGAAAAACCTCAGCAGACGGGAGTTTATCCAAACGAGCGCCGTGGCTGGAGCAGCCGCGGCGTTCACGATCGTCAAACCTGAATCAGTCCGCGGCACGGGGGCCAACGATGCCGTTTCGCTCGTGTGGGTGGGTCTTGGAGGGCGCGGAACGGAGGATGCCAAAGGACTCACGGCTGCCGGAGCCCGCATCATCGGCTTGGCAGACCTCTTTCAGGAGAAGGTGGACCTTGCCCGAACGACCTATTCCTCGGTTCCGGAGTCCAACTGCTTCACCGGTTTCGACGCGTACAAGAGGGCCATGGATCTCAAAGCCGACGGAGCCGTCCTGGTAACCCCTCCGGGTTTCCGTCCGGAAGAGTTTTCGGCCGCGGTTGCAGCCGGGAAACACGTCTTCATGGAAAAACCCATCGCCGTTGATACCTTCGGCTGTCACTCCGTGCTCGCCACGGGAGAAGAAGCCAAAGCCAAGAAGCTCAGCGTCGTGGTCGGGCTGCAGAGGCGTTACAGCATGAACTATAGGGAAGCCCAGAAGAGGATCGCCTCGGGCGCACTGGGCACCATTGTGTCGGGCAGGGGATTCTACCTGACCGGTGATGTCTGGGATGGTCGAACCTGGCCTCGCACAGACTTCCCTACCGAGCAACACTGGATGGCCAAGAACTGGTATTACTTCCGCTGTCTGTCCGGAGACCTCATCACCGAACAGAACATCCACAACCTCGACGCCTGCAACTGGGTTTTGGGTGGACACCCCATCCGCTGTACCGGCTATGGAGGACGCAAGTGGCGGAAATATATCGGCGACATTTACGATCACTTCAATGTGACGTTCGAATATCCCGATGGAGTTCACCTGACTTTCATGTCGGGGCAATTCTGCACGATCCACGATAGCTCAGAACAGATCCTGGGCACCGACGGCATGTTCATCAACGCCGGCAGGGCAACTATGAAGATCGAGGGCAAGAATCCCTGGGAAGCAACCCCTGGGGAGGACGCCAACAAGAATGAATATGAAGCATTCCTCGCCAGCGTGAAGGAGGGCGGGCCGCGGGCCGATACGCAGCATGCCGTGGATGGCACTTTTGTCACCATTCTGGGACGTGAGACCGCCTACCGCCGCAAGGAAGTGGAATGGGACGAGCTCTGGAAAGAAAACCAGAAGCTAGAGCGTAAGACCTACCCCGTTTCTTAGGTCTGATGGGCATTCTGCCACCCGGACAGCGGACAGGCGCTGCGGCCCGTCCGCTGTAAGGCATCGGGGGGTCTGGCGCATTAACTTGGTTGAATACGATGGGGGAGGTGAATCGTATGAACACTGGTGTCAATCGTAGAGAGTTCCTTCTCAGGTCGTCGTCCATTGCCATCGGCGGAGCATTGCTCGGCTCGGCGGCGATGGGACGGCCGGCTGTTGCTGCATCAGGCATCAAAAAAGGCGCCTGCATCGACGTGCTGCCCGAGAAAATGACCGTCCTGGAGAAGTTCGAGGTGGCGAAGAGAGCCGGATTTGACGGCGTCGAACCGGACACCCTGAACAGCGCGGACGAAGTGAAGCAGTATAAAGAAGCGGCGGAGAAAACCGGAGTCAAGATCACCTCGATGATGAACTCCGACCACTGGAAGTATCCGCTGAGCGACAACGATCCGGAAGTCGTCAAGAAGTGCCTCGACGGCCTCAAGACGTCCATGCACAATGCGCACGACCTGGGCGCCGGCGCTGTCCTGCTTGTGCCCGGTATTGTTACGGCAGAGGTCCGCTATGCGGAAGTGTACAGGCGGTCTCAGGATCAGATTCGAAAGCTCCTGCCCCTGGCCAAGGAACTCAAGGTCATCATCGCGATTGAAAACGTCGGCAATCGGTTTCTGCTGAGCCCCCTCGAGATGGCGCGCTACGTCGACGAATTCAAGAGCCCGTGGGTCAGGTCCTATTTCGACATCGGCAACGTCGTTTCGATCGGTTATCCCCAGGATTGGATCCGGACCCTCAGCAAACGGGTGTGCAGAATACACATCAAGCGGTTCGAGCCAGGGACCGAACATCCCAAGTTCGATCCCAAGGATCGGCGGACTCAGGGAATTGACTGGCCCGATGTTCGCAAAGCCCTGAGCGAGGTTGGCTACAGCGGGTGGATCACCGCCGAAGTCAGGAGTGGAGACGAGAATTACGTGAAAGAGGTCAGCGCCCGCATGGACCGGATCCTCTCCGGACAAAGCCCGGTTTGACGTGAATTCCAAGCGGCAACCGGTCGCGAGTTCGCCGTCCTTCACAACAGGCCGGAAATGAAGGTTCGAACTCGGCGGCAGCTGTCCACCGATGTACCAGGGCGAGGGCATCCGTCCAGCCATTAGCAGAGTCGCCCAGCATAAAACGCGCATATTGGAGTAAGAGCTATGATCAACCGCAGGCAAATGATGATGCTCCCGGGTATGGCATTGCTGTCCAGGTTTGGATCTGCCCAGTCAGAGCGAGCCGGCGAACCGGTCCCCGCTGACTCGGCGCAGGTGCTGCCGGATCAGCTGCTGCTGAAAGACTATCGTCCGAAGTCGGTGTACGAGATCCCGGTGACCGAGATCAAGAAGGCCAAATACCCTATCATCGACATTCACCACCACGCGCGCGCAAAGACCCCTGAAGATGTTGACGCGACGGTGAAAATCATGGACGCCGTCGGCGTAGAAACAACCGTCGCGTTCTCCGGCATTGGCGCGGCCTTCGATGAGACTTACCGGCTCTATTCGAAGTATCCGAAACGATTTCAGGTCTGGTGTGGCCTCGACATGGCGGATGTCGATCAGCCAGGTTTTGGGCCTGCCACCGTCAAGGAGCTGGAGCGATGCCGCAAAGTCGGGGCCGTTGGCGTGGGAGAGATCACTGACAAGGGTATGGGGATCGGAGGTCAGTTTGGTGGGCCTCCGAACTGGCAGGGCACGCGCCCTCCGGGAGGAGGCGGCTCCGGCCCCCGTGGCGGACCCGCGAAAAAAGGTCTACATCCCGATGACCCGCGCATGGATCCGATCTGGCAGAAATGCGCGGAACTTGGCCTGCCCATCAACCTTCACGTGTCCGATCCCTATTGGTCTTATCTCCCCCAGGATAAACACAACGATGGCCTGATGAACGGCTTCAGCTGGCGGCTGGACAACAAACCCGGAATCATGGGACACGACGAACTGATCAATTCCCTCGATGCCGCGTTGAAGAGACATCCCAAAACCGTTTTCATTGCCTGCCACCTCGCCAACCTAGACTACGATCTCACGCGGCTAGGCCAGATGCTGGACCGGAATCCCAATTTGTTCGTTGATATCTCGGCACGCTTCGCGGAGACCGCGGCCATCCCGCGATTTGCGACACAGTTCATCAAGAAGTATGCAAACCGGGTGACCTACGGAACGGATATGCCGTATACCGAGCAGATATTCAGCACCACGTTCCGCGTAATGGAATCGGCCGACGAGCACTTCTACGAGCAGGATCTGTATTTCAACTTCAATTATCATTGGCCGATGCACGGTTTTGGCCTGCCGGACGATGTCTTGAGAAAGGTGTACCGCGAGACTGCTCTAAGCGCCTTCAAACAGGCACGCAGCACTGCCAGGGGTTGAAGGAGCCGGCCGCGGGTCCGCAGCCGGAGAGCCTTTCGCGAGAAGCCCATGCCCCTTTCTCGTCGAAGGGGGCGTCGACGCCTGCGTCCCGATACCGACAAGATCCCGATCAACCGTTGCTCCAAGCTTTCCGGCAACCAGTTGTCTCGGACAAGCGCGTGCCGGTAATGTCCGTCGCGATAATGATTTGCCTCCGATTCAGCAGATCGGCCCTGCCTTATCGGGTCGCCCTCTTACAAACGACTCTCCGACGCGCGGCGTCGCTCACTTGGTCGTGTGCGTTCTAACTGTAGAGGCGGGCGCTTGGACTCGTTAGCTGTCGCCTCGCTAAGCGTTGGACCGATTCTCGATGTATGGTCGTCAACTCGGAGGCAATCACTCGCAGGCACTCCGCGACAGCCTCCGGCAAATCGGTCGTAAGTATCCCCCGGCAAAGCCGGGGGCTTTAGGATGTGAGCCGCTCAAAGCGGCTAGTCGGGGTCGCTAACGCGGCCCCGTTTTTCTCGGGCCACCTTCACGATGGCCTCTCACCAAAGCCCCATCTGGTCCAGTCGCTGGTCCTCTTGCTCCTGTTTCCGGATGTACTCTCGAACTACCGCCTCATCCCGGCCCACCGTGGACACGTAGAACCCTCGCGCCCAGAAGTGCTGGCCCACGAAATTCCGCTTCCTCTCTCCGTAAACCCCAGCCAGATGGATCGCGCTCTTGCCCTTGATGTACCCGATCACTTGCGATACCGCGTACTTCGGCGGAATCGCCACCATCATGTGTACATGATCGGGCATCAGATGACCTTCTTCGATCCGACTCTCCCTTTGCTCCGCCAACCGGCGGAAGACCTCCCCCAAATACCGCCGTAGTTCCTTGTACAAAGTCTTCCGTCGGCACTTCGCGATGAACACCACATGGTATTTGCACTCCCACTTCCTATGGTTTAGGCTTTCCTTTTCGTCCATCGTGGATCTCCTTTTCGTGTGCTTTGGCGGCTCACGTTAAGGAGTTTCCGCGATGGATTCCCGGATTTGTCAAACTTCTACTGCCACCCCGGCAAAGCCGGGGGGCCTCCTAAGATGCGCTAGGACAGGGATGGCAGATCGAAGAGTGTTTCCTTCGTTGGCACCGATAGCGCGTAAGTCCAACACAAGATCCGCTTCCGAAGGAATGACTCCGAGTGTTTCCAGCAAACTAGCCACCTGGGCGGCCAAGTCGTCCGATTCTTCGAAGTCTTCCTTCTGAAGTCGTATACAAACCCCATGTCGGTCGTTGGCGATGACTTCCCTGCACGACGATTGATACTCGTCCCCGCGTATGAGACCCGTAACAGGTATTAGTTGAAGGCCGTCTCGCCGGGCTGTTCTGAAGACGTCGGCTAAGGGATGATCTCCACCAGCCATTCTCTCTTCTGGTGCAATCCATAGTAGGTCAAGGAACGCTGGCCGTTCCACGCCCCAGGACTGAACGATCTTGCTACTCAGCTTCTCGAGGTGTTGATCGATTGTCTTGCCAGGTTGGTCCCCTTCAAAATCCCATGGAATCGGCGGGTGGGTATTCCAATGAAGGTGGTCAGTGATTCCGATTTGATCCCGGTCACTTGTTCCGAAGTGAAGGCGGTCGTTATCGGAGCGAAGCGACGCTGGCGTTGTTATGGTGCTTGAAGTGACCGGGATCGGTCAACTGGAATTCGGTTTCAGCTTCATCTTTTCTTCTCTCCTTCCTTGAGGATAAAAACCCGCCGTTGGCGCGGTGGAAATGTGGGAATCCGGCGTTGTTGGCCGGATTTCCACATTTCCACGGCGCTTTTTCATCTCGTCGTGCTCGGAGCCGATTCGCTCCGCTGCGAATCGCCCTGAGCGCACCGAAGGGGCTCACGGTAAACTCCGCGACGGAGGTTACGGTTCCTTGCCGCTGCGCTTTTTGCGCATCGACTCGCCGCGCATCTCGATACGGTGAGCATTGTGCACCAGTCGGTCGAGAATGCTGTCGGCCAGGGTCGGATCGCCGATCTGCTCATGCCACTTGGCGACTGGCAGTTGGCTGGTCAAGATCATCGAGCGCCGCTGGTAGCGGTCTTCACAGATTTCCAGGAAGTCCCGGCGCTCGGCATCGGCCAGCGGCGCCATGGCCCAGTCGTCGACCACCAGCACCTCGAGGCGGGCCAGCCGGGCGAGCAGACTGCGCAGACTCCCGTCGGCGCGGGCCAACCCCAGATCGCGAAATAGCTGGGGAGCCCGCGTGTAGAAGGCTGTAGACCCATCCCGGCAGGCCTTCTCGGCCAGAGCGCAAGCCAGGAAGCTCTTGCCGATCCCGGTGGGGCCGAGCAGAAAGATATTCTAATGCTCGCGCACCCAAGCCGAATCCAGGGTGAGCGAGCGCACCAGAGCGCGGTCCAGGCCGCGCGGGGAGCGGAAGTCCAGGTCTTCCACCGAGGCCCGATGGCGCAATTTGGCCTGGCGCAAGCGGTGCTCCAAGGCGCGGTTCTGTCGCCAGTTCCACTGCTGATCGACCAGCAACGCGAAGCGTTCCTCGAAGCTCAACTCCGCGATCCCGGTCTGCTGGGACTGGGCGCGAAAGGCTTCGGCCATGCCGTGCAAGCGCAAGGCGTGCAACTTTTCCAAGGTCTGCTGATTCAACATGTGTTCTCCTCTCTCCGGATGGAGCTACTGCACCCTCGGCGTATCCGAGGGATCGAAATAAGCTGCACCCCGCAGGTTGTCGTGTTCGAGCGGGGGGCGGGGCGCCGAGGCCGCCAGCGGTTGGCGGTCGAGCCCGCGTTCCAGCATCGACTTCACACGCTGATAGGAGCAGGCGCCGGTGGGCACGGCTCGCGCTGCGGCCGCTTCCACCCGCTCGGGCGAATAGCGCTGGCCCAGCCGCAGAATCCCCAGGCAGGACCGGTAGCCCATTTCGGGGTGCGGTTTACTTTCCAGAATGGCCTGGAACAACCGCGCCGTGGACGGTCCCACCGACTGCGCCCAGTGCAGCAGGCGCGAGGGCGGCCAAGCTAGGTGTTGCTGGTGGCTCTTGGGACGATGCTCGTGGACGGTAGTGGCTTTATAGGGCAGGTGGCTGCGGGCATGCGAGGCCACGCGCTCGCCGCGGTGGAAGATCTCCACCGTGGTCAGCGTCGACCGGATCTCCACCACCTGCCCGGTCAGCACGTAGGGCACGCTGTAGTAGTGGCGATCGAACTCGATGTGATAGTCGATGTTGACACGCGCCGTTGCCCACTGCTGGAGCTCATAGCGTTCCTGCGGCAGAGGCCCCAGCGCCGGCCGGTCCAGCTCCTGAAAGAGGCTGGCGCGGCAGCCTGGGCGCTTGCGAAACGGCCGCTGATTGAGCTTGTCGAGTAACTCGCGGATCGCCTGGTTGAGTTCGGCGAGACTGAAGAACTTCCGATGCCGCAGCGCCGCCACGATCCAACGCTGGACGATCTGCACTCCGGTTTCGACCTTGGCCTTATCGCGGGGCTTGTAGGGCCGCGTGGGCAGCACGCCCACCCCGTAGTGCATGGCCAGTTCGTGATAGGTGCGGTTCAGATCGGGTTCGTAGCGGCAGGCCCGATTCACGCCGGTGCGGGTGTTATCGGGGATGACCAGCTTGGGGACGCCACCCAGGAATTCGAAGGTGCGGAGGTGAGAGCCGATCCCGTTCTCTAGCTCTTGGCTCTCGGTGGCTTCGGCGTAAGTGTAGTTGCTGGCTCCCAGGACGGCGACGAAGATCGCGGCCTGGCGGTCCGGCCCACCCTCCGGGT
>Ga0315268_10003867_pt1 | contig 16406 bp, 13 predicted proteins | sample C1_top_MG_FD_204535 | JGI IMG/M metagenome (GOLD analysis project Ga0315268, IMG submission 204535) | Sediment microbial communities from Yellowstone Lake, YNP, Wyoming, USA - C1_top | ecosystem: Environmental > Aquatic > Freshwater > Lake > Sediment | place: USA: Wyoming | collected 2017-08-01
TTTTGTGGAAGGGGATCGTTGTGTTTACACCATCGATTATGAATTCATCAAGTGCACGCCTCATCTTCATAATTGCTTCTGACCTATCTTTCCCATGTGCGATCAGTTTGGCTATAAGGGAGTCATAGTGTGCTGGTATAACATATCCACTATAAATTGCTGTATCTACTCTTATACCAGGACCTCCAGGAAGTGACAGAAATGTAATCTTTCCAGGAGATGGGATAAACCTTTCGGGATCTTCTGCATTAATTCTACATTCTATTGCATGACCTGACGGTCTTATGTGACTCTGTTTATATTCTAATGGTATCCCTGCTGCAAGTTTTATCTGCTCTTTTACGATATCGATACCTGTAACTGCCTCTGTTACAGGATGCTCTACTTGAATACGGGTATTCATCTCTATGAAATAGATATTACCCTTAGAGTCGACTATAAATTCTACAGTACCTACATTTCTGTATTTAATCGCACGAGCAGCTTTTACACCTAACTCGCCTATCCTCTTTTTAAACTTTTCTGTAGATGAGATAGGTGATGGAGACTCCTCTATAAGCTTTTGATGTCTCCTCTGTATTGAACAGTCTCTTTCGCCAAGGTGGATAATGTTACCCTTGCTATCTGCCATAATCTGGACTTCTATGTGCCGCATTTCTGGTATGTATTCTTCTAAATAAAGTTCGCTGTTACCGAATGCTGTTAGAGCCTCTCTCTGTGCCATATAAAAAGCCTGCTCAAGGTCTTTTTCCTCCTTTACAATCTTAATGCCATGCCCTCCTCCACCAGCAGACGCCTTGATTACTATTGGAAACCCGATCCTTTTTGCAGTTTTTATTACAATCTCTTCTGTAGTAATGGGCCCATCACTTCCAGGCACTACAGGCACGCCCTTCCTTTTCATCATCTGTCTTGCCTTAGCCTTATCACCACCAAGCCTTATGTTTTCAGGTGTTGGGCCTATAAATGTTATGCCTGATGTAATACATGCCTCAGCAAAATGATGATTTTCTGAAAGGAACCCGTAACCTGGGTGTATAGCATCTGAGTCTGTTATTTCGGCAGCACTTAATATAGCAGGGATATTCAGATAACTCTGGGTTACATTTGCTGGCCCAATACAAACAGATTCATCTGCGAGTCGTACATGAAGGGACTCTTTATCTATGTCCGAATATACAGCAACAGTTTTTATTCCGAGTTCCTTGCAAGCACGGATAATCCTTAAGGCAATCTCAGAACGATTCGCTATTAAGATTTTCTTAAATAGTTTCATATTAAACTTGCTATTCCCTGTAGTTCCTCCCCCATCAAGGTAGGGGATATTGAATATTAGAATGCCTTAGTATATTTATATCGGCTCTATAAGAAATAAAGGCTCACCGTATTCGACCGGCTGTCCATTTTCCACTAATGCCTTTACAATAATACCATCAACATCACTCTCAATCTCGTTCATGAGCTTCATTGCCTCTACAATACAGAGAACCTGGCCCTTTGTAACTTTTAATCCTAATTCTACAAATGGAGGAGCATCAGGTGAAGGCGACCTGTAGAATGTACCAACAATGGGTGAGGTTACAGTTATAAGCCTCTGTGTAACTTCCTCTGCCTCTTTTTCAATCTTTGCCTGAAAATCTGCAGAGTGTTTCAAAGGCATCTCTATTGAAGATAAAAGTTTTTCCTTCTTAATTTTTATCTTTGCACCTTCTTTTTCCCACTGTAGTTCAGTAATATCTGTATTCTTGAGAAGTTCGATGAGCTCTTTTAAATCCTCAAGTTCCATTATTTTACCCTTTCTATATATTCCGATGTCCTTGTATCCACCCTTATAGTATCTCCCTCGTTTATGTGAAAAGGGACTTTTACTACTGCCCCCGTTTCCAATGTTGCAGGTTTTCCACCTCCAGAAGCTGTGTCTCCTTTAAAACCTGCAGGGTCTGTTTTTACAACTGTAAGTTCAACAAATGTCGGAACCTCTACACTTATCGGTGTACCTTTGTGATACAGGATTTTGACTGTCATATTTTCCTTGAGGAATTTTTTTACATCTCCAAGTTGAGCTTGAACAATCGGTACTTGCTCATACGTCTCGACGTCCATAAAATAATACAACTCGTCCTGAGCATAGATATATTGCATGGTCATTTCTTCAAGTCCAGGGGTCTCCAATTTTTCTCCTGACCTGAAAGTCTCTTCAAGGATAGCTCCTGTTTTAAGATTTTTCATTTTTGTCCTGACAATAGCTCCACCTCTTCCCATTTTCACACGTTGAAAATCTATTATTTCACAGGGTTCACCTTTAAATTCTACTTTCCGACCCTTTCTGAAGTCACTCGTTGAAATCAAATCAATACCCTCCTATTAAAGTGTCTTATTTTAGCATTTTCCGCAATTTTTTCCATCAAGCTGTAAATTCCAGATTGGATTTTAAGGGTGAGAAAAAAAATTGGTTGACAATAACAATTCCAATATAGTAAATAATTGCACGATTAAAAGCTTTTTTTGGTCACTCTATTTCGATAAGCAGCTACGATTGGTTTTATAGTAATTTTAAAGCTATGTTCTATATAAGTAATGAATATTTAATATTCATATTTTGAAAGGAGGAAAATGCAATGAAACATCAATTTCTAAGTAAATGGAAAGGAGTTTTGCTCATTGGAGCATGTATTTTTTTAATCTCTGCAGGCTCTGCTCTGGGTGCAGGTTTTTCACTCGTCGAGCAAAGTGTGAGTGGTTTGGGCAATGCATTTGCTGGAGGTGTTGCGGGTGCTGAGGATGCTACCACAATATTTTTTAATCCTGCTGGTATGACCCGTCTCAGTGATCAACAATTCATTCTTGGAGCACATGTTGTTATCCCATCTTTAAAATTTGACAATGAGGGTTCTACCCATGTTCTGCAAGGAGCTACGGGAAAAGCACTTTCTGGTGGCAATGGCGGTGACGGTGGTGTTACCAAGCTTGTCCCTAATTTTTACTACAGCAAGAAACTCAGTGATCGTTTTGTGATTGGAGTAGGAGTGAATGCGCCATTTGGCCTTGCTACTAAATATGATGACACATGGGTAGGGCGCTACCATGCTATCGAATCAGATGTGCTTACGGTCAATATAAACCCATCCCTCGCTTATAAGATAAATGATCATCTGAGCATTGGAGCAGGTTTTAGTGCGCAATACCTCAAGGCTAAGCTCTCAAGTGCTATTGATTTCGGTACCATTGCCTTTACCAAATTAGGCGTTCCTACTGCTACCGCACTTGGGCTCAGTCCTCAATCATCTGATGGTTTTGCCAGTGTGGAAGGCGACAGCTGGGGATATGGTTTTAACCTGGGTATTCTCTATGAATTTTCAAAAATTACACGGATAGGAACAGCATATCGTTCAAGGATCAAACAATCCTTAGAGGGGGATATTGATTATTCAAATGTGCCTTCTGCATTTAGTTCTGCTTTCCAGGACCAAGATGTTAAGGCTGATATAACACTCCCTGAAAGCCTTTCTGTAAGCTTTTTCCATCAGTTCAATCCTCAATGGATGGTGATGGCTGATTTTACCTGGACAAACTGGAAGGTCTTTAAGGAACTAAAAATTGTTGATAATCAGGGCAAAGAGGTATCTAAAACAACCGAGGATTGGCAGGACAGCTACCGATATTCACTCGGTGTGACTTATGTGCCTAATAATTATTTGACCTTGAGAGCTGGTACAGCATATGATACGTCAGCAGTACCGAATGCACAACGCCGTACCCCGCGTATCCCTGACGAAGACCGTATCTGGTTAGCATTGGGAGCAGGGTATAAACTTTCTCATGCGGTAAGTTTTGATCTTGGCTATGCACACCTTTTTATCAAAGATCCTAAGATTGATAAAGACCCAACAAATGAGGACGCTATACGGGGTGGTTTAAAAGGAACTTATCAATCGCATGTTGATATTCTGAGTGCACAGCTAACCGTGACATTCTAAAATATTAATGCTTCTTCACCAGCACTTTGTCAGAATTGCAAAGAGGTACGGCAGTAAGCCTGCGTTTATTGACCGTACCTCTGACAGAAGAATTACTTATTCCAAGGCCCTCATTGCCTCCCTAATACTCGCTGAAAAATTCAAGAAATACAATAAAGGCTTTCTTGGAATTATGATCCCTACCTCTGCAGGATGTGCCCTCTCGATTCTCGGTACTTTAATGAGTGGCAGAACACCAGTTATGATCAACTACTCAACCGGGGCAGCGAATAACGCGGTATACGCACAGAAGAAATGCAATTTCAAGACAATCGTCACATCAAAAGCACTCCTTGAAAAGATTAACTGCCCTGTTGTTGATGGAATGGTTTTCATTGAAGATATTATGGAGAAAATTTCCAGGAGTGAAAAACTTAAGGCTGCCCTCATAGCAAAACTGCCGGTTACGCTGATTCTCAAAATGATCCATTCAGGACATAAAGATGACAACATCGTTATCCTGTTCACAAGCGGAAGTGAAAAAGACCCAAAGGCTGTGCAATTAACTCATCGTAATATAGCCTCGAATATCAAGAGTTTCAGTAAGGTAATGAAAATGTATGAGAGCGACATCATGCTTGCAAACCTTCCCTATTTTCATGTCTTTGGCCTTACGGTCAACCTCTGGACACCGTTATACTTTGGAATGACAATCGTCTCTTATGCAAATCCTCTTGATTATAAAATGATCTGCACAATTTTACGGGAAGAAAGACCAACAGTAATGGTAGGTACACCAAGCTTTCTCTTGGGCTATCTTCGTAAGTCAGAACCTGATGATTTCAAGAGTGTTCGTCTTATTGTGAGTGGCGCTGATAAATGTCCGGATGCACACAGGAGAGAATTTCTCGAAAAGCATGGTATTATGCTTTATGAAGGTTACGGGGCTACTGAAACGTCTCCGGTTATCTCGACAAACACGCCTGAACATAATAAGCCCGGGAGTGTAGGAAAAGTGCTTCCAGATGTTAAGGTGCGTATTGAAAATTATGAAACAGGTAATGAATGTAGTATCGGGGAGGTCGGTCGAATCATGGTGAAAGGCGATTTGATAATGAAAGGATATTTAGACGACTTTGAAGAGACATCAATGCGTATCCGACACGGCTGGTACGATACCGGTGATATGGGCTTTATTGATGAAGATGGATTTCTATGGCATGCTGGAAGGTTAAAGAGATTCGTAAAGATTGGAGGCGAAATGATCTCCCTGGTTAAAGTTGAAGATGTACTACAAAAAGTCCTTCCCGAAAATGTTTCCTGTTCAGTGGTAGAAGTTTTAGATGCACTGAAGGGTGTAAAAATAGTTGCAGCAGTTACTCAGAAGGTGGATGAAAGAAAGATATTGAAACAGATGTCAGAGCAACTACCAAATATTGCCCTTCCAAAACAGTTTATTGTGATAGAAGACCTTCCCAAGATGGGAAGTGGCAAAGTTGATTTCCGGACTGTTACAGACATGGTTCAGGATATACTACGCTCAAAAGTAAGCTAAACGATCTCAAGTTTCTTCACAATTGACTCAATTACTTATCCTTATTGTGAAAAGTCCTTAATTCTTATCGATTACTTCATCACGTCTGGATATTGTTCATTAAGTGTGGATATGTGCTTTATAGATGTGCCGGGGATTATTGACTCTATATATGCAGCTTTTAGTCAAAACTTAATATAATCTCCAATCTGAATTCCATATTTATCACAAAATTCAGCATTAACTTCAATAACATACATTGAATCCCTATATGATGGAATTGAATCCTCAGATAGCGGTTTTGTATTTTTGCGTATCGTTACTATCTGCATGTTTTCATCAACAAAGATGATATCAAGTGGAATGTAGGTATTTTTCATCCAGAAAGATAATGGTTGAGGTTGCTTATAAATGAATAATACTCCAGCTTTAACAGGCAATGAACGTCTATACATTAAACCAGTTTCTATTTTATCGGGATTATCAGCAATCTCTATATCTATTTGTGTGATTATTTTCTTAGTGCTTTTATCATGAAAAGTTAAAATAGCCTCTCTGATAAATTTTGTATCAATGATGAGGTTTTCAGATTTAAGGGAGACATTTGGAGGTAACATTTCTTTATTTTTATCCTCAGCCTTGGCGGTATTTGAAATAAATGTAAAGAAAAATATTATGAGCAACAAAAAAAGCTTTTTATTTAACTTCATACAAGTTTTCCATAAATAGAGCCAATATTAGGAGAGCCAAAGAGCCAACAGCCAATATTAGGGTCAGACTTGTTTATTGACATTTACTATCTCTTCTCTCTTATTGTTTTGATAACCTCTTCTGTTTTTTCTTGTAAATTCTTCTTCTCTTGTAAGTATCTCGTAATTACAGCAGGATCTTTCCAAATATACTTTGCTATCTCTTTCCCTTGATATCCATATTCCTTTGCCACAGAACTCAACAACTTCCTTCCTGATGATATAACCCTATCTTTGCTCTTCCCCCGAATCTGTTTTATGGTTATTCCATATGTTTTCTCTACCCCTCTTGCTATCTCTGGCAATGTGTATTCTTTTCCCCTCCTTTCTTGTCTGATTTCTCCATCATATCTTTCTATCACTTGAGCTGCAAATCTTTCCCCTCCCAGTATCCTCTGATCTATCGTATTATATATATCTTCTTTTTTAACTGACGAACCATCTCCCATATAAGCTCTGTAGAGGTTCCTTGCCTTTGCCTTGTCTTCAGAAAACATCCTCAAAACCTGATCTGTGTCAATGATGTCTTTTCTGTCTGCCTTTTGTGCATAACTGTGATGACTGCTCCACTGATACTCATCAGGAGTCTTAACGATTCTGGCTCTTATCGGGTTTAAATGGATGTATTTAACCAGTGACAGTAAATACTCATCCCTATCACAGAGTATCGCTTTATATCTTCCCTGAAAAAGATGGCCTACTGTTTTATATTTTCTGTTAAAGTACATTGTATAGCTCTGGTTTATCCCCTGAAGTATCTTGGAAAGTAATGTTTCCTGTGTCTCGATTAATAAATGCACATGGTTGTTCATCAGCACATAAGAATATAGAAAATATTTATATTGGCTTTTATATTGGGTAAGTATTTCAAGATATCTTATAAAATCATTTTTGTCTTTGAATATCTTTTGTTTCTGGTTGCCACGGGTTATTACGTGATAAAATGCCCCTTCATACTCTATCCTTGGTTTTCGTGCCATGAAAAAGAATAGCGGGTATGAATTTAAATGTCAATAAGCAAGTCTGACCCCATTTCCTTCATTTCCCACATTCAACTGAAAACCTATAATGAAGATTAAAGTGGACTTGATTTTGTCATCGGCAGGTTTTGGCAAAAGATTAGGATTTATCATGCAAAAATAGCTTATATCTATTTATAATAGAGACAAAGGATATTTTACTTTGATCTCACGTAACCGTAGATGGTAATCTCTTAAGATTATGAAAAAAGTGTTTAGGCGTTTAATAACTAACCTATTTTATCAAAACAAATTGGGTAACTACCCCGGGTATAACCAAATACTTAATCTCGATAGGGCAACAATTTCAAAAATCTATTTAAATGGAAACGGCATCGAAATTGGAGCCTTAAATGGGCCACTTACTGTTAGTGGAAAAGCAAAAGTAAAGTATGTTGATAGAATGTCTGTTGAAGAATTAAAAAACCACTATCCAGAATTAGAATTAGTGAATGTTGATATCATAGACGATGGTGAAAAACTGGATAAATTTAATAATTCAACTTTAGATTTTGTTATTGCAAACCATTTCCTTGAGCATTGTCAAAATCCAATTTTGGCAATGATAAATATGTTCAGAGTCCTCAAAAAAGGAGGCATATTATATCTATCCGTTCCAGATAAACGTTACACTTTCGATTCTAAACGACCAGTAACGAAATTAAATCATATAATAAAAGATTATACCTTAGGACCAAGTTGGTCTAGAAGTCAGCATTTTGAAGAATGGACTAAATATGTTACTAAAAAAAATGGGGTTGATGCAGAACAACATGCAAAATGGATGATTGAGATCGATTATAGTATTCATTACCATGTTTGGACACAAAATGAAATGTTTGAGTTTTTACTCACTTTAAAAGAGAAGTTTAATCTCGAATTTGAGGTTGAGTTATTTTTAAAGAATGGACTTGAATGCATTTTTATTCTAAGAAAACAATCTCAAAATATTTGAATATCAAAAGCAGTTGTTAACGCCTATGAGGGAGAAATGTTTAATCTCACATTTCCTTGCCTGATGGATGAAATTCTCAATATTCTATAGAACTTTTACCCTTAAATTATCTCCAATTTCTTAGATAAACTGGTGAGGACTTCATAGCCATCTTGTCTTACAACAACCATATCTTCTATCCTTACCCCTCCAAGTCCCGGAACGTAAATGCCTGGCTCTATAGTAAAGACCATATTTTCTTTAATAATGCATCTTTTATTCCATGTAATGCGTGGTGATTCGTGTATCTGAAGACCAACGCCATGGCCGGTTCCATGTCCAAAGAACTTCCCATAATCCGACTTTTTTATAACATTCCTTGCAGAAGAATCGATATCTTTAGCTTTTACTCCAGGTAAGATTTGAGAAATAGCCCTCTTGTTTGCCTCTAATACGAGTTGATAGATTTTCTTTTTCTTACTGATATTGTCTCCTCCCATGAGCAGTGTCCTTGTCATATCCGAGAAATAACCGTCAGCCTCTCCACCCCAGTCTATGATTACAAGGTCTCCCATGTTTAATTTCTTTTCAGTTGGCTGTGCATGGGGCATGGCTGAATTCGCACCTGACGCAACAATGATATTGAATGGAATATTTCTACAACCATTCTTTTTCAACTTTTCTTCAAGTCTAAGGGCTATCGCCTTTTCTCTTGTGCCCTGTCTTATATATGGTTTTACTTGGATAAATGCAATTTCAGCACGCCTCACCGCTTCCTTTATCGAATTTATCTCATTAAGATATTTTGTTTCCCTTAATTTTTCTATGAGTCCTTCGAGATCATGTAAACGTAAATTTCTATTAGACAATCTTCTGAAAAACTCATAGGTCACTGAAGACTCAATACCAAGTTTTGTAACCCCGGTCTTTTGAGTGAGACATTGAATGGTCTTTACCCTGTTTCCTTTTTCAATAACAATATCCCATTCCTTTACTTCTCTTTCTGAATGCCCTTTATATCTGAAGTCAGTTACAAAAATATTTTCCTTCCTTGTAATGAAGAGAAAACCTGATGAGCCTGAAAAATTAGAGAGATACCGAACATTATGGATATCTGTGACAAGCAAGCCATCAACTCCCTTTCTTTTCATAGACTCCCTTATTTTGGCAAGCCTTGATGAGTAAAAGGTATTAGGTATTTTTACCATGATGCTGAAATCTCAGTAGTCAAATTACAATAACCAAATAATAAGCAATGATTCAATCAAAAAATGAACATCGTTGATATTAATTAAATGGAATAAAATATTCCTGTAAAAAGAGATTCTTCAATATAATAAGATATATATATTGCAAGACTTTTTGACGCCGTAATGAATTAATTAAGTTAGATTTATGACAGACGATATCTATACTATTTTTCAACGGCCAAAGGATCCAACGAATTTCGAAGCAGTGCGCATAAGGCTTGCCTCGCCGGAAAAAATAAGAGAATGGTCTTATGGTGAAGTCAGAAAACCTGAGACTATCAATTACCGCACCTTCAAACCCGAAAGAGATGGTCTGTTTTGTGCAAAGATCTTTGGTCCTATAAAGGATTGGGAATGCATATGCGGGAAATACAAAAGAATAAAACACAGGGGAGTTGTGTGCGATAAATGCGGGGTTGAGGTCATCCAGTCCAAGGTCAGACGTGAAAGATTAGGGCATATAGAACTTGTGGCGCCTGTTGCTCACATCTGGTATCTAAAAAGCAGGCCGAACATTATTGGGACACTCCTTGATATGACCATGAGGCAACTCGAAAAAGTCCTCTACTTTGAATGCTACGTGGTTATTGATGCCGGTGATACTCCTCTCAAGGAAAAGGAATTACTGACCGAAGAAGAGTATAAAAAGAAGATGTCAGAGTTTGGCTCCAAATTCAAGGCCGGCATGGGCGCCGAAGCGATCAGGGAACTCCTGAGAAGGTGTGATCTTAGTGAGCTCTATATAGAACTGAAGACTAAAATAAGCGATGCGGTATCTCTCGGCGTTAAGAAAAAACTCACAAAACGGCTTAAGGTTGTAGACGCCTTCAGAAAGTCCGGCAATAAACCTGACTGGATGATTATGGATGTTATCCCTGTTTTGCCTCCAGACCTCAGGCCATTGGTGCCATTAGAAGGTGGCCGTTTTGCAACTTCCGATCTCAATGACCTTTATAGAAGGGTTATCAACAGGAATAACAGGCTGAAAAGATTGATGGAACTGAAGGCACCAAGTGTAATCATAAAAAATGAAAAAAGACAGCTCCAGGAAGCAGTCGATGCGCTTTTTGATAATGGCAGAAGGAGCAGAGTTCTGAAGGCTACTACAAATAGACCGCTCAAGTCGCTGAGTGACATGATCAAAGACAAGCAGGGGCGATTCAGACAGAACCTTTTAGGAAAACGCGTTGATTATTCCGGCAGGTCTGTTATTGTCCCTAACCCCACATTAAAACTCCATCAATGTGGATTGCCAAGACAAATGGCTTTAGAGCTTTTCAGACCATTTGTTTTAAATACGTTAATTGCAAAAGGTTTTGCGACAACAATTCAGGCTGCAAAACATCTGATAAAAAAAACGACAGAATGCTGTAGCAACCCAAGTTTTGATGGATTAATTACGGACGATGCTTTGAATAAAGAAAAAATGTATGACAGACTGATCGAACTTCAAAATAAAGGGCTTATTAAAATAATAACTGATAATCTAAAGGAAAAGCTTTCGAAAATATGGGATGCTTTATCAGAAACGAGAGAAATCAATGAAGACAAGATTATTATACCTCCGGCTTTACATAGAATTTTAACAGAAATTCTCAGAAAAGGTCATATTGTAGCCGGTGATTTTATTAAAAATCGAAGTGATGAAATCAGGGAAAAGGTGTATAGTGCCCTTGAAGAAGTTTTGCAGGAACATCCTATTATGCTAAATCGTCAGCCTACACTTCACAAGTTTAACATAATGGCTTTTGACCCTGTGCTTGTTGAAGGAAAGGCATTAAGACTGCATCCGCTTGTCTGCAAGGCTTTCAATGCAGACTTCGATGGGGATACAATGGCTGTTCATATCCCTCTGTCTCTGGAAGCGCAGACGGAAGCAAGGGTATTAATGTCCTCGGTTAACAATATCCTCACCCCTGCGAATGGCAGTCCTGTCATTGAACCGACACAGGATATTGTCTTAGGTATATATTGTCTAACCAGAGAGAAACCTGATACGGATTGGAATGGAATGATATTTTCAGATGCTGATGAAGTCCGTAACGCTTATGACGCTGGTGTTATTGATGAGAGCACAAAAATCAAAGTTAGGATTGACGGTAGAATTATTGAGACCACTACCGGCAGGATTCTTTTCAGGGAAATATTGCCTTGTGGGTTCCCTTTTCATTTAATAAATAAAACTCTCAAAAGAGATGACCTTATGATGATAATCGGATATTTATATTCAGAGTTTGGCGCATCAGATACGGTTGAGTTTCTCAATAAACTTATGGATATAGGATTTCAGTATGCAACAAAATCCGGTTTGTCTGTATGCATGGATGATATTGTTGCGCCTCTATGGAAAGACTCAATCATCGAAGATGCGAGGAATAAAGAGAAGGAATACATCAGCGAGTTTAAAAGGAAAGAAGATGAAGACGACGACGACGAATTCCTTGATTATATCGAGAGGAATAACAAAATTACTCAATTATGGCAAAAAGCATCAGGCGTCATATATGATGAAGTCATAAAAACATTTGAGAAAACAGAGAGTTCCTTTAACAGCATTCGTATGATGATTGATTCCGGCGCAAGGGGCAACTGGAATCAGTTGTCACAGATTGCGGGAATAAAAGGTTTTTTATCTGATCCCTCAGAAAAAAATATGCCTGTAATCATTACTGCAAATTATAGAGAAGGGCTGTCTTCTTTTGATTATTTCCGGACTGCTTCTCGAATGCATATGCAAGCAGCTCGTATTTCAAAATATAGTACGAATACCGGCTGGCTGATGAGGCGGCTTGTTGATGTGGCTCAGGATATTGTTATTACTGAAGATGACTGTGGAACCCTTGATGGAATTAATGTTGCCGCAAACAAAATGAATGATATTTTCCTGCAATCTCTTGAAGAAAGGATAACCGGAAGGATCTCAGCAGAGGAAATACGACATCCTGAAACAGGGGCGATATTTCTGAAGCCTGATGAGGAGATAACGGAAATTATTTCAAAGAAGTTAGCACAAGCCGGAATCGGGAAAGTAACAATCAGGTCTGTTCTCACCTGCGGGTCAAAGTCAGGCGTTTGTGCGAAATGTTATGGCAGAGACCTTTCAATAGGATTGCCGGCAAATGTAGGAGATGCAATCGGGGTCATTGCAGCGCAATCTATCGGAGGACCCTTGGTACAGTCTGTTTTTGACATGCGACATGAATATCAGATAATGCCCGTGAATAATACGCAGGCATTTTTGTCGAAGCTTTTGGAACTCTTTGAGGCGAGAATACCTAAAGAGAGTTCATCTGCAAACTATAAAAATATACTTGCAAAATCCGGCCTTAAAGATGCTTTATCACTATTGCTTGATGAATTTCAAATTGTTTTCAGGCAGCATAAAATATTCATTGCCGACAAGCATTTTGAAGTTATTATCAGAAGAATGGTTGAAAAAATAAAGGTAGAAGAAACAGGAGATACACTGTTTTTGAAAGGCGAACTGGTTAAAAGGCAAAGATTCGTTGAGGAAAATGCCAATGTTGAGTTTGAAGGGGGAAGACCCGCCATAGGCAAACCTGTAATATTAGGTATAACGAAGGCTTCTCTGTCGAGTGACAGCTGGATATCTGCTGCGTCTTTTCAGGAAACAACAAGGGTTCTTATGGAAGCTGCTATCAGTGGCTCCGTGGATGAATTTAGAGGGCTTAAAGAGAATGTTATTATGGGAAGAGTAATCCCCGCAGGCACCGGTCTACAAAGATACAAAAATACTTTTGTAAAGAGAGAATTCAATCCCTCACTTCCTGAAACGACAGTTGAAGAATAGCTCGAAAATGAGCAGATGAAATATGTGCAATAATCTTTGATATAATAAAATCAGTAAAGTTATAGGAGGCAAAATAATGAGGGCAATAAAATTAAAAGATAGCCTATACAAAGAAGTCGAAAGATTATCTAAAACACAGGGGATAAAGGTTGAAGATCTGATACCCCGTGCTTTAAAGCATGGTCTAAATGTTTTAAACGAAAAGCAAGTCCTGGAATTATACAAAGAGCGTAAAATAACCCTTCAAAAAGCAGCTTCAATGCTTTCTGTAGATATCTGGGAGATGATCGAGAAAGTAAAAAAGGCTGACCTTCATATAGATTATACAACCGAAGAACTGGCAGAGGATTTGAGTTGAGGCGTGAGAAGGCTGTCTGCAACGCCTCTCCACTGATATTCCTTGCAAAGATACAAAAACTGCAATTTTTTGATAAGTACGAGCTTTACATTCCTTTCCAAGTAGAGGCAGAGATTCTAAGAGGACTTAAAAATAAAAAAGAAGACGCAAAACAGATTATAAAATATCTCAAAAACAATGATATAAATCCTGTAAATATAAAGCCGGTAAGAGACCTTCCAGATTTTCTCGGCTCTGGAGAAAGGGCTGTTATCACCCTTGCTGTCAGAGAAAATATCAAGAGAGTTTTCATAGATGAAGCCAGAGCAAGGATCGTAGCCAGATTTAAAGGGCTCAATCCAAAGGGCACACTTGGCATATTATGGGATGCTTATAAGGCTGGAATTATTGATAGAGAAACCACTGAATCGTTATCGCTTGATTTAATCCAGAAAGGTTATCGGATAAGAGAGGAAATCCTGGTTGAGTTTCTTAAGAAAGTAAAGGATAAGAGGATGAAAGGGTAGGTGCTTAAATTATGGGAGATCAGATGGAATATTTGAAACCTCTATTAATGATTCCAGTATATTTACGATCAGAGGAACAATATTATGCAGAAATGGAGCAAGCTAAGAAGATCTATAAGAAAAAGAATGGCGAAGTCCAATTCGGCAAAAGAGTTGATGATTGGTTCTTTTGGCCACCTTGGAATGTTAATGATATTGTTGGATATATTGAAATAGGAGCTGATCCTGATCGACTATTCAGATTTTTAGTTTACGGTATTGATTATGAAGGTGGATATAACAGAATACCTCGCTCTCCTGGAAGACGGAAATGTGTCATGTTCGGAAAAGAATATAGAGAGCATTTTAATGAAGATTTTATTTGCTATGAAGATGGTAGATACCTATCTCTTGATTCACCAGACGCAGACATCAAAAGAGTCCTTAAAGATTTTATGTCCGAATTACATAATATATTGAAAATGGAGAAAAAATACCTTAATTTAGATTATTGGCTGAAGGTTATAGAATGGTTGGATATTAAGAAGCTTTTAGCAAGATAAAGCATGGATAATGAAAAGAATACCTCAGAATAACCTAATATAAGGCTTATATGATACTCAGTGATGCTCAAGGGGTATTAGTAGATTTACAAGAAATTCTTCGGAGTAATCGAAAAATTAAATGGAATATTGAGAAACAGGGGAATGACTATTTTTTTGTTGTTACAGCATACTATATAAATGAAACTGATAAATGGATTCGCACAAATCAGGCATATCTTATACCTCCGGATAAGCTGGATAAGGTTGTCAACCGATTAAAGAATCAAGTCCTCCAGATACCTCTTCCCCCTTTCCACCAAATATTTCTTGCCCATGAACTAACGCTCAGACGTGCTTCTAACGATATGAGAAAGCTGGAAGCACCGCTTTCATCTGCCATGATTGATCTGAATCCTCACCAGATAGATGCGGCGCTTTTTGCATTCAAGGGGCCGATGTCAAAAGGTGCAATATTGTGTGATGAAGTTGGATTAGGAAAGACAATTGAAGCAGGATTAATCATTTGTCAATTATGGGCAGAAGGGAAAAGAAAGATTATTGTTGTTGTGCCAGCTTCCATCAGAAAACAATGGCAGAATGAACTCTTGGAAAAATTTTCAGTTTCTTGCGTTATCGTAGATGGTTTTGAATACAGGTTAGCAAAGAAAAACGGCATGATAAATCCATTTGACCGTGGCGAAGTAGTAATTGTCTCAATCCCATTTGCATCTATGAAGGCTTCTGAAATAGCGGCAGTTGGAAGATGGGATTTGGTAGTAATAGATGAATCGCATCGCTTGCGGAATGTCTATAAAAAGACCGGAAGCAAACAGTCCAAGAAACTGAAAGAGATATTTGCAGGAACACCTAAACTTCTTTTAACGGCAACCCCGCTTCAAAATTCTCTGCTGGAACTTTACGGACTGATTAGTTTTATAGATGAAAGAATCTTTGGTTCCGAATATTCATTCAGGTCAAAGTTTATTGCGGATTCAATCGGCCATGAACCCAATAACATCGAGTTTTTAAAAGAGCGTATTTCCAATGTTGCTACGAGAACGATAAGAAGGCAGGTTCAGGAATATATCCCTTATACAAATCGGATTTCAATGACGGAAGATTTTACCCCGACTGATGATGAAATTGAACTTTACAACCTTGTCTCAGAATATCTTCAAAGGCCGGATGTTGCCGCTATTTCTTACAGGCAACGTCACCTGATGATTCTGATATACAGAAAAATCCTTGCAAGCTCAAGTTTTGCTATTGCCCGAACCCTTCAAAGTCTGGTTGATAATATTCAGAGACAGATTGAAGGACTTGAACCCGAATCCATTGAAGAACTTGTAAAAGATGTGGATGGATATGAAGAAGAAAAAGAGGAAATAAATAAAGGCGAGGATGAGGATAATACTGAAGAAGAAAATGAAAAGGAAGAAATAGCCCGTAAAAAATTCACTGTCGAGCAATTAAAGGCTGAGCAGGATGAACTCATTTCAATGAAGAAATTCGCTGAATCTATAAATAAGAATGCCAAAGGTGACGCATTGCTTGTTGCTCTGGATAAAGCCCTTAAACATGTAAATGAAATGGGATGGAATGAAAAGGCTGTTGTCTTTACTGAATCCCGAAGGACACAGGAATATTTGTTGCGGCTCCTTTCCAATAATAAATATCAGGACCGGATTACTGTTTTCAATGGAACAAACGACTGGTCAATTGCGACAAGGGCATATACCATATGGAAAAAGGAGAGGACAAGATA
>Ga0315268_10003868_pt1 | contig 16400 bp, 21 predicted proteins | sample C1_top_MG_FD_204535 | JGI IMG/M metagenome (GOLD analysis project Ga0315268, IMG submission 204535) | Sediment microbial communities from Yellowstone Lake, YNP, Wyoming, USA - C1_top | ecosystem: Environmental > Aquatic > Freshwater > Lake > Sediment | place: USA: Wyoming | collected 2017-08-01
CTGGTGATCACACATTGGACTCTTTCTCGCGTGCCAGAACTTCTTGTAGTGCAACCTCTTTGTTGTGGTTGATGATCGTCCTTGCAATGGGCAAGCACGACCCGAAGATAAGTGCAATGCCAATTGGAAAGAGCACTATCGTCAGGATGCAAAAAGCCCCAAGCGCGGATCCCCAAAAGGCTAGTGCACTAAGTGACAAAACCTTTAGGACGAACTTGGGCTCGACCAATCGACGTATGCTCCCTTCAAGCTCTCGAGCACCACGATCAAGGTATCTTCTTGACGTATACGCTTCGCCATCAAGACACGATCTTGGAGTCGTGGATTGTACGTTGTTTGGTTACGTACCAACGCTTCTTCTTGGTCAGTCTCGATGAACCCTGTCACGTGCTGCGTTCCCCTTGGACTGACTGTTATTGCGAGTGCCATCGAAGCTCCTCTCTTCACGTCTAATTATATAGGTACCTCGCGGGACCTATCTAGACCTTCAGACCAGGTCTCGATCTCTTGGGTCAGCGTTCTTCAGTTCCTCGACGAGGATCTTCAGATCGTGGATGTCGTTGTCAGGAGCAAACAAGTCGTTCGCTTCCACAAAGGTAAGACCCAACAGCTCTCTTGCACGTACCTGAATTGGCATCGTCTCACCATCTTCGAAGACGACACAGCCGTCGAACTCGCCGTACGCATCCTTGGCGAACTTATCACCACTGATCGAACAAGCCCAACCGGCGAAGCACATCGCGGTACCACAAACCTCACCTGCTGCCAATAGCTGATTGTCACGATCTCCAATTGGTACAAACTGTCGAATCTCGGCAATCCAGTCGCCCTGACCCCAAGCCTCGATGCCCTCGAACTCGGCACCATCACGCATGGCAGTACGTACCTCAGTGTGGCTGGGTACCACGTGCTCGATGTGCTCCATAGTCTTCTCAAGCAGGGGCACATTGATCTCGGGTTGCGTTGTCATAACACCTCCTATTGTTCAGACCAAACGGTCTAGGCCGCCTACCAGCCGCAGCTGATAGACGACCCAGAGCGTTAGGTTACGGCTGAACGCAGTGGTAGATGACCCTTGCGTTCGCCGGGTCGTAGTTGTCGAGGACCAGCGTTGTCATGTCCTCCGCCTGCAAGCACCCATCGCCCTGGATCTTCAGAAGCGTGATGCCGTTGGTCGGATGAGTCGCGTCCGTCTTGCTGAACTTGACCCACTCGTTGGTGTTCACTGTCTTGTGGACAGCAGCTTCAGCACCAACAGTCAACATCGAACCAGCCGCCACAAGGGCGACGACGGTTGCGATCTTGCGTACACGTGTGTGCATGTGTTCTCCTTGTGTAGTTGTCCTGTGGATAAAGCACTACCTCGTTTGCCTGCGACGGGTGATGGCAGCTACGACCCTTTATGATACGTGTTGGACGCCTTCTGGTTACAAGGCTGTCGCTACGGAGACGCTTTAGGCGTCACACTTGGCTGTCGATGACGACGTTAGGCACTTCAGCGAATGCTTTGATGTTCGGTCTCCTACTGCCGAACGCAGTCGAGTGTCACATTGGTTCTCTCCCTTCAACGGGCTACCTAAGTAGCCTAGGAAGGCATCCCTCGGGGGGTGAGGAATGCCAACCCAGGTCACTCAGACGCTGCGGCAACTGCCTCGTCTAGTGCCTTGGCCTTTGCGGCCCGAGCTGCGATTCTCGCATCCTTGCCCTCTTGGTAGTTCAGGGCGAACGCTTTCGCGGTCTCGAGCTCGATCACCAACTTCTGGGTGTTGTTGTGCTTGACGGCCTCCAACTTGCCCTTGCGGATCAAGTTGTAGATGTACTGTGCACGCACACCCATGATCTCGGCGAGCACGATCGGGTTCACTACACCCTCGCTCGCTTGTGAGGCGTAACGCGACTGCACGTTTTCGGGTGCACGACGCACCTGTGAGTCGAACTTGTTTTGAGTTGTCATGGCCGTATCCTTTCATTTGGTTGGCCTTAACTTGTCTTGCTATGTCTAATTATACTACAACCTTCGTGGACCTTTCAAGCTCTTAAAGCGGTGCAATTTTGGTGTCACTTGCAAAGTGAACCATTTGCGAGGATGCCAGTGCTAAAGTTTTCATCCACCACTGACAGCTCGCCGCCCAGTACATGTCGTAGTCGGGCGTGTTCTCTCGTTCTTCGGTCGGCATCCACGTATGTGGTCTGTCGATACGGTCACAAGCGGCCCTGTGGGCAGCCGTCGACAACATCGCATCCTCGAACACCATGTCACATATGCGACTAGCGGCATCTTTCGTGTTCATAGCACTCCCTGTGTACTTGTTCTGTTTGGGTCCAACGACCCGGAAGCCCCTTCTGTAAAGGGTAGAAGGAGCAACCTAGCTATTGGAACCTTACCTCGTGTCGGCAAGCTTTGTTGTCACAATGCCACATGCGCGAGTTCCCGCTGGGAAACAACACCATGCGCATCCACTTACCACAGGACGGACATCTCATGGCTACCGCACACTCGCATCGAAGCCGTGCCGTTGTGTCAGGTGGTATTCGTAGTCCCACTCTTGAATGTCCCTGAGGTCTGCAATGGTTAGACCGCCTGTAGCGGCCTCTATCGGATCATCTGTTACCTTTGTGCTGTACGAACCGCACAAGTCGCACACCTTGATCATGTCACTTACCTCGGCATTCTGGTCGTGAGGCGGTCACAGTTCATGATCCTCGTTGACCCATCTGGGTACTCGATTCGGTGCCACGCTTTGCAGTAGTAACCGCAACCTTCATCGGTCGCAACTTCTTTGATGACACCCCTGTCGAGGTTGTTGTCGATGACCTCAAGTCCGATAACTGGAACTTCTCCGGACACAATGCGGTGAGTAATCGTCTCACCGTGGATACCGGCCATTGTGGTGCTCCTTTCGTTGTTGCTGTTGCTGTTGCTGTTGGTGTTGCTAACGTGCGGACAAGTAGACTAGGAAGTCCGGAAGTGTAGCTAGCGTACCCATGTGTTGGGACTCTAGAACATATTCAGCGGTAATGCACACGGTCGAAAGCGGCGTGCGCTCGTTTGCCACGGCATCTCGAAGTGAGATGTTCCATGGGTCATCTTTCTTGCACACTAACCGTCCACCTGATGGGTACACGAACAACAAGTCACCGATCTCCGGGTCATTGTAGATTACGTTGTACTCTGACTCTGACTCGCTGTGGTCCATTTTGATTGTTCACCTCCTCGTCTGTGTGGTTGTAGAACCTGGAAGGTTATCACTCGTAGAGGGTGATAACCAACCAGAACCTACAGCGTGCCGTACTCGTCGAACACTTTACGTTCGAATACGCTGTTCACTGGCAGGTCATCGAGGTTGGTTGCGTTGAGATGGTGCGTCGAGATGTTCCTGGTAAGGCGGTGCTCTGCGGGTGTTTTGCACTCGGTACGCCATTGGTACTTGTACATGATGTTGTTCGCCTCTTTCTTTGTTTGGCCTAGTGGATCTTTCTTATGTTTCTATTATATTCGCACCTCAAAGCACACTTCAACACCTTTTGTGGGTGCGATTGTGGTTCATTTTGGTTCATTTTGGTGTCGACTTTAAGTACGAGCGGAATGGGAAATCGACGGACAGGACAAGTAACTTTGACCATCTGAGAGATCCAGGCAGACTTTGAATTTGCGGTCTATGGTATTACATATATTGAGGATATAGTTATATAGTTATAATACGTTATAGTGTTCGCCGGTGTTATAGCCTTACCGTAGTTGAGCAGGTACGCACCAAATAGCCGGTGTTGCCTCAATGAACCTCGAGACTCCAGGTGCACCCCGCCCCGGACCCCCCCTGATCTGAGGCCTGTGGATTAGGTTCTGCCCATCGGCGCTGCCCTTTGGCCCGTGACGTGTCCTGTGAGCAGGTCCTGACTTGGTACAGGGGCACCCCCAGAGCTCTCAAAATGATCTTGCCTAGGGTCCAGGGGCACCCCGAGGGCAAGCAAAAAGAAAGACCCCTTTCGGGGCCTTCCCTTTCTTACGGTTGCACGCAACGGTACACAACCTTGTGGTCTGCGGGGTCATAATTCACCAGTCGGAGCTTGGTCACGTCTTCCGCACTTAGGCAACCCTGCCCTAGAATCCGGAATCTCTGGATCCCATTCGTTGGGTAATCCTGGGTGACCTTGTAGAACTCCACCCCATTGTGACCCTTTGCCGCGAAGCTCAGGTGCGTAAAGGCACCTATACAGAACGCGGTGATCATTAGGACCACGACTACCTTCTTCATGGTATCTCCCTCTGTAGTTGTACTACCCATCCCTGTCTAGGGGGGTAAGAAGAGAGACTCTTTCGAGTCTCTCAACTTACTACTCTAGGCCTCTACAGTCTCTGTGGTGGTGCTCTGTGACAACTTCTTCTCTACGAACTTCTCGATCCACTCGTCGAGTACCTCTGTGTCGATCTTACCATCGACTGTGGCGAGGTAGTTCTTCTTCGCGTAGTTGTACATCATCTGTGGTGGTATGCGACGATCGAGTCCGGACTCTTCGAGTCGCTTGTTTACGATCTTGTGCGCTGCGTAGAGCGTGATGAACATGACACTCTCACTTTCTGGTGGTGTTTTTGTTTTGCTTATAACTATATTATAGTGAATGGATCATGAAAAGCATAGGCCGGTGGGTCCGTCGTGAAGCAAAGCAGAATCCATGTGGTGTTGTTATAGACCGAGGGCTGGTCTTTATATAGGGGGTTGACATATTCTTGGAACTAGCAGCAAAAGAGGAGGCAAGCATGGCGCCCAACAAGTCCGACCAGCCTAACCAGCCTAACAAGCCTAGCAAAGACTGGGACTCCGATGAGGCTCTCAGCAACCTGACCATGGAACGAGCGGTCCACCCGACCGAGTCGGAAGAGGACCTCGCCCGCAGAGTCTTCCTGGAATCACTTCCCATCGCAGCGCTGACGATTGCTCATGCGGCTCAGCATTCCGGGAACGAACGTATTCGACTTGATGCGGCCAAATACATCGTCGAGCGTAACCTCGGCAAGATTGGCGACGACCCCGATGCAGGCGGAGCTCTCGAGCGGCTGATGAAAGAATTGGCCAACAACGACAGCAAGCCACAGCCGGCTCACAGTCCAGCCCACACCGCACAGCCCGCACAGCCCGCACAGCCCACAGAAGAGGCGGAGTAACATGCCACACGAGGACAAGCGTACGGCGTCCACAACGGACAAGGGTAAGACCAACTCCGGCTACCGCAACGTGATCTATCGCGACGCCAAGGGTCTCACCAAGGATGCGGTTGTTTTGGGTGCTGGCAGCGTATCGGGTCTCAAGCTCCGGATCAACTCCAACCAGGGAGCCGTGATTGACAACGTCGCACTTGCCACATCGCGGACACAGACTGGTGTCTACTTCGCACGCACGAGTAACAACTAGTCACCGGGAGTAACCGTGCGAACCTTCCAGCTCAAGCTCAACCGGACTGTGGACTACGTAACTGCCAGTGGGCGGCGACGGCCTGCGCAGGTCTCAGGTGGCATTGCTGGGCAGACGTGCAACTTGCGGCTCGCTGATGGTACGACACGGACTGCGATTGCCGAGAGCACTACTGTAGCTCCACGAGCCACCAATGTGTGGCGGCGCCCGTAATGGACAAAGCAGCTCTCTTCGACAAGATTGGGTACGTGCCACATGACAAGCAACGGCTGTACCACAATTCGACCGCTAGGTTTCGTATACCGTGCTGCGGCCGACGGTTCGGGAAGTCGACAATGGCAGGTCGTGATCTGGAGCCGAAGCTCTTCGACCCCAATAAGAGGTTCTGGATCGTCGGCCCTACCTACGACCTTGGGGAGAAAGAGTTCCGGGTTATCTGGGACGACCTGATCGTCAATTTGGGTCTAGGCAAGGACAAGCGGGTCAAGAAGGGTTACAACAAGAAGCAAGGCGTCATGTTCATTGAGTTCCCGTGGCACACTCTGGTAGAGGTTCGCTCGGCTGACCACCCAGAGAACCTAGTCGGTGAGGCTCTGGACGGCGTAATCATGAGTGAAGCGGCCAAACAGAAGAATGAGACGTGGGAGCGCTTCATTCGACCCAGCCTGGCAGACAAGAGGGGCTTTGCTGACTTCCCCACAACGCCAGAGGGGTTCAACTGGCTATATGATCTATGGGCGCTAGGCCAGAACCCGCAGTATCCCGACTTTGCATCATGGAAGTTTCCTAGTTGGGACAACGATGCAGTGTATCCAGGCGGGTTTGACGATCCTGAGATCAAATTACTCCAGTTAACCACAGTTCCGGAGTGGTTTTTACAGGAAATTGGCGCAGATTTCGCAAGTTTTGTCGGTAAGATTTTCCCTGAATGGGAGGAACTTGTCCATGTCAAACCCCACACCTTCAATCCTGCCTGGCCTAATTACATCGCTTTCGACTGGGGTTACACTAACCCTCTCGCAGCCATTGAATTCCAAGTCGGGCCCCAAGATACGATTCACGTGTGGCGTGAACATTATAAGTCCTTCACCCAGCTCGGAGAACACGTCAAAATCTTGAAGGGCCGCCCAAATCCTGCAGGCTATCACCTCGATATGGCCTTCGGAGATGCTGCTGACCCTGAAGCTGCGGAGTTCATATCCATCAACTTGGTGAGCTGCATTGCCGATCCGGAAGCTAAGGCGAACTGGCGTCAAGGAATCGACTTGATGCGCAAGTTCATGGGCAACCGAGAGACTGGGCTTACCGATGAATATGGAGCGCCGATCTATTCGAGTGGGTTCTTCGTAGATAACTCGTGCACTCAGTTCATCAGCGAGATCAACAACTACAGGTCCAAGGCTCCAATCAAGGGGCAGAACGTGCCTGAGATGGGCCAGAAGATATCCGACCACGGAATTGATGCACTGCGCTATGCGCTCGTGAGTCTGTTCGTGTTGGGTGCCTCACACCACCTGTCGGAGGTGTATAGCTTGAACAGCTTCAGCGAAATCGAGAGTGACTCCGGCATCTTTACGATGGGAGCGAGCTTCTAATGGCAGGACTGTGGAAGCGAGGGAAGGAACGCGAGTCTAACTACAAGTCTGTAACGATGGCCGAAGTCCTCGATAACTACGACATTGTAGACGTTGCTGACGGGACAGTCATTGTTGTCGACCGCCCGAAGATGCGTGAGATGGAGCCTACTGAGTCTAAGGCGCTTGTTGAGACTTTGACGGCGGCTGACGCAGTGGAATTGGGTAGTACGAACCCGTCACCGTTCACTGGTAGTCTTCGAGGTGACTACAATCCGATTCTTCGTGGACATGCTGGCCTGCTTAAGTTTGACGAGATGCGACGTTCAGATGCAACGGTTCGTGGCTCGCTACGAATGATCAAGACGCCAGTACAGGCGGCACACTTCTTCATTGAGCCTGCGTCTGACAAGCCCAAGGATAAGAAGATTGCTGACTTCGTGTCTGCAGCACTCTTTGAGTATGCGACATATTCATGGGTGTGCGTTCTTGATGAGGCACTCAGGATGCTTGACTACGGCTGGTACGCGTTTGAGAAGGTCTGGGAGAACCGGATTATCGATGGTGAGATGCGCACGGTTCTCAAGAAGCTGGCTCCGCGTCACCCATTGGACGTACAGGCTTGGTACTACGACTTGCAGGGTGGTCCGCGATTCATTCGGATGCAGCCTAGTTTCGGTGCTCTGGGTGTTGACATTCCCATTGACAAGCTTCTGGTCTTCACGTTCGACAAGGAAGCTGGCAACATGGAGGGTGTATCCCTTCTACGATCAGCGTACAAGCACTGGTATTATAAGGACCAGCTGTACAAGATCGATGCCATTCAGAAAGAGCGTCACGGCATTGGCGTGCCCATCATCAAGCTTCCGCCAGGCTTCACTCCCACGGATCGCAACCTTGCCGAGAATATGGGTCGCAACCTTCGTACGAATGACAAGGCACACATTGTGCTTCCTCCCAACTGGGAGTTGATGTTCGCCAAGCTCGAAGGTCAGCCAGTGGATGCACTGAAGAGCGCTGAGCATCACGACAAGGAGATCGAGAAGAACGTACTGGCACCGTTCATGGACAAGCCTGTCAAGGACGAGATGCAGAATACCTTCTTCAAGAGCACCCGGGTAATCGCTGACACTATTACAGAGGCTGTCAACTTCTACCTCATTCCCCAGTTGGTCGACTTCAACTTCGATGTCAAGGCGAGTGCATATCCACAAATGCGTGCTCGTCGCATTGGAGAGTGGGAAGACCTTCGAACGATGTCCTTCACGCTTCGTAACCTCGTGGGTGCTGGAATCATCACACCCGATGAGGAGCTCGAACGTGTCATGCGTAAGGAACTCGACTTGCCACCAGTCGACAAGAAGACGATTCGCATGCAACAGACTCCGCAAGCAGCTCCTGGTGCACCTGGTGGTCCTACACCTCCAGCACCTTCGCCTGCGGGACCACCAAGGCAAAGTCCTACACCGCCTGTTGGCACTCCAAGAGCCAATGCAGGTAAAGACAATTCTGGAGGTAAGTAATGGTAGCACAGAACGCCACGGGTCTGTGGGACTTCGAGTGCCCTGTGACCCGCTGCGGCTTTACCAGCTCGGGCTGGGAGTCCAAGAAGAAGGCGCAAGAGCGTGGCAAGATGCATCAAGAGGAACACGACAGTCAAGAGCCCATGCAGGAGCTCGCGGCTTACGAAGGAAGGGGTAGTAACTAATGGCTATCACCGCCACTGATATCCACTTCCGGGGCTCCATCACTACAGGTACGGCTGGCAACCAGTCCGTATTCGGTGGTGCAGGTACGAGCCTTGGCAAGTACGTCGTCAACAACGACTTGGTTGACGCAACACTCAACAACCTGTTTCCTGACACGACAGGTGATGAGAACGCAGCATCGAACGTCGACTACCAGCTGGTCTTCATTTACAACGCGCACGGTACGCTTACGTGGCAGAGCGTTGTTGCTTGGCTCTCAGCTGAGGTTGCTGGTGGTACTTCTGCAGCCATTGGCGTTGACACGACTGCAGCTTCTGCACTCGGTTCAGCCACTGCTCAGGCAGTTACGATTGCCAACAAGAACACTGCACCTGCGGGTGCTTCGTTCACCTCGCCAACCACCAAGGGCGCAGGCGTCAGCGTTGGTAACATCGTTGCCGGTAACGTTCGTGGTTTGTGGGTTCGTCGTACAGCGGCCAACACGGGTGCTGTTGACAGCGATGGTGTGACCATTCGCGCCGAGGGTGACACTGCAGCGTAAGGAGTGAGTTGGTATGGCTTCGTCGTATCCCGGGTCGCTTGACTCGTTCAATGACCCAATCTCTACTACATACGAGGACGATGCTGGCTACTTCCATGACGTAGAGCATGCATTGGCCAACGATGCCATACTTGCAGTGCAGACGGAACTGGGTACTGACCCTTCAGGTACCTCGTTCACTACGGTGAAGGGCCGCCTAAACGACATAGACACTCGTTTAGGCAGCTCTCCACTGTATGTAGGCAATACCGCACCCGCCAGTCCCCAGGAGAACTGGGTCTGGATTGACACGACGGGGCTCTAGTGAGTTACTTCTACGCGACCAACTGTGATGGAGTCATTGACAACAACGTTGCCGATGATGAGTTGGGTACTGGCGTAGTCAAGAGTAGTACTGGCACTATTACATACAGCGCCAATAAGCTCATTTCGCCTACGACATCCATCTTCTGTGATCCCACGACTGCTTCAGGCTTCATGCGATTCACGTTCGCGACGGCACCCTCTGAGGTATACTCGCGAATGTATCTGTACATGGACACACTGCCTGCGTCAGGCAACGTCGTGTTCGCCAAGTTGCGCGTCTCTGGCACCGATACAACTGTTGCACAGCTCTCTATCAGTCCTACGGGCAAGATCCGCGCTTCCAATGGTCTGATCAATGCCTTCACGGGCACTGTCGACTATCGCTTCCAGTGGATTCGGGTTGAATGGCGAGCTAAGCCAGGATTTGACCAGGAGATTCGAGTCTACTCAGGAGCTAATCTCCATGGCACTGTAGTCACTGAGACGTCTGGAGCTGTTGGTTGTGATGCGCAGATTACGGTCAATGACTTCAACTTCGGCGGTGTCAACAGCATCGCAACGAACTTCTACATGGATGATCTTGCTGCTGCTGATTCTTCTACTGGTTGGATCGGGCCTTATGTAGCACCGCCTAATGCTGACTTCTTGATGAGTCCGAATACTGCTGACGTCTTTGTACCGATTCAGTTTCAGGATCTGTCGACTAGTGCAACTCAATGGGCTTGGAGCTTCGGTGACGGATTCACAAGTACCGAAGAGAATCCCATTCACGCGTACACCTCGGAAGGCACGTATCAGGTAACACTAGTTGCTACCAATGCTGGTGGGGACGATACTGCACAACAGCAGCTAGTCATTACTGCAGCAACGCAAACCATTCTGTACTCCACTAGTTGGGAGAATGGTGCTGAAGGCGACCAGGTAACAGCACTCAGTGAGGGGCTCTCTCGTGTTACTGGTACTGGTAGTGCTATATATACGGCTGCGAGAGCTATCACAGGCAATAAGTCGCTTCTGGTCTCAACTGACGTAGCTATTCGCGCCGAACTCGATGTGTCACCTTCGCAGCCTCAGGTATGTATTCGCCAGTATGTACAGTTCACTAAGTTCCCTTCCACAGGCAACGTAGTTATTGCGGCCTTCAGGAATGCTGGTGTAGCGTTTGCCTGTCTCGCTATTGACAATCAGGGCGTTCCACAGATTCGCAAGACGGGTACTGTAGGCGACATTCTTGTTCGAGGTAGCGAACCTATTCCTTTGAATCAGTGGACGCGTTTTGAGATTCGTGTCAAGTCCGACTCCATAGCTGTGCGTGGGTGGCCTGGTGCTACTAGGCATGCAACTGACTTGCCCCCTATTCGCATTAACTATGTGCCACCAGCATCATCTCCGCAACCCAATACTGATGAGGTACGCTTCCTGTGTACCGCAGCTGATGAGGGCGGCATCTATTACTGTGAAGATGTCGCAGTACAGCTAGACTGGGTTGGACCTGTTGCAGGTGTTACTGAGGGTCTCGGTGCAGCCTTTACTAGTGCATTTACTGCAAAGACCAATGTCAGTATGGACTTCACTGACCGCTCATCTGGTGTTCCTGTAACGTGGGACTGGGATTGGGGAGATGGTTCTGCGCATGGTACTACTCAGAATCCTTCACACACATTTACTACGTATGGCGAGAAGACCGTTACGCTCACGGTCAAGGACGCAACGGGCAATAGCAAGGCTATATCTAAGGTCATTACCGTTCTGGATACTACTGGCACCGCTGCTCCTGTCAAAGTACGCATCGGAGGTGTTTGGAAGACTGGTGCGAAGATTCACACGGAAGATGGATCGATCGGTCGAGCGCGTGTGTACAAGAGCGGCAAGTGGACCGGAAATGCCTCTGGCACTGGTCCACAAACCAGATTCCCAGGAGACCCAGGCAACAGCAAGTGCTACATAGGTGTCTTCTCCAAGGACGGTAACGACGCTCGTTGGGATTACGAGTTCGCTTACCACACAGGACGTCTAAGTGCTGTAACGCCTCCCGGTGGAGTTATGCAAGATCGTGCACCTGCCATGTATCGCATCTATGGCGACTACAACAACTTCTCTTCAAGTGCACTTGATTCTGCATTGTCGCGTAAGCAGGTACCGTACGTGACCTATAAGTTTGCTAATCCCGCACAGATGCAGTCTTGTGCTCAGGGTAACGAGGATGCAACCTTCATTACAGATTGTGCCAATTATTTCAAGGCACATCAGAATCGCTTCTTCTGGGTTGGACTACATCACGAACCAGATCAGAATGGCTCGTTTATGTACTCGAGTCCTCGTCCCAACAAGACTGACTATACGACAGCACCCAATCGTGACCGGCGTATGTGGTATCGTCGAGCGAATCGTCACTTCATCCAGAAGCTCAAGGCACTTGGTGTAACAAATATTGCCCACGTTGCCTGTACGTATATGTGCTTCACCTTCCTACCTGGTACACTGAACCCGTGGTGGGAGTGGTATCCTGACTGGAAGGGCGATTCGACATATCCGACAGATGCTTCATTGGATGATCGTACTGGTGTTACAGCTGGGGCTGCTCCTGGCTACCAAGGTACCTTCTATGCACCCAACCCGGCAGACTTCTGGTTGTCTGGTGCTAACTCTGTTGCTGACATTAACGGCATTGACTCTTACTGCGTCCATTCACAAGGAGGCTTCGGTGTTGGAGATGCTGCGAACAACATTTGGAAGTGGTCGGACACTACCTTCTTCAACCACGACTTCTGGACAAATGACCACACACTGCAGCAACATTTCTATCCAGCTTCTCGACCCTTCGCAGTACTCTTCCCGTCGGGTGAGAAGCCGTGGGCTATCGGTGAATGGGCATGGGCCGTTTATGAGCACGAGGATCCCGCTAACGCAGGCAAGCCTCTGACAGATGTTACTAAGTCACAGACCTTGTTCAATGCCCTGTACGACGACATGAGAGCTCAGCATGTCGTTGGCGTTTGCTGGTGGCGTGGTGTTATGCCCAACAAGACTGATGTTCAGTACTCTGCTATGGGTAACACCATTACTACGGTCAATGACTATGACACACACGACACTCGGCGCAAGATGCTGGCTTTGCATCTTGATCGTTCAGCGACTGTGAAGCCGCCATGGTAGGAGAGCTATGTCTGGTCAGTTAATTGATGCGGGGCAAGGTACTGCCCAAACGGGTACGACTACGCCTGCGTCGTTCACTGTTACGTTTGCCACAGGAACTGGTACTCCAGGTGTTGGCGACTACATCATCGTCGCGGTCACGTTGCGTGGTACGGCTGCGTCCTGCACTATCACTACTCCCACCGGGTGGACCCTGATTGACGACCACGCCAACACCACGTCGGGTGTCAACCGGATCGCCCTGTACGGGCGTATCCGTCAGGCCGGTGACGCCGGATCGGTCACGTTCACCACGACGAGTGGTGGTGCCAACGACTCGTTCATCGCGCAGGCGTACTACTTCGGCGGGATCGACGCCATTAACCCGAACGACGTCGCCCCCACCTGGACGGACTCCTCGGCCACCTCGGCCACGTTGGCTGGACCACTGACGCAGATCACCACCGCAGCGAACAAGGATATTGCAGTAGCCTTCTGGCACAGGGCAGACGACGCAGGCACCTTTTCTACAGCATCATCAGGGTGGACCCTCCCATCCATTACGGGAATGCAGAACGTCACCATCTCCGGTACTGACGCAGCGATGGGGATCGCCTACAAGAAGATGCCTACCGCTGGTGCCACCGGCACGTTCCAACTGGACGTGGCCACGGGTGTTGCCGCCCACTGGACAGGCTGCATCCTCGGGCTCAAGAAGCAACCAGGGGCAGGGCTCATAGGTGTCACGTGTGAAGCAGGCGTGCCAACGGTTGCTGTAGTCGCACAGACTGTTGCCGAGCCCAACATCAGCATTGTGACACCTAGCACTACAGCGACTACCTATCAATCAGGTTCACCGCTACTTGGCCTCCCCGGAGGCATTTTCATCCGTCACGTTGTCGCCGCATCACAGCAGCGATTCAAGATTAACTGCGACATACCCGACGAGACTCAGTTTGGGATGACTTACTTCCGTACATCTGCTTACCCATCTACGTCTACACGCATCACGTCACTTGAAGCATGGGACGGAACAGACCACGCTCAGGTTCAGATGAGTTCGACAGGCACGTTGCGTGTGACTAACGCGGGTGGGGCAATCACTTCGGCAGTAAGTGCAATCATCCCACTCAACACTTGGTGCAGAATTGAATGGACCTATGACGGTGTAGGTGGCACTGCTGAGATTCGTGTCTTTACAGGAGCACAGTTGTTTGCTCCATCTTCTGGGTTCACGTCGAACGCAACTATCAGCGGGTTGGCTACAGGGCTTATTGTGTGCCGAGGCATGTTTGGTCCTGGTGTAGCAAACTTCACTGGAAACCTTGACTATGACCAGTCCTACGTCCAACAGAGTGACTGGATAGGCCCGAGGAATGGCCCAGTAGCATTGCTTAACCGACCACCTAAATTCCGTGCAGCAACCCGTTAGGAGCACCAAATGGCTAATCAGTACATCGCCTACTCAGCGGCGGTGCCGACGACTGCGGCAATGGTTCACGTTGCCACGGGCACTGCGATCAAGACGCTGTTGCAGGTCACCGCACCCTCCACGCGGCAACTGACCATCGTCCAGTGGGGTATCACGTTCGACGGCTCACCGGCCGCCGTAGTGTGTGAACTCATCAACACGACCACCGTTGCTGGTGGTACGCCTACAGCAGTTACTCCCACCATCCTTACTGCTGGTGCCCCTGCTGCATTGGCTACGGCAGGCTTTGCACCTACCACTGAGGGTACTGTTGTTGCGACGACCCGAACCTTCGACTACCAGAAGATGTCAGCCAACAACTACAAGTGGGAATGGTCACTAGGCCGAGAGCCTATTCTCGATGTGTCTCAGGTAATGCGTGTACGTGTGACTGCCTCAGTCTCAGTGAACGCGCTTGCCTGGATTCAGTGGGAAGAATAAGCCGCTACGTTGTAGAGAGGCTGTGACATGGCAATACTAGGTAGAAGTAGACCGCATAGGCCATTTATATCCACTGCGGTCTCTACTGGTCTGACTGCTGTTGGTCAGAACCTAGGTGTCGTGTACAATACACGTCAGGCTGTAGGTGACGTTTACCAATCTATAGCTAACACTCGTGCAGCTCTGGGTGACGTCTATCAGGCAATCTACAACACGCGTCTTGTTGTACAAGACAACTGGCAAGGCATTTACAATACACGTGTCATTGGTGGAGATAGCTGGCAAGGCATTTACAACACTAGGCAAGCTGTCGGTGACATCTATCAAGCCATTTACAATACGCGTCAGGCTGTTGGAGATATCTTCCAGGCAATCTACAATACCAGATTCGCTCAGGGCGACATCATCCAACTTAAGTACAATACACGTCAAGCTTCCGGCGACAACTACCAGGTCATCTGGAACACTCGGTTCGCGTCTGGCGATACGTGGCAGGGTATTTATAACACTCGTGTCATCATCGGTGATATCTTCCAGGCCATTTACAACACCCGTGTTATTGGTGGCGATAGTTACCAAGCTATTTACAACACGCGGTTTGCCTTGGGTGATATCATTCAGCTTGTCTGGAACGTATTGACCAACGGAACTGTTGGCGATATCATCCAGCTGATCTACAACACCCGATTCGCCCAAGGTGACGTGTGGCAAGGTATCTACAACACACGGTTCATTGGTTCTGGCACACTACAGCTCAAGTACAACACTCGAGCGGCTCAGGGTGATATTTGGCAAGGCATTTACAACACACGCTTTGCACAGGGCGACATCTACCAGGCTATCTACAATGCCAGGTTCGCACAAGGTGACATCTTCCAAGCTAAGTACAACACTCGTGTGAACCTTGGTGACATCTGGCAGGAGATCCATAATACCCGATTCGCTCGGGGTGATATCTGGCAGGCCATTTACAACACCAGGCGTACACAGAACGACAACTTCCAGGCGGTCTATGGTACGCGTGTCAACATTGGCGACATCTGGCAAGCCATCTATGCTACCAGAGTCATTGCAGGCAACCAGCGCCAACTGATCTACAAGACGCGTGCAGCATCTGGTGACAACATACAGCTGGTGTACAACACCGTTAGCTTCATTGTCAACTCCAGTCTGTATCGCAAGCACATTCAGTACCGTACACATAAGCTGTATCGGGCCGCTACTGTGGCATCTGCAGTTGGCAAGAACCTCCAGGTCAAGTACAACACTGCGGTGAGGATCACCGACAACCTTCAGCTCATCTGGATGGACTCGGCGCGTATCGGTGACCCCTTCCAGATGGTCTGGAAAGTGGAGACGTTTGTTTCCGACAACCTCTCACTTGTGTACAACACAGCACTTGCGGCAGGGGATACAATAGCACTTCGAGCTAACACACGGTTTGCTCAGGGTGATATCTGGCAAGGTGTTTACGGTACACGAGTTAACGCACCTGACACATTTACATTCAGGTACGGTACACGAGCCAACGTACCAGATAACTTCCAGGCCATATATAACACAGTGTCCTCCATTGTAGCTAGCGACACACTGGCACTTGTGTACAACACTCGAGCTATTGTATCTGATGCACTAATAATAGTTCACAACACACGTCGTGCTCGAGGCAACAGCATCCAGCTCAAGTACTTCACCACAGGTCTTGGGTCAGATACGCTGCAGCTCGTGTACAACACGGTGCAGAACACTTTGACGCCTGGTAAGACTATCTCACCCAAGTACAACACGCGTCAAGCCGTAGGCAGTACTATT